>Ga0307517_10014055_pt1 | contig 10797 bp, 10 predicted proteins | sample 23_EM_MG_FD_194515 | JGI IMG/M metagenome (GOLD analysis project Ga0307517, IMG submission 194515) | Populus trichocarpa ectomycorrhiza microbial communities from riparian zone in the Pacific Northwest, United States - 23_EM | ecosystem: Host-associated > Plants > Roots > Unclassified | place...
AGCGCCCACCATGAACATCAAAGTAGTACGGGGCAACCCGACCCCGGAGGAGCTGGCCGCCGCATTGGCGGTAGTAAGGGCACGAGCAGCAGCGGCGGCAACCACATCACCGGGCACCCCGAGGCAGCGCGACGCGTGGTCCGACCCGTCACGAATTGCGGGCGCGAGGCTCCCCAACCCGGGGCCCACTGCATGGACCCGCACTTACTGGCCAGGCTAGGGAGAGGTATTTAAGGGGCGCGGGGCTGTGTCGATTTGCGGCTCCGCCGCGTGGGCGCACGGAGGAACAATTCCGGGCAAGAATCTAAGTACCCGTACTCAGGCGCCCACCCCGCCCAAGCCGCACGCTAGTGCCATGCTGTGGTCCGACCCCGATGACAAGCCTCCCAAAGACCTCCGGGAGACGGAGGTCATGTTGCGGCGGCTAGGAATCCTCATGGCACTGGCGATGGTCCTGGCGATGATCGTGCTCGGGTTGTCCGTCTGAGCCGAGCGCAGCGCACCCGCACCCGCCGATACGCTGAACGCATGACAGATCAGCCGCGCCGCCGACTCGTGCTCGCCTCCCAGTCCCCCGCCCGGCTGGGCCTCCTGCGCCAGGCCGGGCTGGACCCCGAGGTGATCGTGAGCGGGGTCGACGAGGACGCCGTCAGCGCCCCCACCCCGGCCGAACTCGCCCGCGCCCTCGCCGAGGCCAAGGCCTCCGTCGTGGCCGCGAAGCCCGAGGTCAAGGGCGCGTTGGTGATCGGCTGCGACTCCGTGCTCGACCTGGACGGCGAGGCCCTCGGTAAGCCCGCCGACGCCGAGGAGGCCACCGCCCGCTGGAAGTCGATGCGCGGGCGAGCGGGCACGCTCCAGACCGGCCACTGCGTCTACGACACGACGAGCGGCCGGTACGTCTCGGCGACCGCGTCCACCGTCGTCCGCTTCGGCGAACCGACCGACGCCGAGGTCGCCGCGTACGTCGCCTCGGGCGAACCCCTTTACGTCGCCGGGGCGTTCACGCTCGACGGCCGTTCGGCGCCGTTCATCGACGGCATCGACGGCGACCACGGCAACGTGATCGGCATCAGCCTGCCGCTCGTTCGCCGCCTGCTGGCCGAACTGGGCGTCGGTATCACGGAGTTGTGGACGCCCTCGGAGAGCTGAGGCAGCCGAGACACCTGAGACACCTGCTCAGGAGGGACTGGGGGCGGCCGGCGGGAGGGCCGGCGCCGGGTCCTTGCCGGGCGGTGGCTCGGGGCTCTCCTCGGACGGCCCCTCCTGACGGTCGTACGTCATCAGGAGCAGGACGATGAGTGCGAGCACCACCACCATGAACACGAACGCTCCCGGGCCCACCAGGCCCCATGCGAACGCGCCCAGCAGGCCGTGCACGACGGCCACGCTGATGAGCAGGATGCGGCCGAGGCCCGCCGGGGCGCGGTCGCGCAGGGCGACGAGCAGGGCGACCACTCCGCACAGGGCGAAGTAGAGGCCGAAGACGATTCCGCCGGCCTTCGAGGAGATGGACATCGCGTCCGGGTCGAGGCCGGCCAGGGACATGTCCTGGCGGTCGACGACGATCCCGAGGAACCAGTTCAGCGCGGCCACTCCGAGCGCCTCCACAAAGAGGACGAGCGCCAAGATCCATGCCACCGGTCTGCGTACCACCGGCCCCCACCCACTTTCGACTACCGCTCGATCAGGAGCCTTGTTACCCCAAGTACGTTCGAGACAACCCGAACGCTACTAACGGGTAAACCGCGGGACAAGGGTTGTGATGGGGGCAAAGAATCATTGGGCCATTCGTAGGGACTCCACAAAGAAACGGCGTGGCGCGCGGCACGCTCTCACAGAGACCTTGCCCACACCGGAGAGCTAGGGTTTCCACGAGGAGTCCTGCGTACCGAGGTGCGACAAGGGATTTCGCGGGTCGAGCGGGCCCCGCATCACGCTCCGTGTGGGCAAGCTCACCACTGGGGACGGGTCGATGCGACGTGTCGGCAGTCCCTAAACTCGGCTTGTTTCAAGGAGGGAGCCTCAATCGTGCGCAAGGTGCTCATCGCCAATCGTGGCGAAATCGCTGTCCGCGTAGCCCGGGCCTGCCGGGACGCCGGGATCGCGAGCGTGGCCGTATACGCCGACCCGGACCGGGACGCTCTGCATGTCCGCGCCGCGGATGAGGCGTTCGCCCTGGGCGGTGACACACCGGCGAGCAGCTACCTGGACATCGGCAAGGTCCTGGGCGCGGCCCGCGAGTCCGGTGCCGACGCCATCCACCCCGGCTACGGATTCCTGTCGGAGAACGCCGAGTTCGCCCAGGCCGTGCTCGACGCGGACCTGATCTGGATCGGCCCGCCGCCGCAGGCGATCCGGGACCTCGGTGACAAGGTCGCCGCCCGGCACATCGCCCAGCGCGCCGGTGCCCCGCTGGTGGCCGGTACGCCGGACCCGGTGTCGGGGTCGGACGAGGTCGTCGCGTTCGCCGAGCAGCACGGGCTGCCCATCGCGATCAAGGCCGCCTTCGGTGGCGGCGGTCGCGGCCTGAAGGTGGCCCGCACGCTCGAAGAGGTTCCCGAGCTGTACGACTCCGCGGTGCGCGAGGCGGTCGCCGCCTTCGGCCGCGGCGAGTGCTTCGTCGAGCGCTACCTGGACAAGCCGCGGCACGTGGAGACCCAGTGCCTGGCCGACTCCCACGGCAACGTGGTCGTCGTGTCGACGCGTGACTGCTCGCTCCAGCGCCGGCACCAGAAGCTGGTCGAGGAGGCGCCCGCGCCGTTCCTCTCCGAGGCCCAGGTCGCCGAGCTGTACTCCTCCTCGAAGGCCATCCTCAAGGAGGCCGGCTATGTCGGCGCCGGGACCGTCGAGTTCCTCGTCGGCCAGGACGGCACGATCTCCTTCCTGGAGGTCAACACCCGCCTCCAGGTGGAGCACCCGGTCACCGAGGAGGTCGCCGGCATCGACCTCGTCCGCGAGATGTTCCGCATCGCCGACGGCGAGGAACTCGGCTACGGCGACCCCGAACTGCGCGGCCACTCCTTCGAGTTCCGCATCAACGGCGAGGACCCGGGCCGCGGCTTCCTGCCCGCGCCCGGCACCGTCACCACGTTCGCGGCGCCGTCCGGTCCGGGTGTCCGTCTGGACGCCGGTGTCGAGTCGGGCTCGGTCATCGGCCCGGCGTGGGACTCGCTGCTCGCCAAGCTGATCGTCACCGGCGCGACCCGCGAGCAGGCGCTCCAGCGTGCCGCCCGTGCGCTGGACGAGTTCCAGGTCGAGGGCATGGCCACCGCCATCCCGTTCCACCGCGCGGTGGTGAAGGACCCGGCGTTCGCCCCCGAACTCACCGGCTCCGCCGAGCCGTTCACGATCCACACCCGTTGGATCGAGACCGAGTTCGTCAACGAGATCAAGCCCTTCGCGGCCCCCACGGACGCCGAGGCGGACGAGGACGCGGACCGCGAGACGATCGTCGTCGAGGTCGGCGGCAAGCGCCTGGAGGTCTCCCTCCCGGTCTCGCTCGGCATGTCCCTGGCCCGCACCGGCCTCGCGGCGGGCGCCAAGCCGAAGCGCCGCGCGGCCAAGAAGTCCGGCCCCGTCGCCTCCGGCGACACCCTCGCCTCGCCGATGCAGGGCACGATCGTCAAGGTCGCGGTCGAGGAGGGCCAGGAGGTCAAGGAGGGCGACCTCATCGTCGTACTCGAAGCCATGAAGATGGAACAGCCCCTGAACGCGCACAAGTCCGGCACGATCAAGGGACTTGGCGCGGAGGTCGGTGCGTCGATCACGTCCGGCGCGGCGATCTGCGAGATCAAGGACTGATCCGGCAGTACGTCCAGAGGTGCCCGGCCGACAGGAACAGCCTGTCCGCCGGGCACCTCTGTAATGTGACGGGACAGTGCCTAGGAGGGCAGGTGGGACCCATGGCCGAGACAGCGAGGCCGCCGGCGGGGCTGCGTGCCGACGCCCGCCGCAACTATGAGCGGCTGCTGACCGAGGCCCGGGTGTGCTTCGCCGCGCACGGTACGGACGCGTCCCTGGAGGACGTGGCGCGGCGTGCAGGTGTCGGTATCGGCACGCTGTATCGCCACTTCCCGAATCGACAGGCCCTGATGAGCGCGGTGTTCGAGGACGCGGTGGGTGAACTCCTCGCGCGTTCCCGGGAGTTGCGGGACGCGCCGCAGCCGTGTGCGGCTCTGGTGAGCTGGCTGCGGGAGATGGTGACGCACGCGAGTGAGTACCGGGGGCTGGCGCGGGCCTTGATGGCGGTGACGTACGACGACACGTCGGCGCTGGCCAGGTGCAGCGGCCCTATCCGGGAAGCGGGGGGTGCGTTGCTGTTCCGGGCGCAGGAGGCGGGCGATGTGCGTGGGGATGTCGAGATCGGCGACCTTCTCCAGCTGACCCACGCGATCGCCCTCGCGGCTGAGGGCAACCCTGGGGATCCTGAACTGGCGGACCGCTTGCTGACGTTGACGTTGCGGGGACTGAAGCCGTAGCGCTGGTTCGGTTTTCGGGTGCGGCGCCGTCGTGGCTGGTCACGCAGTTCCCCGCGCCCCTAAAAGACATGGGCCGACCCGCGTTTTTTAGGGGCGCAGCTCTCCGCGCCCCTAAAAGATGGCCCCGTTCAGCCGACCTGCTTTTAAGGGGCTCGGGGAACTGCGCGACCAGCCCCCACCGGCCTGCAAGCCAAAATCGAACCGGTCAACGCCTCCGCAGGTCCGCCACCCTCGCCGCACGCTCCCGCTCAGGAGACTCCCCGCCGAGGACACCCGCTGCCCTCAAGCCCGGTGCGCCGCCCGGTACTTGACCCCGTCGCGGCGCCGGAAGGGGCACGTCCCGGCGGCGTTGTTCCCGCGTCGAGGGCTGTTCACCCCCCTGGCTTCCCGAACCGCCGGCCACGGCGATCTGCACCCCCTGGTCGGCCAGCGCCTGCAACTCCGTTGCCGCGCGGTCGTCGTGGCCCGGGGGCTCGTCGGTGACGAGGCGGGTGATGACGTCCGTGGGCACGGTCTGGAACATGGTGTCCGTACCGAGCTTGGTGTGGTCGGCCAGGACGACGACCTCGGCGGCCGCCTGGACGAGGGCCCGGTCGACGGACGCCGAGAGCATGTTGGACGTGGACAGGCCGCGCTCGGCGGTCAGCCCGCTCCCGGAGAGGAAGGCCCGGGAGACGCGCAGCCCCTGGAGGGACTGTTCGGCCCCGCTGCCCACCAACGCGTAGTTGGAGCCACGCAGGGTGCCCCCGGTCATCACGACCTCCACGCGGTTGGCATGGGCCAACGCCTGGGCCACCAGAAGGGAGTTGGTGACCACGGTCAGTCCGGGCACCCGGGCGAGCCGGCGGGCCAGCTCCTGGGTGGTGGTACCCGCCCCCACCACGATCGCTTCGCCCTCTTCGACGAAGCTCGCGGCGAGATCGGCGATGGCCGTCTTCTCGGCGGTCGCGAGATGCGATTTCTGCGGAAAGCCGGATTCTCGCGTGAACCCGCCCGGCAATACCGCACCGCCATGCCGGCGGTCGAGGAGTCCTTCTGCCTCCAGTGCGCGCACGTCCCGCCGTACGGTCACTTCGGAGGTCTGGACGACGCGGGCGAGCTCACGGAGCGATACGGCCCCATTCGCTCGCACCATTTCGAGGATCAATTGGCGACGTTCTGCAGCGAACACGAAACTGACAGTAACCCCAACGACCGTCTGCTTTCAGGTGTTTGCGCCGAATAACGGAAGTTGTTCGTACAGCAGGACCGGAAGTGGTATAGGGCCTAGTCTCGCCGCCTATGCCGCCCGAATGGTCGACAACTCCCCGTGACCAGCGGGGAGTCCGTTTCGGCTCAGACTTCGCCCGTCGCCTTCCGCGTGTGCAGTTGCCGGGCCACCTCGGCGATCGAGCCCGAAAGAGACGGGTAGACGGTGAAGGCGTTCGCGATCTGTTCGACCGTCAGGTTGTTGTCGACGGCGATCGAGATGGGGTGGATCAGTTCCGAGGCGCGCGGCGCCACGACCACACCGCCGACGATGATGCCGGTGCCCGGGCGGCAGAAGATCTTGACGAAGCCGTCGCGGATGCCCTGCATCTTCGCGCGCGGGTTGCGGAGGAGGGGGAGCTTGACGACGCGGGCGTCGATCTTGCCGCCGTCGACGTCGGCCTGGGAGTAGCCGACCGTGGCGATCTCCGGGTCGGTGAAGACGTTCGACGACACCGTCTTCAGGTTGAGCGGGGCCACCGCGTCGCCCAGGAAGTGGTACATGGCGATACGTCCCTGCATCGCGGCCACCGAGGCGAGCGCGAAGATCCCGGTCACGTCACCGGCGGCGTACACGCCCGGGGCGGTCGTACGCGAGACCTTGTCGGTCCAGATGTGGCCCGAGTCGCGCAGCCTGACGCCCGCGTCCTCCAGGCCCATGCCCGCGGAGTTCGGGATGGCGCCGACCGCCATGAGGCAGTGCGAGCCGGTGATGACACGGCCGTCGGCGAGGGTGACCTCCACCTTGTCGCCGACGCGCTTGGCGGACTGGGCGCGGGAGCGGGCCATGACGTTCATGCCGCGGCGCCGGAAGACGTCTTCGAGTACGGCGGCGGCGTCCGGGTCCTCACCGGGCAGGACGCGGTCGCGCGACGACACGAGGGTGACCTTGGAGCCGAGGGCCTGGTAGGCACCGGCGAACTCGGCGCCCGTGACACCGGAGCCGACCACGATCAGCTCTTCGGGGAGTTCGGTGAGGTCGTAGACCTGGGTCCAGTTCAGGATGCGCTCGCCGTCCGGGCGGGCGTCGTCCAGCTCGCGGGGGTGGCCGCCGGTCGCGATGAGGACGGCGTCGGCGACGAGCGTCTCCTCGGTGCCGTCGGCGGCCTTCACGATCACCTTGCGGGAACCGTCGATGGCCTGCATGCCGTCGAGCCGGCCCCGGCCCCGCATGACACGGGCGCCGGCCCGGGTCACGGACGCGGTGATGTCGTGCGACTGGGCGAGCGCGAGGCGCTTCACACGCCGGTTGACCTTGCCGAGGTCCACGCCCACGACCCTGGCGGCCTGCTCCAGAGGTGGGGTGTCGTCGGCGACGATGATGCCGAGTTCCTCGTACGACGAGTCGAAGGTGGTCATCACCTCGGCCGTCGCGATAAGGGTCTTCGACGGGACGCAGTCGGTCAGCACCGACGCCCCGCCCAGACCGTCGCAGTCGACGACGGTCACCTCCGCGCCGAGCTGCGCTGCCACCAGCGCCGCTTCATAGCCGCCGGGTCCGCCACCGATGATCACGATCCGAGTCACGTACCCCATTGTCCCGCACGCTTCAAGGTGCTTCCGCCCGGGGGCGGCGGGAGGTGCGGTCGCCGGGGCCGCGGAGGGCCATTTCGGCAGTCGGCTCGGGTACCGGTGAGTACGGAAGTCCGGTGGGCTCGGGCACCGGTGGTCACGGAAGTCCCGGGGGCTCGGGTACCGCCGGTTACGGGAGTGGCGGGTGGTTCCGCTGCCGTACTCTCGAAGCATGTCGCTCTACGCCGCGTACGCCGGCAATCTCGACGCGCGGCTGATGACCCGCCGCGCCCCGCACTCGCCGTTGCGCGCCACGGGCTGGCTGAACGGGTGGCGGCTGACCTTCGGCGGCGAGCACATGGGCTGGGAGGGCGCGCTCGCGACGATCGTGGAGGCCCCGCGCTCCCAGGTCTTCGTCGCGCTGTACGAGATCGCGCCGCCCGACGAGGACTCCATGGACCGGTGGGAGGGCGTCGGCCTCGACGTCTACCGCCGGATGCGGGTCCGGGTGCACACCCTGGAGGGCGAGGAACCCGCTTGGGTGTACGTGCTGAACGGCTATGAAGGGGGACTCCCGTCGGCGCGGTACCTCGGTGAACTCGCCGACGCCGCCGAGTCCGCGGGCGCGCCGCACGACTACGTGATGGAGCTGCGGAAGCGTCCCTGCTGAGGGGTCCCCGTAGTCCCGCTGAGGGTTTCCCACACATAACGCCCGTCACAGGTCTCGTTGGAAACGACAAGACAACGATCGCCATCCCGTGCGCTCTGTCATCTACGCGCGTAGGCCCAGACCAGCTACGCTCATCCGCGTGAACGCATCTCTTCTTCCGGACGACATCCAGGGCGACCCCCATGCCGCCGCTGACGCCGCCGCCACGCGCCTGCGCGAACTGACGGGCGCCGAGACCCACGACGTCGCCCTTGTGATGGGCTCCGGCTGGGGACCGGCCGTCGACGCGCTCGGCGTTTCCGAGGCCGACTTCCCCGTCACCGAGCTGCCCGGTTTCCCGCCGCCGGCCGTCGAGGGACACGGGGGCAGGGTCCGCTCGTACAAGATCGGTGACAAGCGCGCGCTGGTCTTCCTCGGCCGTACCCACTACTACGAGGGCCGCGGTGTCGCCGCCGTCGCGCACGGCGTCCGTACCGCCGTCGCCGCCGGCTGCAAGACCATCGTCCTCACCAACGGCTGCGGGGGGCTCCGCGAGGGTATGCGACCCGGGCAGCCGGTGCTGATCAGCGACCACATCAACCTCACCGCTACGTCCCCCATCGTCGGCGCGAACTTCGTCGACCTGACCGACCTGTACTCCCCCCGGCTGCGCGCCCTGTGCAAGGAGATCGACCCGGCGCTGGAGGAGGGTGTCTACGCCCAGTTCCCCGGGCCGCACTACGAGACTCCGGCGGAGATCCGCATGGCTCGGGTGATCGGGGCGGACCTGGTGGGCATGTCGACGGTGTTGGAGGCCATCGCCGCGCGCGAGGCGGGTGCGGAGGTGCTGGGTATTTCCCTGGTGACGAACCTCGCCGCGGGTATGACGGGTGAGCCCCTGAACCACGAGGAGGTTCTTCAGGCGGGCCGGGATTCCGCTTCGCAGATGGGATCGCTGTTGGCCCAGGTGCTCGACCGGTTGTAGGCGCGCTTGTAGGCGTGGGCCGGCATCGTCCAGCCCGTCCGGCGTTTGAGGACGAGGCCCCTTCAGGGCCGAAGGGGGGTCTGGGGGCGCAGCCCCCAGGTACCCGCACCAAGAGACAACGAGAGGGACCGACCGTGCACGCCAATCTCATCGCGCAGGCCAACGCATGGCTCGCCGAGGACCCCGACGCGGAGACGCGCGACGAGCTCGCCAAGCTCATCGACGCCGGGGACGTCACGGAACTAGCGGAGCGCTTCCGCGGCACCCTCCAGTTCGGCACCGCCGGCCTCCGCGGCGAACTCGGCGCCGGGCCCATGCGGATGAACCGCGCGGTCGTCATCCGCGCCGCCGCCGGGCTCGCCGCGTACCTCAAGAAGAACGGCCACACCGACGGAACCGGAACCGTCGTCATCGGCTACGACGCCCGCCACAAGTCGGCGGACTTCGCCCGCGACACCGCCGCCGTGATGATCGGCGCGGGACTCAAGGCCGCCGTACTGCCCCGCCCCCTCCCCACCCCCGTACTCGCCTTCGCCATACGGCACTTGGGCGCGATCGCCGGTGTCGAAGTGACCGCCAGCCACAACCCGCCCCGGGACAACGGTTACAAGGTCTACCTCGGCGACGGCTCCCAGATCGTGCCCCCGGCCGACGCGGAGATCGCCGCCGAGATCGACGCGGTCAACTCCCTGCATGACGTGCCCCGGCCGACGGAAGGGTGGGAAACCCTCGACGAGGGCGTCCTCGACGCCTACCTCGCCCGCACGGACGCCGTCCTCGCCCCGAACTCCCCCCGTACCGCCCGCACCGTCTACACGGCGATGCACGGCGTCGGCAAAGACGTGCTGCTGGCCGCGTTCGCCCGGGCCGGCTTCCCCGCGCCCGTACTCGTCGCCGAACAGGCCGAGCCCGACCCGGACTTCCCGACCGTCGCCTTCCCCAACCCGGAGGAGCCCGGCGCGATGGACCTCGCCTTCGCGCAGGCCCGCGCCACGGACCCCGACCTGATCATCGCCAACGACCCGGACGCAGACCGCTGCGCGGCGGCCGTCAAGGACCGCACCCAGGGCGGCAGTTGGCGCATGCTGCGCGGCGACGAGGTCGGTTCGCTCCTCGCCGCACACCTCGTACGACGCGGCGCCCGGGGCACCTTCGCCGAGTCCATCGTCTCCTCGTCCCTCCTCGGCCGTATCGCCGAGAAGGCGGGCCTCCCCTACGAGGAGACCCTCACCGGCTTCAAGTGGATCGCCCGCGTGGAAGGCCTTCGCTACGGCTACGAGGAAGCCCTCGGTTACTGCGTGGACCCGGACGGCGTACGCGACAAGGACGGCATCACGGCCGCCCTCCTCATCACCGAACTGGCTTCGGAGTTGAAGGCCGAGGGACGCGATCTGCTCGACCTCCTCGACGATCTCGCCGTGGAGCACGGTCTGCACGCCACCGACCAACTCTCCGTCCGTGTCGAGGACTTGACCGTCATCGCGGACGCCATGCGACGGTTGCGCGAGCAGCCCCCGACCGCGCTCGCCGGGCTGGCCGTCACCAACGCCGAGGACCTGACCGAGGGGACTGCGAAGCTCCCGCCCACGGACGGCCTGCGCTACACGCTCGACGGTGCCCGGGTCATCGTCCGGCCAAGCGGCACCGAGCCCAAACTGAAGTGCTACCTGGAGGTCGTGGTCCCCGTCGCCGCGCACGCCGACCTCCCGGCGGCCCGCGCGCAGGCCGCCGAGACCCTCGCGACGATCAAGCGCGACCTGTCGGCGGCGGCCGGTATCTGAGCGACGCCCTGGGGGGTGCCCGCGTCCGTCCGGGGCACCCGGCGCTCGTCCGGGGCACCCGTCCTCGTCCCGGGTACCCCGTGCTCGTCCCGCCCTGCGGTCAGGACAGCCAGCGCGTGACGAGCAACGCGGTCCAGGCCAGCC
>Ga0307517_10014056_pt1 | contig 10796 bp, 9 predicted proteins | sample 23_EM_MG_FD_194515 | JGI IMG/M metagenome (GOLD analysis project Ga0307517, IMG submission 194515) | Populus trichocarpa ectomycorrhiza microbial communities from riparian zone in the Pacific Northwest, United States - 23_EM | ecosystem: Host-associated > Plants > Roots > Unclassified | place...
ATATATATATATATATATATATATATATATATATATATATATATATATATATATATATATATATATATATTAACTATGTTAAGTAAATAATCAATTTACTTTGACACTTCTCTTAATTCATTATCAATTATCGACGTACATATAAATTTATACACATTAATTTACAGAAATTACAACTTAGTAATAAAATTGACAAAATATAAAACGGACTCGTTAAACAAACCACCATTTATATCATCACAGCATACCAAAGTCGGTAATTCGACATAAGTTTCAACAATTTACAAACAAATATAATCTTAAAAAATCTAAAACAAACCATAACATGTACAAAATCATGTATCCATACAACAAGTTTGTTAGAGAAAAAAAAAAACAAGTAAACACCCAAACAAGATACATATACTACAAAAATAAGCAATAAAAAAATTGATATTTCAAAATTGTGTTCAAATTTAAAAAATGATAGATTTACTTACTTAAAATGAAACATCCACAATAAAATTGTTGTTGTGACTTGAAATTACACGTCATCATATTTTTTTGTTTTTTTAAAATTTATTTTATTCCGACTGGGATTCCCTCGGTATTTACCGACATAAATATTTTGTTTGTAAATACCGATAGAAATGGCGATGGGAACAATTCAGTCAATAAATACCACGTCAAAATGCCAACAAAATATTTTCATGGTAATTTCATTTGTATTCGTAGATTTTCTTGTAATAAACCAAGTTAGGAGATAGTTTTGTAATGCTAGTCTCGTGTGCTTACCTTCATTTAATCAAGTCCACTTTCCATAAAAGATATAAGAATTGTTTTTTCTTTTTTTAATGAGAATCGAACAAGAAGAGTCATCTTAATTATTTGAAGTTAATATTGTAGGAATGAAACAAGACTACTTTCCGTCTTCAACTTTTTATAGTTGTCTTTGTACAATTTTGAATGGAAACCGAAAGAACGCCCGGATTTAATGTATTTTCATTCCCATGCAAGTTGATATCATTAAAAAAACAAGAGTGAATGACTAGTCAAACCATACAAGGGATAAGAGTTTTTTATCAAAAGAGGCACCCTGACATTTCCAAGTGTCAACTTTTCAACACACGGTACGTTCTCTTTAAATACTTCCAAGCATTAACATTATTAGGCCCAATCAAGTCATTGCAATATTATTAGAACCAAAAATCCATTACGTCCTCACAATTAGCCGAACCAGAAAATGGGAGACATCAACAACCAAGCAACCCGTCTCGTTTTAATACACGGTTCTTCCGCAGGAGCTTGGGTATGGTACAAGGTGAAGCCAATGCTAGAGGCAGCTGGGCACAGCATCACAGCTCTTGACATGAGTGCGTCAGGGGTGAACACAAAAACACTCGAAGAAGTTCGAACTTTTGACCAGTACAACGAGCCCTTGATTGAGTTCATGGCCAACTTGCCTGAAAATGAAAAGGTTGTGTTGGTGGGCCATAGTTTGGGTGGCTTAAACCTGGCCTTCGCTATGGAGAAGTTCCCAGAGAAGATTTCTCTTGCTATTTTTGTTACTGCAATCATGCCTGATACTCAGCACCAGCCATCGTATATGTTAGAGAAGGTACTTGGTTAATTACTTGCTCGTTACGGTGCGTTTAAATAATTTTACAATAACAATCGTTTAATTTTAAGGTCTTACTGTGTTTTAATATCTGACATCTACGAAACCGGTTTTTTGGTCAATTTGTTAGTTTACTGAAAGCATTTCCGGTGCAGACGAAGAGCAAGACACTGCAGTTTCATCCACGCCGTTTCAGCTCACCCCAATTGAGGTACAGTACACAAATTTAAGAACTTGAACCGCTCAGCTATTCCGTATATACAGTAGAAATTAACTATATATTACTTGTTCTTAAGATACTTTTCTCTTGTTCAAATATCGCAGGATCTTACTCTCCAAGCGCTTTTAAACAGACCAGGATCAACGTTCGTTGAAAGTCTGTCCAAAGCAAACAAGTTCACTGAAGACAGATATGGATCAGTTCCCCGAGTATATATTGTCTGTACTGAGGATATATTGCTTTCTCCGTCGTTGCAACGCTTCATGATTGAACAAAATGAGGTTAAGGAAGTGATGGAGATTCCTGCAGATCATATGGCAGTTTTTTCTAAGCCTAAGGAACTCAGCCAGTGCATACTGGAATTGGCGCAAAAGCACGCTTAGATTGACAATTCTGTCTATGCCCTTACGAGTCTATAATTGCCAGTGCACTGCATCAATAATTAATCTATTGGATTTGTTAATTAGCGTATTCTTTCCCAATTGCGAATTTTGAATAAGATATAAAGTACCTCGTAGTTATTAATTAGTTATATAGTGCTCTTCCTCCTTAATATTATGTAGTCTACTTGCACTTTTGTCATCATCTGTTCACAAAGAACCGCAAAAATTCTCTTTCCTGATGTTGTGCTTGTGCATGCTATGCTATGCTAGTTTCTATTCTCTGATTAGATCCTTGGCAAGGTTCGAGTTGAGGTGCTTCGGAATATATAAGATGCTAGCTGCGAACAATTCTTGTTGATGGCACACAAAAAAAATATATGTATATATGGGAAGCAATCTCGCTTAAGCTGCCAGCCAGCTAGACCAAGGCTAGCTAGAGCAGCAACCCCACTGGGGTTTGTTGGTTATTGGATTAGACCTCGTTCGTCTATAATAGATGGGTCTGGTCCAAATTATTAGAAGAATTACTAAATAAAGTAACCATTTTCCTCTAATTATATATATATAAAGAGACATAACCCATATGAAAAAAGAAGTTTTTTTCATTTATTGAATAATCATTCTCTCTTTCTCTTCTCTCATCTTGGACTCTTTGCATTATTTTGACAAGATTTATAAAGATATTCGTACTGTGAAATATCATTTTGGTTCTAGTAATTGAAGTGACACTGAAGTAATCGATTCGGGGATAAGAAAACGAATTATCACAAGTAAGTTTTCCTTTCCCATCTACAGGGTTGCCAGCCAGCCAACCTAACCGAGGCTAGCTGCTTAAGCAGCCTCAGTTAGGTTCTAGCTAGCCTTACCGGACTCTCTCTTCTTTCTCTCTTTCCTTTCAACCTCTCTCTTCTTCTTTTTTCCTCCTATCTTTTCTTTCTTTAGCTATTCACGTGCTTTTAACCGGCCTGTCATGCAAATCTCGAAAATATTTTTATTCCCAATAATACATTACCCAATGCACACCACACAACCCTCTCTTGCTAATAAATAATTTCTTTCTAATTTCGTAGTTCAATTTTTTCACTAAAAGTTATCTTAAACCTTGCCTATCAACCCTTATGATTAATGACAAGTATGGCATGTTAACCAGAACTTAATTTTCTAGGAAAACATATATTTTTTATTATTTTTTTCTTCGTCAGGTGATTTCTAGTATCTGTCGTCTTACCCGGTATCAAGACAACCTTTAAGAATTTCTAAGAAAAATAACATATATCTAGCATCTTATTTTTAGAATGGAAAAAATTCAGGCTTAAGGAGTCGTCACGTAGTATTATGGTCACTGAAAACTCTTGCTGGTCAATAGAGATTCTATAATATAGGACTGGCTACGCAAAATGGAAGATACTATCACCCCTTAAACATCCTACCTGAGGTACGTTGCATTACTGGTTTTGTCTTAAATTGCTTAAGGTATGTTTTATTCTGTTTTTTATGGTCAGCTTTTAATATTCCTAACTCTACTGCTAGTGAATATTCATTCGACTATGAATACTTCCAACTCTCACGTTGATAAATATTATGTAACCAAAAAAAGTATGGTATTCCTGACTCTAGCACCATTGAATAAATCAGTAAAATTTGGATTGAAAGCAAAACAAATCTTTTTATTATTTTTTTAAAGAAAAAAGAAAAAGACAGGTATGTATCGCATACCAGATTCGCATGTCACAGTAAAAGTCTACAACCCAAATACACAATAAAGTTAGTAAAAAAAAAGGTGTGAGGGACCCATAAATAAATAAATAAGGATCCCTGATTTTTTTTTAGAATTTTCTGATATCTAAAAAGGCCTGCTTGGCTAGATATTAAGATAAAAAAAAAGTGAAATTAAAGGGAAATGGCATAATGCACACCCTTAGCCCAAAGGAAATTGGGTTGGTTGGGCCTGTGGCCCAGGCCCAGCCCGGTCTCAATAGTTTTTGTTTTTTTTTTTAAGGAGGGGTTTGGATTTGGCCCAGCCATAGTTTGGTTACCAGCCCTACCTAGTGACCAATCCGATCATTATCAGCAAACGTGCATTAATTGTTCACTCATGCTTGCTATAGAAACCAGGTAATTAAATTGCCAAGGGGGGAAGAAAGAAAACTTGCTTGGTGTGACTATTGCTGGAGGCAAAACTGATGGCGATGGTTGGGTGGTTCTGGAGACTGGTGGTTGGGCAACCGTCTTGACCTTTCTTTTGTTCTTCTGTGTTTCTTCTTTCTCTCTAGTCTTTTTTTTTTCTCTCCCTTTCCATCTCTAGCTCCCTCTGTTTTCTTTTTTGTTCCCCCTCTTGTGACAATAGCTTTCCTTTGCTTTTATATGGATCATCCTCGATTCTAGGATAATGATCATATGGACAAAGATAAGCACGATTTGAGTTTGTTCAATGTTTGCATGGGATAAGGACACTTGCTAGATTGTTGATGATGACCTTCTTTACATTTTAATGGCGCATTGTGAGGTGAAAAAGGACTGGAAAAATGGGATAACTTTGGCTGTGGTGATGGGTCTGATAGAGGCCATCATCATTTTATTCTTCTTTTCCCTTTTCTTGTAGGCGAGTTCCTTTGTTCCAAAGAGGACGAGGATGAACAGTCCTCCTTGGAACGACATCGTTTCTTTAGCTGAAATAGACATCTTCATTTTTCCCTCTCAAGTTCTGACATTTAGGAATTGGGCTCTTATTCATGGAAATCTTTTTTTCTATATACTTTCACCCCTGGATCAATTGCAATTGAGCCCCTAGATTTCAGCATCATTTACAAAATAGTCCTTAGTTTCAAATTTAATCAATCTAGTCCTTAATTGACTCCTCAACTTTTAATTCTTCCAAAATTACCCTTTGAAAAATCAATTAACCCCTATATAGTATCACCGCCTATGCACTTCGGTCCCTAGAATTTAATTTCTAGCAATTTTAACCCAAATTGACCTTGAACTTTAATATTTATTTAATTAAGCCCCTGATTGCCTTAATTAATTAAATCAAAGTTTAATTAAGTCCCCAAACTTATCAATTCTTCCAATTTTTTGTGATAAGTACTTCCAAATTTATAATTTCATCCTTATTAGTCCTCAAACTTTCAATTTGTGTTGTCTTGACCCCAATTCTTAGATTATTTTTCATCTGTTCATTTTTTATTTTTTTGGAAATTCAAAAATCGGGTTATGATAGTTGTCCCGCTATTTATAATATTTACGATGCCAAGACATTGGAAAACTTCATTTTCTTTTAGCTTTGCATAGTAAATTTATAAAGAAAAGTAGACATGAAAAGGAACTTTTACTTCTTTCAAAAATCTTGAAAACTTCGAAAGTAGTAAAGTGACAGATGACCTTCCTTGAGAGAGAGTGAAATATAAAAAATTAGTCATTTGAGAGGCGACCCACCTTGTTAATAAAAAAATCCATAAAGTTTTAGAAATGGTCTAATTGTTCTAGGCGATCTGCCCGTTGGTGAAAAATACAAATATTTTTTGGAAGTGGTCAAATTGCTCTAGGCGACCTACCCATTGGTCCAAAAATATAGAGATTTTTTGGAAGTGGTCTAATTGTTCCAGGCGACCTGCTCGTTGGTCAAAAATACAGAGATTTTTCAAAAGTTGTCTATTTGTTTCGACGACGTGGCCTTTGATGAAAAATATGAAGATTTTTCACAAGTGGTCTAATTATTCCAGTCAACCTGCCCGTTGGTGAAAAATATTAAGATTTTCCGGAAGTGGTCTAATTGTTGTTCCAGGCAACCTGCCCGTTTTGTATGAAATACAAAGATTTTTTTGGAAGTGATCTAATTGTTCCAAGCGACCTGTATGTTGGTGAAAAATACAAAGATTTTTTAGAAGTAGTCTAATTGTTTCAGGCAATCTGCCTGTTGGTGTTGGTGAAAATGTTAGATACTTTGACTTTTCAAAAGTGGTCTAATTCTCATAGGCGACCTAACTGTTAGTGAAAAACTTGAAGGTTTTTTTTCAATGTTGGTCTCATTGTGATGGATGACCTTCCCAATTGAAAAATACAAAGATTTTTTTGGTGGTCTAATTCTTATGGGCAGCCCTGCCCAGGTCAAAAAATTCTCAAAAGTGAAGCCCTGCCCAGGTCAAAAATTTCTCAAAAGTGAAAAATTTTCAAAAGTATTTTCAATTTTTGGCCATTTTGAGGTGGCCTTCCTTTTGATGGATCTCATCGAGGATTTCTCTTGTGAATTTTTGCGAAACACATTGTTCAATATTTAGGAGTTAGATAATATGCATGTATCTTTACCTGATTTGAAATATAGGCCCTCATTTCTTCTCAATCCCTTTGTTGCTTGATTGGTGAGCTCTTGCTATTTCTAATTTGAGCTCTCTTGGTCATTTGGCTTCTAGCCCACTTGAGTTGGCTTATGTAGGTCTCTTTAGAATATTTGTAATTTTACCCATCTCAGCTTTTATGGTGCCCGTCGTGACCCATTTATTTGCTGGAAATTATGTCTCATTAATCAATTTAAGAAGATCATTAATTACTTCCTTGTCTCACTACTAAAAACATTTGGTGTCACTTGTTTAAAAGATTCAAATTGCCTCTTGTAAACAACAATGCCTCTTTGTCTCATTGTAGGAAATGTTTTCTTTTTACTATTACTTTGAAGGGATCAATTTACCTTTTAAGTACAATATTACCCCCTTGTATTGGTCATTACCCCTAAGTGTGCTCTGTTAGAGACTTAGACAAATAATGGTTTTGAGTAATCATTCTCTCCTTGATCTCTCTTTTTGGTTATAGTGAAGAAATCTTTGTCTAGAATGAATCTTAAAATCTTGATCCTGCATTTTAAAAACAAAAATTGTTTCAATGTGAGTTTAAAATGATTTGCTTTTGAAATCTTGCAACTCCTTGATAATGTTTCTTGGAAAGGAGATGATTTGTTCTTGTGTCTGTAATATTGAAATTGGGAAAGGTACATCATGAGGTGACCTTCTACTTTTGTTGGTTTCAAATCAAGAGGCTCCAGTAAAAGCTCAAGGTTTTGTTTGAGAAAAGTTTCTCTCTTTTTGAACACTTATTTTATCAGCATGAATAATAATGAGTAGCTTGTTTCCAATGTCACAACTCTTATGAACGTAGGTTGTGGTTCTTGGCTATAAAATAAAAGGATTCATAAAGCTCAAAAAAGTATTTCAAGGTTTCAAAGATTTAGGATCGCTATCATCAGTTTAACTCTTTATGTCTTTCAATCTTCTTCTTTTTAACCATTTTTCTTTGATTTTCCTTTTTTTTCATTATTTTGGTTGGTCATCCTCATTTATCACCTTTTCTTTTGAATTGGGCATGCTCCCTAGCTTTTGAGTTTCTTGAGTTGTTTTGCCCTTTTGGCTTTCTCACGGTTTTTTCATCATTATTGATTGTTTGCATTTCATTTGCTCCTAGTGTACAGTGTGATCCTAATCGCTAATTTTCATGAAAGAAAATTTATTCAGGCTAAAAAAGGGACCACAAGGAACATGTGTATTTTAGAATGTGAAAGGGATAACAAAGATGGTCTTTCCTCATTTCAAGCGCAAGCAATTAAAATCAATAAACTTTAACCTTGTCCGGTGTGATATTTTGGACTTTACAAAGAGATGTATTTCATGAATCCATAAAGAATGAATCCATTATTTATCATTATGCATATATTTAAAATACTTGGCTCAAGAGTCATGGTGTGAGGGTGAAGGTTCATTTTTTTATTCATACTCTCTAGTTTAGAGTTTGGTCACCTCGATGAAGAAGTTGTTTGATTCATCTTACATTCTACGAATAGAATGTCAAAATGTTGTTTTAAATAAATATCAAATCATTTTTGAAATTAAAAAGCGAGTTCAATTTTTCAAAATTTCATTGGGGGAAAAGATTTTGGTAAAAGAAATTAATTGGGTCTATGAGATCATGCAAGGCTGCAAATATGTATTTGTGAGTTCTTATAGGGAACCTCTTTTAGGATTTATGAAAATGAATAATATTTGATTGTAAATCAAAGAAAAAGACACAATTGAAGGACAAACTCATTTTTTCATTGAAACTTTAGAAAAGAGGTTTAACAACAAAGACCTTATGCCAACATCTTAAGCTATGGTTACTAGCAAGGTAATACATAAAAGGGCTAAACTCTTAGCAACCATTGATTGGAATTTTCTAGAATCTCCCAACCGTTCCTCTCCTATGAATTTATCAGTAAAAGTCTTTTTTCTAATAGTCAATTGGAATCATATGTAGACCATTCTTGGCCTAATGACATTATAGCTTCATCTTTAGAGCGATTGATTTCTAGGTACCGATGTGGAGAAGTTAGCTATTAGAGGGGTAGGTGTCTTTGTTTTGATAGCTTTTTCTCTTGCCTTTGTAACCACCTTTAATTTTGTGAACCTTAGTTTCCTTTCTTTTTCCAGTGAAACCTTTCTCCTCATTCGAGTCAGCAATCTTACCCAACCAGATGGTTTGTTCAATCCTCTCAGTTATGACAACCAGGTCAGTGAAATGTTGTGCAGAGCTTCTAACCAAATATTTAAAGTACGAGGCCTTAAAGGTGTTGGAAAATAAACTCATCATCTCTTTTTCAAACAAATGAGGATTAACTTGTACATCTTCCTCACGCCACCTTTAGGCGTATTTCCTTATGGACTCCTTATTATCCTTCTCCATAACTTGCAAGCTTGACCTATCAGAGGCCACGTCCATATTGAACTTTGCCTAATGAAGACATCAACCAAATCCTTCCACTTTTTCACCTTGGTATTGTCCAACCACATATACCAAGTGAGGGCAGCATCACTCAAGCTGTCTTGAAAGAAGTGAATTAACAGTTTCTCATCATAGACCACCTCAGTCATTTTATTATAGTATGCTTTGAGATGAATTATAGGGCATTCAGTTCTGGTATATTTGAAAAATTCTGGCACTTTAAACATTTTAGGAATGACCACGGTGGGCACCAAACACATCTCAGCAGCATTTATAAAATCATATAGGCTAGTTCCCTCAATTGCCCTTATCCTTACCTCTAGGGCAACCAATTTTTCCAAGCCATTTTCTTTTACCACCTTGTCTTTTTCAGATTCCTTCATTGTAATGAAGCCCATGGTAGACAACATTCTTATAGGATATGCTGGTTGAGCAAATTAGAAATACATAGCCTATTGAGATTCAGGTGGCACCTCACTTGCCCCCTAATTCTATGCATTGAAAGAAGTTGTAGGCATATGTGAAGGTTGAGCTGTGAATGTTGCTTTTTTTAATTTAGATCCCAAGGCCTGTTCGAGTAGATTAGTAAACCTTGTGACTTCTTCTCTAAGACTTTCTAACTTTTTTTATGACGAGCTTCTAAGTGGGCTCTTTCTTTGTTTTTCATTTGTTGTTTTCATAGTTGAGTGTTATAAGTGTGTTTCAATGGGGAACCTGTATTTCAACCTGCTAAATGAAAATCATGCAATTATACAAAAGTGATGATGTTTTTAATAAGAAAAATGGGAATTCAATCTGGACTCGCCCTTCACGGGGTGACAACGGTCATTATTCATTGATTTTAGGAGCCTGATGTCATCATCATGCCAACGAGGGGATCCTTGTCCAGTCTTGCCTAAGTTTGAGCTTTTAATAAACCTTTCAGCTTTCAATTCAAGTTAATTCCCCTTTTGTCAACTGTAACAACTCAAACTCTTGTATCCTATGTGATGATCATTTGCCACCCAATGGTCTTGGAATTCAAGATGTCACATGTTAGGCTTGCTATAGTGAGATTACACAGGGTACAACCTAGTAGGTAGGTTCTAGTCGTTAAGTGCATTAAGGGATATGTTACTATCTAATCTCAAAGGGTCTCTCGCATGCTTAGTGATCATCCTTGAAAGGTCGATACAAGATTGACACGACCAAAAGATTGATGTCTTCTCCCAAGTGCAGGAGTGTCGAAGTAATAAATAATCCGGCAAGACCGGGGTCGAACCATAGGGAGGTTAACTATATAAATTATAAATAACAATAACAACAACAAGAAGAAGAAGAAGTTAAAGAGAGCTTTGAGATGTGATATTGATGTAAAGATTAAACAAGGATAAAATAATTGTCAAGGTTAGAGGATCCACTAATGGTATTTCTAACAAGTATAGTATAAACTCTTTTTATTACTCAACTGGAAACCACACACAAAGGAGGTTCCAATCGAATTATAACTTGTTAACATGATTACATTAGTTATCTTATTCGAATAATGCTAATACTTGTAAATGTTGTTAGACATTCATGATTATAACTTATGTTAACAATAAATCAAATTCCTTTCATAGCACAGGTGTCAATTATACCATATGGTTGGGCTATAAAAGTGTCAAGTATTTGTTGTACCAAGGGTTATACAACATAAATCTAGATTAACCATTTAACAAGCAAAGTATTAAAAGTGAACAAGATAACAAATATAAAACATGTTAGTATCAAACATTAAGGTCCATGTTGAGTTTATATTATACTTATTCTTACACCATTAGTGTAACCTTTTCACCTTGACATGATAAACTTAGCTAAACATAATGAAAGA
>Ga0307517_10014058_pt1 | contig 10795 bp, 9 predicted proteins | sample 23_EM_MG_FD_194515 | JGI IMG/M metagenome (GOLD analysis project Ga0307517, IMG submission 194515) | Populus trichocarpa ectomycorrhiza microbial communities from riparian zone in the Pacific Northwest, United States - 23_EM | ecosystem: Host-associated > Plants > Roots > Unclassified | place...
AAGAACCATGAACGCAAACCTTGATGCAAATTACACGATACTCTTTTTACAATACAGTAAATGATATATTCATTTCTAAAATATTTAGATGACTATGTACTGGATTGATCTCAAACGGTATCATGACTTGCTTTCAAAACATGTAATTCATGTCATTAGATTTAATAATTTTTTAAAAATAAATTAAATTAAATTATAAAACTCAATTCTCAGGGAACAAAATCTTAAAAAAAAATCAATATATATATATATATAGATGACTTGAGTCAGTCCAGGTAAACCGACAAGACCCGCACCTCGGGGCATGATAATAACCATATAGAAAGAAAACAAAAAAAAATAAATCTCAATTCCTAACAAATCAGTATTGAGGGACATAATTGGAGAAAAAAATCAACCTAAAAAAATAACTCAAGTCAACCTGAGTTAACATGCAAAATCTTGTTTTGTTTTGTAAAATTATTTTTTATTTAATTAAATAATAATAAAAACATATGCTTAGAGAATTAAAGTTCAACTAGATTTTAAAATGTTTGTTTGAGCCATGATAACTCTATAAAAAGCCGTTCAGAATAAATTACAAATCCTAACTAAAAACAAACAAAATCCTAATTAAAAACAAACAAAGTGTCAAGAAATAAATTGAAAAATAATAATAAAAAAAACCCAACATTGATTGGGAAAAAAATAAAAGAGAGAAAATAATTACTCAAAAAATGAACCACCTAAGTTAACTCGGGTTAATTTTTTAGGCTTGTGACACGGGTCACAAAACTTTGATTACCTTGTAAAAAAAATAAAAAAATTTATGAAGTTTAATCTCAAACTAGTCAAATTCCCAATTAACACACCATCAAATGATGGAAATGAAGGGAAAATATTCAATTTTAATAAAGAAGGAGCAAAAAAGAGTGACTTGAGTCAACTAGGGTTAATTTGTTAGATCCCGCGATTGAGTTGTAAAAACAGAATAACCACATAGAAAGCAAAAAGATATATATTTCAAAGCCTAGTCACCAATCAACCCATGTTGAATGATGAAATAGAAGAAAAAAAATCAAAAAAAAAAATACCAGAGTCAACCCAAATTAACTTGTAAAACCCGTAATTTAGAGCATAGATAACCACATAGAAAACAAACCAAGAAAAAAAAACTCAATTTTAGACTATCCATTTGATGAATGATGATACCGAAAAAAATAAAAAAGTTCACCAAAAAAAATCGCAATCAACCCGGGCCAATCTTCCAAACCTATGACTCGGGTTATGAGACCAAGATTAACCCATAAAAAAACAAATAGCAATTATAAAGAATGAAATTAAAATATTAATCCAGTATTAGAAATGACACTTAAGAAGAAAATAACAAATAAAAGAATAAGAACCAATATCGATACAAGAAAAAAATAACAAAGCAAGGCGCAAAATTTAAGTGAAAAGAGAGAAGAGGAGAAAAAAGCCACCGACGACACATTACAGCACAAAAACCAACATGCACCGCCTTATAAGGTTACCCTCGTCGAGACGATTCAAAGTAGTTGTGCAATAGCCTATTTGGTGGCCTGTAGAGGGCGCATACGCCTCTAAGGTACGATGATCCTCCTCACTTGTTGGTTTGAACACACCCCAACCATCCTTCTTCTGTCCATTGTATTTCATCCATGACCTTGTTTTATCTTTAAATTTTGTTCTTTGGGCTCAATTGTTTTAGATCAATGCAATTTAATTATATTTTGTGAAGTTGAGCATTAATCGTATGCCAAAAATTCTAATCAGCGTCATGAGACCCTCATGTATAGACAACTGAAACAAACCCCTAAGCCCAATATCAAATAAATTCAATGTAGAATAATCGAGGAAAAAAAAACCAAGTCATTAAAAATAATAATTCGGACGAACATTTTTCATTACTCATCCAATTCATCCTCCACCGCCACTAAGAAAAGGGGGCTCAATGTTTTTCCAATCTTCAAATTCAATCCTTGTAAATTTAATCATTTCAAATCAATATAATTTCATTTAATCTCAACAAAGTAAACATCAACTGAATGACAAAAGTTTTTCTTGGCATTGCACAATTCTCTAGTTTAGATAGTCAAAATAAATCATCAAATTCAATTCTAAATAAATACAGTGTTAAAGGAACAAATTAAAAAAAAAACCAAGAGACAAAAAGAAAAATAAAACACAAATGCAATTTACAATGTTTCCCCTCTTGTTCTACACTACATTTGCCACACCCTTTAGTTTTTTTTCCAGTTTTTATAATTTTTGCCTAGGCTTAGAAAATAAATTGTAACTAGTTTTTTATATTATTATTGTTGTAAATATACTTAATAAAAGTATTTGATGACGAAGTAAATTATAATTTAATTATATTATTTTTTAGCAATTAATTATTTTTCATGAAGATTACAATTTTTTTTAATATGATTTTGACAAGTAAAGAAGTTATCATTTTAAATTAAGTAAAAAATACGCTCATTATAAATGAAAATAGAAATAATGATATTTATTTATTTTAATCATGCAAATAACAATAATATTAAAAGTTAGAACAATAAATAAAGAGATATATAAATGATAAAATAAACATTTTACCAAACGCAATTTTATCTTTTCTCTTGTTCTCTATCATTCTCTGTGACAAGTGTCTTCATTTTTTCTGTCCTAAGATATTAGCATATCGAGCTTACATTCCAACACGTGGCGATCAGAAAAAGGAACAATCACATACCTCCTACGAGAAGCTTCTTCCCCGCGAAACACGAGATCGCACCCTAGCTCACTAAACTCGTAAAAAACAGTATCAAAACCTCTTGCAAAGCAAAATCACAGCCAAGCTAAAGCAGCAAGCACTTACTTCTCGCTCGCCGACTAACGATTGCGGCCGCCGTTTTCTTGTTCTCGAGTCGCAACTCGCTTGTTCACTCAGCCCCGAGTTAACTTAAGCACGTAATCAAGGTAACATTGAAAAGTCATCTCGCTCTACAAATCTCCTCGATTTATTTTTTTCTTTCAAGAAATTCTTGGATTTTGATTATAATCAATCATTTCTCCATTGTGCACGTAGATGAATTAAATGCTTGAAAAAGGCTTGATTCTATTGTTTTTTTTAAGAGATTGAATTCAAGAGTCAGGGTTTAGGGTTTTGGATTTATGTATTAATAGCGGATTACATTTCTAAATTGAATGCTAATCTTGGGCTGTTGTTTAGTGTTCTAGAGAGATGAGCAAGAAAAAGAATCCTCTCGTATTCTTAGACGTGTCCATTGACGGAGATCCTGCTGAAAGAATTTTTATCGAGGTAATGCAATCTCGTTGGTTTAATTTTTAGCTTGAGATTTTGCAAGAGGAAACTGAAGTTTGGCTTGCCAGTATCGAGATAAAGATAAAAACCTGTTTCTTTTGAATGCACAGCTTTTCGCCGATGTTGTTCCCAAGACTGCCGAGAATTTTCGGGCACTCTGTACAGGTATTTGAATCCTTTCCTGCATTCTTACAAATCTCTGGTAAGTTTGTACTGGTCACATTTTGGCTTTTAGAAAAAAATTGTTGAAGGAACAGGTACTAATAACTATTGCCTCTCAATTATGGATGGGTTTTTTAGGGTCATCCAATTATCTTTTAAGTGGTGTGAATCTTGATTTGAAATATGCTATTTGTTGACAAAAATTTGAACTAGTGATCAAATGGTTGTGTATTACAACGTGTATAACCATTTAGAGTCCGTGCCACCAAAGAAGAATCTGATTTTAATCTGTGACCTGCAAGTTCGAAGAACGAAGAAGGTTATTTTAATTCCTGGTATCTTATTTCAAAATGATTTTCTGCTGGGTTAAAGATGTAATACCTAGTTCTTCAATTTGTTGTGGCATGAACTAGCTACTCTTTAAGCACACAGTTTCAGAATGCCTTAGACAAGAAGAATATCTTCTTATAAATTTTGATAGGCAGTTCACTCCTTGAACTAGCTACTCTTTGATAGCCCTGCCTGGTTTTTTGATGGATATTATCGGGTAGGACAAGGACAAAGGACTAGGGTGTGAGTCGTGGAACTGCATTCTGCTGGTTAAAATGAATTCCCTTATACAGTGCCTTGTTTCACAATTCATAATAGTGGCTACAGTGTTCTCTAAACTGTGTTGAATGTATCACTAACTTCTAATAACTACACTTTACTGGACTTCGGGGAGTGATTTGCATTCAAAAGGGTCATAAATGAGAAATCTTTTGTTATAAATCAGAATACCAATTGCGCGAGTACACTTTAGTTTAAAGTTCTGTTGATTTCTAATATATTTGAATGGAAGTTTGTACCAGAATGTCCCTTTATACCTCATTAAGTGAACTGAAAAGTTGAACGTGGAGAACATACTGGGATCAAAGTGGGTGACATTGTGTTTCTGAATTTAATAACAAGTACACTGGAAATCCCTTTGCTTGCGTTCTTTTCTATTATATAAGAAGGTTTCACCAGTCAAACTGGTTCTCCTTATTTTTCTGCGATCCCTGATGGTTAAGTGCACAAGGTGAAAAAGATGATTGATACCTTGAAAATTTGATCAAAGTGCCCAAGAATATCACATCTCTCCACGAGGAAAGGGATACAACTGAAAAGGATGATTCACTTTAGTGTCTGTGCTTCATTTCAGCAAGCACAAACACCAATATATCTTGTCAGTGCTGCCAGATCAAAAGATGTTCTCAATCTGTTATTATAATCTGCAACCTTAATTTGGATACTCTCCTTTCCTTTTTTGTTGGCTTGAGAAATTAGTTTCCTAGTTTCTGCATAATAAATCCTTTGACACTATTCTGCTGCTGTCCATTGTAGGTGAAAAGGGCATTGGTAAAACCACCGGAAAACCTCTGCACTACAAAGGCTGTTCTTTCCATCGAATAATCAAAGGATTCATGGCCCAAGTATGTTGTTTCTTTCCTTTGTCAATAAGTGTTACCCTTGAGATATCATGATGCTTGTCTTTTGATTGCTAGTAGTTCATTGCAAATTTATAAATATTGTCAAGTTACCAAATTTCTTTCACTGCCTGCTTTCCAATTTTAAGATTTACCAAGTTACTCATATTTGTTTGAGAAAACAAACAAATAACTGAATATCTGTGAACCCATTAAGTTTCAGGAAATCATTTTTGGTGGGAACTTACTGATTGCCATAATTGATGAATTAAATAATTGACTTGATGCATGCTATTCAACATGTTGAATACCAGTATAGATACTGAACCCTGGTATATTTACCTATTATCAAAATCATGCTTAAATATTACATGTCTAAATATAATTTTTGGCTGCTATATTTTTAAAATCACCATCTTTGACATCTCTGTATTAAAATATGATGCATCGACTTATGGATAAACATCTATATTTAGTAGAAGCTACTTATGTTCCCCATGCAGCTGTATCCCGGTTTATTGATTGTGCAAAGGACTAACATGTCTACATTCTAATATGTTATTTCTATGATATGAGAGCAAAATTCTGCGCAGCCAGTTAACTTGAGCCATTGTTTGGGAGGTGACAATAGCAAAGTACAACAAATTATACTGATCAGAAGTTAAACTATAGGGCAGCTTCTTTTGTTTGCACTAGCTTTACAGAAGGAAGCAAGTTATTTATGTTTTTGTCAATCTAAAGTAAATATATATGATTAAGACATATTGTTCAATCTCTTTTCTTGTCCTGACAGGGTGGTGACTTTTCGAAGCGAAATGGTACATTCTTTGATTCCATAAGCTCTCTATCCTGCTAATGAATCCTGTTTCTCTGTTTGACTTGCATACTCTTGGCCAGATTTGTAAGGATCAACCTTTAATTGGTTTGCAGGCTCTGGTGGAGAAAGTATCTATGGAGGGAAGTTTGCCGGTAATCTTCTATATTTAATCATCCGAGTGCTTGCAACGATTTGTCTCATCATTATCCATAAAATTTATGCTCTCTTTTTGTAGATGAGAACTTTATACTGCGGCATGAAGGAGCAGGCCTTCTTTCTATGGCGAATAGTGGTCCAGACACAAATGGTTCCCAGTTTTTCATAATCTTTAAGCCACAGGTCCACCTTGATGGGTATTTAACTTTGCTTGTTCTGCTCATTTCTTTGGCTTTCATTACTCTTTACCCATTAGCCCTCAATTGTTTTAGCCCTTTGCTGCTGCTTTCTGCATTCATGATCTCATAAAGAGTAACTCTTAAAATATGATCAAATTGTTACATTCTTGTTTTTTGATGTATGGCAGGAAACATGTTGTCTTTGGAAAGGTGGTTAAGGGAATGGACATGGTGAAGAAAATTGAACAGGCAGGAAGTGCTGGTGGCCAACCTGCCGGACCTGTAAAAATTGTGGATTGTGGTGAAACTTCTGAAAGTAAAATTGAAGATTCCGTAGGGAAGGACTCAGGTAAAACTTGGGTAGTCGGTACTTATGGTTTGGAGCATGCTTGCCAAACTTTTTATTTACATGTACTATATAATATTACTTTCTCCCAGGAAAGAACAAGAAATCTGGGAAGCCTACGGATGATGGTCCTGGTGATAAAGTTAGAGGAAGAAGTAAAAAATCCCTGAAGGATGCAAGGAAGAAAAGAAAAAGAAGATACTCTTCATCTTCATCTGATTCTGAACCATCATCTTCAGAATCAGATTCTGATTCAAGCTCATCTAGTAGTGATGGAAGGCATAAGAAGAAGAGGAGGTCGGCGAAAAAAGATAAATACCATCGTGGGAGAAAACTGAAGTATAGACAAAGGGAGAGGAAGAGAGGCAGGCGTGATAGACGATCAAGGCGAAAGTCTAAATGGTCCAATTTACATTTAGTTGAAGTGCAACCACTAAAAGCTTTTTCCCTTCTTGTATTCTCCTGTACTTGACAATGATCGTGATTGTACATAATGTATTTGTTTCAGGAGTTCTGAGAGCGCAAGTGATACAGAGACTGATAGTTCTAGCAGTTCTAATGATGAAAGTCCTGTTTCTGCTCGTAAGACCGATAATTCAACTCAGGCCGGAAAGAAATCAAATCAGAGCCCTGGTATGTGTTTTCCTTTTATTTCTGCAAGTTATGAGCTCCATTATCTTTTCATGATATTCTGTTCCTGCCTTGAATGCTTGTGAAACAGCTGGATTTCAAATGAATTTTGTTGAGATTTTTGTCAGTGGTACTGCAGGCTTTAACTCGGTGCTATTTTTTATATTGCAGATGCACGTGGAAAATTCTCTACCCATCTCTCTGTTAAAGAAGCTGTGGTGGAACAACAGCAAAGGAATGACAAGCCCAAGACAGCTGAGGCCAGCTCGTCACATGAAGAAGGTGAATTGTCTCCCAAGAACAACACACATCTAAACAATGGGCATGGGACGAATTCTAAATTGTGCACTTCTCCTAATCGGCATTCTTATTCAGATGACTCAGACAAATCCAGGTGTCTGCTTCTACATATTTGTGCTTTTGTTGTCCTCACACTCACTGGAGTTCACAACTAAGTAATTTGCACTGTCTTACAGGAGAGCCATTCCAAGCTCCAAAAGTAGGCCTAACAATAGCCATAGGAGCAGTCCTAGCATGAGTCCTGAAGAAGTTTCCAGGAGTGCAAGATTCAGAACTGACAGTAGAAGTCCAGTTAGGAAGTCTGGGGAGCTGAGCCAGGGAAGGTCATCGAGGAGTCCACTGGGTAGTCCTGCCAACAAAGGCCACCATGAACCTTCTATGTCAAACCATGGACAGGGTTTATCACACTCTCGGTCCCCAAATGGCACACCCAAGCGCATTAGAAAAGGGCGTGGCTTCACTGAACGTTATGCATATGCACGTAAGTATCGCACCCCATCTCCCGAACGAACCCCTTGGAGGTCCTACCATTATGGAGGAAGAAATATCGATGGGAGGAACCGTGATAGGTAAGCTCAATGTCACAAATTAAATTTAAAGGTCTTCCATCATCTGAATATAATTTAGTTTCACGTCCCCTTCCCCAACCCCTCTTTTTTTCTGAAGGCTGTCAAGCTACAGAAGCTACTCCGAGCGCTCACCACCAAGACGCAATAGAAGTCCACCAAGAGGCAGGAGCCCCCCGAGGTTCACTCTCCCTCTCCCTACATCTCTCTCAAAACTCATAAAATGTCATTTATGAAATTTGGCAGGCTGTCTTTCACGATCTCTCTCTCTCTCTCTCTCTCTCTCTCTTTATGGGTACCTATGGTTTCTATTTTAAAATAAAACGACCTGTAAAATCTTGCAAACTCTTTATTCTCTCACCAGTAAACTGCTAATTTGGCAAGGAGGAGGAAGCTCAAATGAAACTCATGGCACCAGAAAATATTTTAAATGTTAGCCACTAGTAGATCCATATGTTCTAGCTCATAGTGTTCTTACTTTTATTTCATGTACAAGTTACCGAACTTTGGCAAGCTACGGATCAACTCATCCAGTTTTACTTGCATGGTATATTATGGAAAAAGCTGATGTATGAGTATGATGCCAGCGGGCCAGGCAGCTCCGTTCCATGCTGTATTCATGTCTAGTTTCTTGGCGTTTATGTTACTTTGTGAGGCACTACATGCATGATGATATAAACTGATCTATTCTTCATAGGTACGGAAGGCGGAGAAGCAGAAGTAGAAGCAGAAGTGTTTCTAACAGCCCAGGCGGTTATCGTGGCCGCTACAGGGATCGGAGTGGGAAACAGAGTCCAAGACGCAGTCCAACTCCGAGAGATAAGCGACCTGCCATAAGTGAGGGTTTGAAATCTCGTTTAGGTCCCCGAGCTGATGACCAGTCTTTTCCTAACAAAGGAAGACCGAGATCTAGGTCCAGTTCGAGGTCTAACAGCCGTGGATCCTCTCTTTCTAGATCTCCTGATTCTGTACCACCAAAACGTCAAGGCAGAGCAGCTAGCAGGTCCCGATCAAGCTCACCATCTGGACAGCAGGGTTTAGTTGCCTATGGGGATGCCAGTCCTGATACTGGAATAAATTAGCCTTTGGAGGCCTTTTGGTCGCTGAGAGGGCGTGCGCCAATCTTTGCTCTGCTCAGACTACGGTGTTGAGCATGTTGAGTCGATTGGCACGTATATCCAAACATTTCTGCAGATGTGTCATGCTTTCAGGGAAAGTTGGAGGGAGTTGATGATCCTCATTTGTCTCCTATCCGGGCCCATTTGAACGTTCTTATCTTTATTTCTGGGTCTCCATGTGAACATATGGTTTCAGCAATTTTATTTTATTTTTGTTTATCAAGAACGATATTGTAGTAAAAAAGGTCGTAGCTGACTATCATAAGATTCCTCTACCACCCACAAGGGATTCAAATCTATTTTTCCTAGAATAAGAAAACAATCTCATGATTCATTTATGTCACGACTCACGAGTATTATTTATTCGTGTGTTCTAAGGGATAAACTGGGGGTCTGGAGCAGGTGCGGAGCCAGGATATTAGGTTAAGGTCAAATTAGAGAAAAATCTCTATTAAGGGTCAAAAGTTAAATTTAAATTCTAGGGGGGGGGAGATATTTTGCAGGGGCCCTGCCAGCCACCCCTGGTCTGGGGCATACTTCTCCTCAAAAAACCAAAAGGTGTCTCTTCATTGAAGAGCAGTGCATGAAAGAAAATTCGTTCAGCTTCGAAGAAATGGATGCAGCCTGATAAATTGCCTTACGATTTGTGAAACATCCCAATGACCTCTCTCTTAGGCACGGTGGCTATCGTCCTGTTTTGTTAATGTAAACTCCACATGCGAGCAGTCTTACCATGGCCTTTTAAAATCAGCATCAATGCTTGTTAAAGAGAACTGGAGGGGATGATGAATTAAACTTCACGAACAATTTTCTGCAAAGTAAATAAACAACTATCTTAAGTTTATTACACTGCTAAAGTTTGGGTATAACAGCGTGCCTATGACTTAGGTGGCTTAAGGTTATTTGAGAAACTCGAGGCCGCACACCAGGATTGTGAGGGGCAGAAATGAAGAAAACAGAGAGAGAGAAGGAAAAAGCATGTCAACACAGCAATTACGAGCAGCTCGACCCCCTCCCTTAGATTGGTCTACCTTTGGGTACAATTTGATCTTTGAGCCACATATAAATGGGAACCAACACATAGTACGTTGCTGCCATGGCACCCAAAATGAGGCGCATAAGGAACACGAATGGCTTTACAGGCTCTGTCACGTCCTCTGCCTTTGGACCAAGCTGTGGTAAGAGAAAAGGAAATATTCCAAGGGTGAAAAATAAGAACCGTGAGGAAGCTTGCAATCACAGAAGAATTTTACGTCAAGTATACCAAAAATCTAGCATCTGCATGCATGTAAAACAGAGAGCAAAAGTAGAGGAAAGCATATTTATAAATGGATTTCGAATCCCAATTGCTCCAAGAGAATAAGTTTAATGGCCACATATAAAAATCACAAGTGAGACAAAACCTTGCATTCGAACTACTTTCCAGTCAGTTGAAGGAATCTGATTACACCACCAGTCAAAACCAAAAGTCACGACACCCAGAAACAGGATCAGAACTGTGATAATGGTGCAATTCTCTGATGATCATGCAGGTGGAGGTTATAATCTCAATGGTGTAAAGATGATGGAATTACGCCTGAACACAAATGTTCGATGTTATATCATATTCTTTCTCAGCAGGGAACCTGCTAATCAGGTTCTAGCTTTCAGTTTCAGTCAACTTTCTACCAAAACCTAAAAAAGTTGTTAAATGCTCAACAAACTTTCTTCTTTCTTAGTTGAACATGAAATTATTCAGAAATACAAGCTCAGCTCGTTTCAGC
>Ga0307517_10014060_pt1 | contig 10795 bp, 14 predicted proteins | sample 23_EM_MG_FD_194515 | JGI IMG/M metagenome (GOLD analysis project Ga0307517, IMG submission 194515) | Populus trichocarpa ectomycorrhiza microbial communities from riparian zone in the Pacific Northwest, United States - 23_EM | ecosystem: Host-associated > Plants > Roots > Unclassified | place...
CTCCATTCTTGGTTATCTTATTTTTGCCGCCCCAGCTCCTTAGGCTCTGCTTGCACCCTTCGGACGCGATGACCTTGCTGCTGCACTACTGGCTTGTGTCGTCGGGGGATCCCTACTTTTCGAGGACTTTTCTCTTTGCTGGATACTTGTCTTCTCGTCATTCGACGCTGATTACGAATCCAGGAAAAAGCCGTGTCTTCAACTGGAATTTCTCTCTTATGTATTTCATGAACGTTTTATTCTGGAGAAAAATATACCTCATGGTGGTGCCGGGTCTTTTACAATGTGCAACTTGTGTACAAATAATCCTTGAAAATGATGCAGTACTATGGGATGTCCATCCTATTTGCAGACCTTCCACAGAGTGCATAGGCCCTCCTGTCCACCTGGTGTCGGCCGTACTCTCTGCAGGATATCAAGGCGAGGAACTTCCTTGATGGTGGAAAGGGGAGCCCATACGTAGCTAAGGGGGTCCATGCTGCTGGATGAAGCAATGTCAACGCTGAGAATGTCAGGGTCTAGGCATTGCAGTTTGCAGATTATCTGGGTGACGCGATTTTGGGCAGCATTGAGAGAGCCATAGGGAAGGCCTGACACTATTGGTTTGATACCGGTGAAGGGATGAGATAGGTCGGTGTCGAGGGAAGGGAGGTGTTTCCAGTCTGGATTGAAATTCATGGTGATTGACGCAGATGATTGATTTATTGATTAGAGAGAGTGACTAGAGGGAGATATAAGGTTCAGCATTGTGCTTGTGCTTGTCACCTTATGAGTTCGTGCAATGCCGACGTGATACTCTCAGGCACCAAAGTGTGATCAGCAACGAACTCCACCCGTTGATGGCAACGTTCCGGGTGATGTCCGGAGCCTTTGTGCTCGATGTTGGGCACAGTGAGCTCACATATTTCACCATTCTGGTGTTTTTTTTTTGCATAACCTTTGTTGTATGTATTTATTGAAATTTATTATCACTTTTATCACATATTTTCGGCATAATTAAATGTAATAAGATGAGTACTTCTCCTCAGTATCTACTAGGTTGTTCTCTCGCTATATATACACCTTATGGGACAGTAAGGTGTCTAATAAGCTATAATAAAGTAATATAAGGGTTTAAATGGGTACATGGATGGTACAAGAGGACATATAAAGCAAATGGAGAGGGGTGAGGAGCACACCCCTCTCCTCGCTTTTTGGAGGACATAATAAAGATATTGGTATTTTTAAATTGTAGGCCATATTGATTGAAGTGTTTATGAAAATTTTCACCCAAACTTAGGGGCGGAGGGGATTGGGAGGGGATGTATTCTGACAGGAATAACAGCATGTAAGAGAAATAGATAACCACTAGCACATCCCCTCGCTATCGCTCGGGTACATACAGAATCGGAGTCAACAAGTTGTAATTTGAGTACCAGCCGTGCATCACGGGAGGTGTGACACTTACTTACGTCAGCGTGACTGCCGTTGTAAACAAGTGTACCCCCAACAGAAAACGGGATGCGTCCTTGAGCAGCAGCCTTGCACGAATAGTGAAAAGAGATGACACATCTCCCATCCGAATCTCTGAATAAGCATGTCCGCACCCAAAACAGGAAGGCAAAACGACATCGCGAGCGCGTTCGCATTGCCGGTGGCCTGGGAAAGAGTGGAGCACCTATGTAGCATGATCGATGAACCTTCAAATTCCATTGTTGTCACGCGTGACACAGTTATCGCACCACATTTGGCGCCGGCGATCTCGGCGCTTCTTGATCTGTCGTAGATCTGCTGATGTCAAGCTGACGTCTACTCGGTTCCTGTCATCTAATGAGCGAGAAGATTATTCCGGATACCACAGAGAAATGTGGCAGCCAATCATAGCCAATTTGTAGTATAGATTATTGTACATTTGCACAGCCACAGCGACCATACTCGAGTAGTCGCCTAAGACCACTTGCAACATCTTCCACTATTTAAACGCAACAAACGATGTTCAGAACTTGCATTTCCCAGATACGGGTCAAACATCCCATAGAGTTCTCTCGAATTCAGTCTCACCATGCCTCCCAACACCCCCACTGCAATACCCGACTGTGGCTCGGATACAATTTCGATTCCGACGCGGCCACATGGAAGGCGAGTACACCGGGTGACCGTTGGGTACTAGAGTCAACTTCTAATCCTATTTATCACATAGCCCTTCTCAGTTCGCAGCACCTTCTTCCACTGAGTGCGGCGTCCAGAAGGCGACATGCATTCCTATCAACGAATCACACAATACGCACGCACTCGAGGTCGACAACGTAGGTGTACAACATAATCGTTGCTGTGAATTTGGTTTTGATGGACAATCGACTTACTGCGGTTCAGATCCCAAAAAAATTTTCACTCGAAAGGTTTGATGACGACTTGCCTATGGCGACAGCAAGGCGTGTTTCAGACAGTGAGGCAGACAGAACTTATTCCATGGTCATTGATCTGAACCTTAAATGAACAGGGATGAACCTACCCTTTTCCCAGTCCAGAACTCTTGTGAAGCGCTCCTGTGTGTCTAATGACAGGCCTTCTATTCACGGAGGGATGACTGCTCGTCCGCAACCAAACGAAGAATCAGCCATCACTGCTACCCTACCCTGGCATGGCAGGACCTTGGCATCCCTCACTGTGTACGGTGAACTGTTCGCTGCATGTACACCAGAAGAATTTGCGTTAGTGCACACGAGGTTACAACAGGAGTGGACATTCAATGGAGGTTTCGTAAGTTTATTCACAATTATGGTGCTTAACTCCCAGCTAATTCGTTCCTCGATGTAAAGCTCATAGGCCTCGCTGCGTAAGTTTGCCTTCATTTATTGCGGACTCAGAAATCTAACAATACTCAGTATCAACGGAGCTATGTTTGCGATAACATCAGATTCCATCTTCAAAGTTGATTCCTACGCTTGTACCGCGGTTGCCATCAGCAGCGCCGCATGTGGGTTTGGGATTGCCTCTAATGTCTGGTTCCTGCTTCGTTATAGCTGGGTAGACTTGAGAACATTCATTGTGCGTCCCCATCCAACCCCAATCTCCTCATAATCTAATATTATATCACATAGCACCGTTCTCACGACGTATATGATTCGCATGTCTTCTTCTCCCTCTCCTCTCGTGTGCCCACCTTCTGCACGCTGGTTTCTTCCATCTCACTCACCTCCTTCCTGGGGCTTATCGCATTCGACGCCAGGCCTATAAGTGTCCTCATGATCGGGGTGTTGGTAGTACTTGTGATGTTCCTCCAATTTATCGTGTACGGGACACATCAATTTGCTAGGTCCGCTGTGCACATCTGGAGAAAGTTGTAATCAAAGTTGCTCAGGGCTTCCGCGGTTTAGTTGGCGGAGGATAGTTTCTTTTTGTCTGCTCGTTTATTCCTTGTTGTCGTTTTCTGCTTTCTGCTTTTGTTTTTAATATTCCCTGCTTACTGTCATTTGTTTTACGAACTTCCTTCTCCGTTCTCTCAAACTTTTCCTCTATGTGAACAATATTCGTGCTTCATAACAATTTCGCGGCCCAAGTTTCGTTGGATCACAATGTACACTATTGTAATCGTTCTTGAAAGTTCTCGAGTAATCGTTTGGTTTGATTAAAATAATTAAAATGTTCCAACAGTGTTGGGACAACTTCGTGGTGAATGTACTTGGACCTGGGAGCTGGATCCATGGACCTGTTCGCCCTCTGAAGGAATGGAATGGTTGTATTAGCTAACTACGTTAGATAAGCGCCCACCGATAAGAAAAAGTACATGGATTTCTCCGCCACAAGCCCCGCTTTTTCCATTATGCGATCATCATCATGCCGTTCAAAAGGTTAGCAGAGGACATCTGCACCTGTGATCATGGCACCTGTGCCACAAGCTGCACAAACGCCATGGTAGAATGGAATCTGGACGTTGGTTGGAGGCGAGTTTTGGCGATGAATCGGTGAAAGCCGCATATATGAGTGTGAAGGAGCGTGTATTTGTAGGATGGTTGCTGTTGCAGAGTTAAATAAGGAATGTACCAACAGATAATGTACAACATTGTCCGCACATCAATAATAGGGAATTTTTTGTTTATTGCATTTTGGTACGCGTTGATAATTGAGGTATCCGGGAGGAGCAGCCAAGGACTTGAATCTAATAACTTGTGAAATTTTGAACTGACTAAAACAGAGATGAGGGTAAAGAAAATACGGAAAATCGTACTGCGGATAACGTTGGCGCGAGTATCGACGTTCAACGTGAATCGTGGCATATTCCACGCAAATCCAATACTATCGAGCTGGAAGAGAAGCTCAATGGTAACCAGACCTCGATGAGCAAGGCTGACCACTGACTAGTCCGTTTTTCGTCGACCTTGGAAAACAGTGAACATACTCCATGGCATTAGACTCGTCCGTGTTTTCGATAAGACAGCATTTCCTAGTGAGCTTCAAAGTAGCAGAGTCGACCCGTCGCTTGGCTGCCACTGACATTGATCTTTCGATAACCTGCTGGAAATGGTGTCGTTTCCGCATGGGTACATGAAATTGCTGGAGGTACTCGTCGTCCGACATGGTTGGGGATGAGTGCTCGTTACTACTACCGGAGCATGGTGGCAAACCATCTTGGCCCAATATTAGTGGACCACCCATGCATCACCATATAACCAGCATCGCATCACGGACTGCAAACAACACTTCATCGGCTGTGTCGAATTCAGCGATGGCTTGACCGTAGCCCTCCAGAACCATTCGGCAAAAGGTTCTGTTCCGGAAATACGATTTCATGTCATCCGGAATGGTGCTGATATCCAGTCCTCTGTGGTCCGATACAGTGGCGTCTGGGAAATAAGCTACCATCTGGCCTACCCCTTTAAGCCCCTTTGCGGCTTTGAGGAATTTCCGTTCCCTCGAGCGCCATGCATCCTTTACGATCAACAATTTCCCCACGCCGTCCTGTGTTATCCAACAGCACGTCCCACGACCTCAAATCACCCTGCGGTAGAAAAGTTTCTGGTCCTCCAGGTTATACTCTTCGACAATTCCCTTGTCGTCAATGGTCTTCAGGACTCGCTGTCTCCTTTCCCAGTATATTTGTTTGTCAAAGCCGATGACTCCGTCGTCAGGTGAAGTGAAGTCAAGGATGAATCGCACAAAATCGGTCGCCTTTGCGTGGATATCGACACGGTGAGAGTAGTAACCACCACTGCGGTCGAAGAGATAGAGCTGTGCGTATTTCTCCGTGATGATCATAGAATAAACGAAAAAGCGATTGCTTTGAATCACAAAAAATTCCCTAAAAAAGAGGTTATAAGGAGTAGGAAGGTCGGGGTCAGTATGGAGGCTTACCTGGCGTAACACCGCGATTTGGGCTAGGTTGGCTTCAAAAACGTTCTTTTTAACCCTTTTAATCTCCAAAGGCGTGGCGCAGAATGCGTAGGCCATACGACGCAGGTTCTTCTTGGCATTTGTAGGTGGAGGGGGGAAGTTGCGACCTGATCCTTGAATCATGAAATCCGGAGAGCTCTTGCCCACACGTCCGTCTTCGGGACCGAGACGATGGTGGAGTTGCGCAGCATGAGAGTCGAAAACTATTCGAGTCGGTGGGCTGGAATCAGAAGAGGGGTAGAAATGGTCGACGGCCGCCTCCAAGACGTCACCAATGGGTCGTACAGATCGGATTCATGCACGCGTCACTGTCGTACAGGTCAGATTCAAAATAAATTCTTCAATATCCTTGTCGGGGGCAACCTTCCCAATGAAAGCGTTCTTTCCAAAGCTTTCTCCCAATGAAAGCGTTCTTTCCAAAGCTTTCGGCCTGGCTTTCATCCTGATACATGTGCCCTGCAAGTTCATTTTTCGCCGCCAACTCCAAGTCTTTGAGTTTATCGTAGCCATCTTCACTCCCACGAGAGTTATGGCACATGGGTGTATCAAATGACCCAGATGTTACTGCGCTCGCTGTCGTTTCTGCTATGAGGATTTCTCGAAGCTGAAGCGATGTCACGTCGTCTAGTGTTGTGGCCATTTGTTTAGTGGGGTTAAAATGAATGATAGAATTGAAACTTACAGACTCAAAAGTATTTAGAGCTGAAAAATGGGCCACAGATGGGCCAGAAAAATAGTGGAGGGAAAAACCTGAACAATGGACTGGCCAATGCTACTTTAAACTCCGATAAATTAGTATCATGTGACCGCGACTTGCCTTGGATCTAATCCAAATTCTGTCAGACTCCGGTTTGTGAGTCATTCTTGTCACGGTGAATCCTCTAAGCGGAACGTTAGTGGCTATGGCCTTGAGGAATGCAAGCACAAGCAAAATGGAAGATATCGCCGATATGGACTAGGGTTGTTCAAGTCGAGAGGCGGGAAAAGTCCCAAAAGGTCGGGAGCGTCGGCCGATCAGAGGTCGGGCCGCCCCAGCACAGTACATATTCGGAAATGGATCGGAAATACACCGTCCTTCATAAGCGCAACGCCTGGTCTCGAGCCAACCCTTCTACGACACCATCTGGGGAGCCTGTCTAAGTTGTAAAGCTTCGGAAGAAATCACTCGGATAAAATTGCCTGACAGTAGGACACGAGACGGAGAAGCGGCATTTTTATACCAGCGTACAGTGACAATCCACCCGCCCTCGCCGGGGGCCACAGATAATGGCGAAGGTACGAGATGGCGTCCCCCCTCGAACGATCGTGATCAAGCTTGGTGAGTAGACTTTGTTTGCGAGGACATCGATTTCTCAATTGTGACTCTTCCCAGGCACTTCTTCTATTGTACACGAAATAACCCATCACCCATTGCTTGCTACCCTCTCGGGAATCGTTGAGACTGTCGTCGATCTCAAGCGTCATGGACATAAGGTCGTCCTCGTCAGTTCAGGTGCCATCGGAGTGGGATTGAAACGGATGAATCTGTCGAAGAAACCAGAGAACCTGTCTGGAAAACAGGTATACGCCGTGTTCAGTTTGGAATGAAAAGAGGCCTGACGAGGGATACAGGCGTTGGCTGCGATCGGACAAGGCCGGTTGATAGCGTTGTGGGACAACCTGTTCAGCCAGGTTGAGCAGCCGATCGCTCAGGTGCTTTTGACGAGAGGTGACATCTCAGATGTGAGTAGATTTGGTTGTCTTCCAGTTCGCATCCTTATATCCAAATTGCAGAAGACACGATATTTGAATGCGGTTAACACTTTCAAGGAGCTGTTAAATATGGGAGTCATTCCGATTGTTAATGAAAACGACACCGTTTCTGTCAGCGTGAGTTGACTTCTTTCTTTTATTTTGCCTGCAGAATCGTCTTACCTGAATCTCGCTAGGAAATTAAATTCGGTGACAACGATACACTATCTGCAATTACATCATCGATGATCCACGCGGATTATCTCTTTCTGCTCACCGATGTCGATGGGCTCTACACCACGAATCCACAGAAAGATCCGAATGCGAAGCAGATCGAAGTTGTGAATTCCATATCGAAGATTCGCGGAGAAGGTGAGAGAATGGTGAATTTACTCTCGGTTAATTATTCATTTTCTCATGGTAGTGAGCACGACGACGCTGGGTTCAAGTCTAGGCACAGGCGGGATGGAGACTAAACTCATAGCAGCTGAAATATCCACAGCCGCAGGCGTCACCACAATAATCACATCAAGTAAACACCCCGAAAACGTCTTCCGTATCATTGAATACGACTTGCAGCGCAAGTCCGACTCCCCCTCCCCACCCCTAGTCCGTCCACCCCATACTGTGTTCACGGCGTCTCTGCAGCCCATGCGTGACCTCAAATCTTGGACGAGCCACACGCTCAACCCGTCTGGAAGCGTCATCATCGACGCAGGTGCTCACCACGTCCTCTCGAAACGGGAATCGGGTGGTCGTCTCTTAGCTGCCGGCGTCCTTGGGGTCGTTGGTGCATTTGCTTCAGGCCAGGCTGTACGTATCGTTGTACGCCGACGTCGAGTCGGACACGAAGAGAAGGAGGAAGAGAGGAGGGCGTATTTGAGGGCTTTGGAATCAACGAGACCGAGTACGCCGATTTCTGCTGCTACATTTAGTTCGGAAGGGGTGGCTGAGGAGCAGGGCGACGAGGAGAAGGAGGCCGAGAAGGATGGTCTGCTCGGGGAAGCTGATGTCCTGGAGGTTGGTCGGGGCCTAGCGAATTACAACTCTGCACAGATTTTGGCTGTCAAGGGGATGAAAAGGTGTGTCGTTTTCTTCAGTCGCTCATAAAAAACCTGCTCAACTATTCAGCTCAATGTTACCGCAGGTATTAGGATACGCGGACTCGGAATATGTGGTTGAGAACGTCACGATCCGCCTGCCTTTATCTCCACCCTCATATACTTAATTTGTTCTCACTGACAGTCATTTTCTATTGCGGCCATCTTATTATACTCACTGTACAGTTAGACTATTCATTACACATACCTCCAAACCATTTTGAGCGACTTCCCACTTTGAAATAATTCCGATTCCAAGTTATTTCTATTACTGATAAGATAAGTAAGTGATGTTGCAGCTTGTAATTTAAGCTTGACTCGAGCAGATACGCAGCATCCGCCCTATTCGCATCAAACTGTCCAAAATATGTACCGTACTCTCGGAGGAACGTTCACAGCGTCGAACCAATAGAGATGCACCGTTACAGCACGGAAATAGTTGGACGAACCTGATTTGGGGGCGAGGCTTCGGGCCTACTTTATCCGGTGGCTGTGAGGGTTATTTGCGTCCAAACAATTGTGATTTCGTGATGATAATTTTTGCTTTTGCGGGCTCTCCTTCCCTTTCTTCTTTCCTTTCTCTGTGTCCCCCTTGCTCTTTCTTCACCCAGTCTCTATGCAATAGTTTATATCATCTTTATTCTCCTCTACCCATGTACCACAATAACTCTATCAGGATTCTCACAGGTTCGTTTCGTTCCCTGTCTGACGCTGGTGACCCCTGATTCAACCGTCTTGCTGTACAGGGAATAGCCATCCCGAGCTCGCCCAAGCAGTGGCTGAGCGGTGAGCTGCTTCTCCATGAGTTGCGCTCATGGCGCGTTGGGGCAGTGATTCATGTCACCACATCCACTTCCATTATACAGGCTCAACGTTCCCCTCGTACCCGTCACCGCAAAAAAATTCTCCAACGGAGAAATCAACGTCAAGATCTCAGAGTCAGTTCGGGACGAAGACGTCTTCATCATCCAGTCGGGTTGCGATGACGTGAACGACAACCTCATGGAGCTCCTCATCCTCATTTCGGCATGCAAAACGGCGTCCGCGCGTCGGATCACAGCGGTCATCCCTTGCTTTCCTTACGCACGGATGGACAAGAAGGACAAGTCTCGCGCACCGATCACCGCCAAGCTTGTAGCCAACATGCTCGTAGTGGCCGGGTGCGATCACGTCATCACCATGGACCTTCACGCAAGCCAGATCCAGGGGTTCTTTGACATTCCTGTGGATAATTTGTTTTCAGAACCGCTGATGATTGGATACATAAAAAGTCAGATCCCGGGGTGGCAGAATGGGATCATCGTCAGCCCAGATGCTGGTGGAGTTAAACGGTGCGTTCTCTTCTGACGTTCGTGCTCCACTATAGGAGCGTTTCGCTGATGTCTGTCTATTGTAAGGGTGACTGCCATCGCAGATAAACTCGGCGTCGAGTTCGCTATTATCCATAAGAAACGGAATGGCAGGTCCTTATCTGCCCCTGAGCATATGGAGATCCTGGTTGGTGATGTGAAAGACAAGGTACTTTCGAATATTCCGTGCTTATGTGAACCTCGTTCCGACGTTCCTTCAGGTTGCTATTCTTGTCGACGATATGATTGACACTGGCAATACCCTCACACTCGCGGTGAAGACCCTTCATGAAAAGGGTGCGAAATCTGTTCATTGCCTTGTCTCACACGGTAAGCCGTTTTATTCTGTCATCACTCTGCGTTTTTTAAAATTATTCTTTACTTAGGACTTCTATCGGAGACAAATATGGGTCTTATAGAAGAATTGCCTATGAGTCAGTTGGTGGTACGTCGCTACATTTTTTAAACCTCCCTTCGACCCAAGATTCAATGAAATCCTTCGTAGGTTACCAATACGATTCCACAAACGCAACATCAAAACATGTGCAAGAAGTTGGTGACGATCGACATCAGCCCAACGATTGCGGAGAGCATCCGTAGAACGCACAATGGCGAAAGCATAAGCCTGCTCTTTGGAGAGTGGGCAGAGACGACGGGTGTCGAGGTTATATAAAGGTCATCATCATCATATGGGCGCTTTTCTTTCATTGTATCAAGGAGAGTATATCAGAAAATGCGAGTCGGGCGCATGGCACACCCCGAAAATTTAGACCATTATTGTGTATATGAGGGACACTATTGTTTTCGGCGCATTGGCAAGTTGGATAGAGTGTTGGACATCATACTTAATAGCTTTAGAGATAGATACATGCCTTATCTTATCTTATTGATTTTCGCATCAGTATCCCGAATCCCGAAAGCTCCGAACGTATCAGTTATGTTCAATACCCCCGAAGATAATCCGTGCCTCATGCCATAATCCCAATCGCGTTCTGTTAGCCGACAACCACGCCTGCAGTTATTCCGCTGTACCAAGGGAAGCACCAAAGGAGGTTATTTGAGGTCCGTAGGTTCTACCTGGTCCAACGTTCCAAACCCAAATCGGCGAGTTTCGAGCATCCAAGGTATGCAGAACTGACATGCATCTCATCATTCTCTTGGCTGAACCGCTTGATAAGTGTTTCCTAGGTGAATACTTAGAGCGTTTGACACCATAGGTTTTTACTCAGCAAATGTTTGACTGTT
>Ga0307517_10014061_pt1 | contig 10794 bp, 9 predicted proteins | sample 23_EM_MG_FD_194515 | JGI IMG/M metagenome (GOLD analysis project Ga0307517, IMG submission 194515) | Populus trichocarpa ectomycorrhiza microbial communities from riparian zone in the Pacific Northwest, United States - 23_EM | ecosystem: Host-associated > Plants > Roots > Unclassified | place...
CCTACGGGACAAGCATCTTTAGGCCTTGTTGTGTGGAAATTTCTGTGACTGTGGCCAGAGTTGTTTCGGACGCGGAGGTTTTGGAAATGCGACTTCCAAAGTGGCGTGAAGGAGTGAACGCACGGGCCACACGAGTTCTAGAACCCAAACGAAGATAAAAGAAGGGCCATTGAACATAAACGGGGTTGGTTGGGGGGACCGGTGACCTCCCCATAAAAGACAAGACTTCGTCCTGTCGTTCTCTTTCTCCTCCCACCATGTCTGCCACGGAGACCACCGAAAGGTACGATGTACGCTGAGCGTCCATCTCGAGTGCTTGACTTGCTCACGACCCCGACTGTTGTATCAGTGACAAGATCGAATTGGTCAGACCCCCAGAAATCCTCTGCCAGGTTTTCCAACTCGCCGTTAGGTCGGATGGCATCAAGGCGTTGCTCCCGTTCACTCACGTCTGCACTCGGTGGCGTCGCGCTGCTCTCGGTGATACATCCCTCTGGACCACCATTTACTCCAGTCAGATAAGTGCTCCTCTCCTCGACATGGTTTTGGCTCGCGCCGGTAGTCAGCTTTTCACAGTTTTCGTCGACCATCATGACCTCCTCCGTCTCATAACGGTATTCAATCTCGTTGACAGAATCGAGGAACTCCACTATTCCTCTGGACTTCGACAACTGCCCATACTTCTCCGCTCCCTTGGCCCTGCACCAAATCTCAAAGTTCTCCACCTTCTCCCAGAGTCGACCGTAGGACTCGGGGAACCGCAACTGGGAATCAATCTCCCGGTCATCTTTTCGGGTTTTTTGCCTTCGCTCCGGGACCTCGTCCTTGCGAGCACAGTCGCTTGGCCCATCGGTCTGTTCAGAGGTCTCATCTCTTTCGAGTGCGGAGTCCTCGATCATTTCCCCATCTCCCCCCTTCACGTGTTGGACGTCCTCCGGGAAAGCCCCATGATTGAAGTTCTCCGTTTGGTGGGCTGCTGCAAGTTCCCTCAACCGTTCGATCCACCTGTCGTCGCTCTCTCATCACTCAGGCGATGTACCCTGATCGGACATGGAACTACCACCCTGATTCGGTTCATCACTGTCCCCGCGTCCGCAGGCATGTTTCTTAGCCGACCAAACCCCTACGATGGGTCCGACCTTCCGAGTTTTGACGATCTGTCCCTGGCATCAGGGCTTCACGTCCTCGACAACGTCTCCACTGTTTCCTTTTCTATCCACGATCACATGGTTCACCTCCAGGTAAAAAACGACCACGGAGGGATTCTGGATGCTGAGGAGCATGGACTTGATGATTTATCGCGAGACCCACCCATCTTTGTCTACTTCTTGCAGAGCGTCTTCCGGTGCGGGTATTCCTGTCCTGGTTTTGGGACTACGAAGAATTTTACACTCCACGTTGAACGCGGCGGGATTTGGGATGATCCCGAAGCAGTGACGTGGTGCTACATCATCTTCACGGAGTTTTTCTTCAGTGTCCCCAGTATTGAGCGGGCGGAACTCAGTGGACTTCCGACAACGGAGCTCGCTTCCATCCTCGCATTCCTTTCAAGCAGCACCTCGAACGTCACGCATTCGTATTCATCCCCAAACCTCAAACGATTGTGCATCGAAACTACGCCTCTCCACTCCCCCAAGTCGGTACTAGAGGGTCTGGATAAGCTCCTCAGGAAGCGGAAGGAATTGGGTGTGCCCCTCCAATCCGTCAAGGTGAAGGTGAAATGCGAGTTGTTGATACCGGCCGCGGACCACTGTGCCTATTTGTCCTCTTGGGAAGATCTCGTTGGAGAAGGAGTTAGGTTGGAGTATGAACAAGCCAAGGTCGAGGAGTTGCCCAAGTATCGCCGTCATGATTATGAGGGTGAGGGCGGGGGTGAGGGCGAGGGTGAAGATAAGGATGAAGACGAAGATGGGGATGAGGATGAGGATGAGGATGAAGATGAGGGTGAGGGTGAGGATGAGCGGGAACGTGAGGAAGACGAAGGGGGAGATGGGGACGGAGACGAAGACGAAGATGGAGATGGAGACAAGGAGGAAGATGGAGATGGAGATGAAGGCAGGGGCGGGGAGACTGGTGCTGGCGATCCCAGCGATGGTTGCGTCAGATGGGAGGGCTGGCCGGGACAATGGCCAACGACGGTGGGAGAAATGCGGGGACAATGAGGGAGCTCACGATATGAGCCGGTGGACTTCGCCAGCCCCCCCGGGCGTCCTCTGTTAGCACGACTGTACTCTCCAGCTTCATTCTGTGTACGCTGGCAGCTTGCAGTGCGCTCCTCAGATTTTGATTGTGGTCGATGAATCGTAATCTCAATTCGACCGACTGCGTTCTTATGAGAAAAGTCACTAGACCACAGGGTTGTTGTGTGTTGGCGGGTGCTCCTCGATAATGGGCACTTGCAACACCGGGCCGGTAATGCGAGCGGAGGGAGTGTGGAGGTATAGTTAAGGGTTTGTTCCGTTCCCCGAACCTCTGTCCACCCGTTTCCCCCTCTCTCCTCCCTATGTCTACCGCAGCGACTCGTAGAAGATACGGTCGACATCCCATTCATTGTCGAGTGCTTGGTCTACTTACGGGCACGACCGCTTCCCCAGCGCCCGACTCGCGGTGGTCAGTTCTTGGGCGCGATTCGACACGACTCAGCCATTTTAACACCTCTTCTAGAAGGGCCAAAATCAATAATCCATCCCGCGCTCAAGGTCTCTGTATGCACCATCCTCCAGAAGTCCTTTTTCGGATTTTTCGCTGTACCATCAGAGGTTTAGGCATCAAAAGATTACTTCCCCTCCTTCGCGTTTGCCATCGATGACGGCGTAGCGCCCTCACCTATGGACTACGATTTACCTCAACGATATCACTCCTCCGCTCCCCGACGCGATCCTCACCTACACCGGTGAGCGGCTGCCCAGAGTTCACGTCGACCATCTAGACATCGATCGTGGGGCGGAAACTGCGGAAACTCGTCGGCAGAATCGAAGTACTCGATTGTTGGCTTGGAACTCACCAGACCCCCCTCCTTTCTCTCCCCCTTCGGCTATGTATCCAGTGTGGAAATTTCAAGTGTTGGACGTCCTCCGGAAAGTCCCTTGCTTGAGAATTTCCAACTGGTCTGGTCGGCCGCTGCGAACTTCCCGACGAAGAACCACGCACGGTTGCTCTCCCGTCACTCAGGAACTGCACCTTGACTGAAAACGGAGCCATCCGCCTCATTTTGTGCCTCGAAACCCGCATCCGAAAACGTGTTTCTCTAACGCCTCGCCACTCATCAATGACAAGACGGAGGTTTATCCATTCTCCACGTCCTTGACGAAGCGCCGACCCAATCAAGCTCCGGGTGCACTATTACGAAAACGTGATGACTGGCTCAATTGCCTCCGCCATCTTGTTAAAGAGCCCTTCAAGCCCCCAAATTCCAAACGACGAAGGAACTTGTGTTTCACGTCGAGTGGCATGCGAGTCATGATGACGCAGTTGATGGTTTACGTCGCCTGTTTTCAGGGTTCATCCCCGGCGGTCCTCTCGAGTGGGTTGCACTCCGTGGAGTCCTGGCCAATGCGCTCTTCTTCCTCCGGTTTCTTCATGAAAATCCATACACCCCAATTTCGCTTCCAACCTCCCAACGATCTCACACCAAACCCACCACCCCACTCCCCCAGGCGCTGCCGGCGGGTCTGGACAAACTTCCCTGCGGTTGATTTCGTTCAGGGGTGAGAATAACAGCGAGGAGGGTGTTGTCGAATTTGGTGGAGATAACTTAGACTGCGAGAGTTGGACCGCGGGGCAAAGACCCAGGGTTGTGATTGAAGCGAAGGGGTCGACGGTGTCTGACCCCAGACCCGTCACATCAGTAAAATCCCCCATCTCCGGCAGCGCTACCCGAGCTTTCTCGACCCCAACCAACCGACGCTAGTACCAAAACTGAATAGGATCTGGCCTAAGTGATCGAGTAGCGCTACGCGGGAGGCGGGACATTTTGCTGATGCAGAACTTGAAGCTTGAGGATTGACTGACAGACCCTTGACGACTGCTCGGAGAATCCTCTGCTGTCACTGTGAGCACCCCCTCTCTGTGTTTTCTCTTTGACATCTGTGCTAAGTATTGTAAGAAAGTGATGTAAATCCAAGAAAAAATTAACGAGATGCCCCCATCAACCTTCGGGATTGATCCATGCTGTTTTTCGGGTGGTCGGAAGGGCTATGGGATGTCATTACACAGAATGTCCCTAATTGGGTCTTAGCTAGGCGGTACAGTACAGCTACTGAACACTCGAAACTAGCTTCCTCGGTTGGTCCTGACACAGCTCGCTTGTATAGATCTGCCCATGCTTTCGTCGTCGTGTGGTGCGTGTATCGTAATAGGGGCCGTTGCAAATTTTCAGCGTCGATCCACGCGGTTGTGTGGCGCGCATACCGTAACATGCGCCCTTAAAAAAATTCCGGCGTTGATTCACGCGATTGCGTAGTTCGACCGCTTTGTTACGTTATGAAACGTTTGTTGCTGAAACGCACTGTACGATTTCGAGGAGCCTAGGACGTCCCCACCGCGGCCGCCGCGATTAGGAAAATCCGAATCGCAAGCTCATCAAAATGAGGTTCGGTTGATGATTTTATCCGGGTTACGGAAGGTCGGCTAACCGACGTGTGGCAGGGACGAACCCGCCACCGCGGTGATAAGCTGTATGTAAATCACTGCATCGTCGGCCGCAATCTCGGTCAGGGATTCCTGCAGGGGGACCGGAGTTTGTGTTTGCATTTTACATGTACATACAGAGAGGAGAGATGGTACATACCATCAGATTGTAGCCAGCTGGACAGGCCCTCCGTATTCCACAGTTCGAGTGCTATCATGGTGTGGTGTGTCCACGGTGAGATAGGTGTGGCGACGGTCAATTTTGTGGTACTACGTAGCGTTACGGATCGGGAACTTGTCCATGAAACTACAGGTTCTATGTGGGCCTACGTACACCCTGTAGCCACCTGCTCTTCTTCCCTGATGCAGTTCCAAATATTACATTCAAGTCTTTAGAGGCTGGGAGTGGGGAGACGACTTAGTTCCGCTTCCAAAAGAGTAACCACTTCCTCAATCAGCATGCGGCTTGACTCCACAGGGTTCCAACAGCTTTGGATCATTCCCCACACGAGATCTGAGACCTCGTGGCGGTCTGGTAGCGATGGTATGAACCCGTTCAGCATCGAGTGCGTTGCCGCGGGCGCGGCCATTCCAGAGAACGGAGGTTGCCCCGTGAGTACCTGTTTCGGGTGAGCGAACTGAACAATACTACGTAAAGGAGTCCGTCCTTACCTCAAAGGCCATAAACCCAAATGTGTACATATCCCCGGCCTTGGTGGGATGTGTGACGTTAGTCACGTCCGGCGACATCCCAGGCTCAGCCAAATCCGGTGCGCGGCCACGAGAAGGTCGTTCGGTGCTCGTCTTACCCCCTGCTGTCCAAGCTGTGGAGTACGAGAGAATGTGTGCATTGCCAAGGCCGGCGATGCGGAGGGTTCCGTATCTGTCGACCAAGATGTGTGCCTAAGATATAGGGCGAACATGAATTATGCGACACGAATGTAGTATGGGATGGAGGGCGTACCATCCGAAAGTCTCCGTGAACAATCCCCAGGCCATGTAGGCGGCCCAAGCAGCGAGCTATTTCTGTCAGCTGTTTTCGAGAAGCATCAGGTGGTTGGCGTCTGGGAAAGAGGTGATGCAAGGGAACGAATACCAGCTGCAATCTCCCCACATTTGGTTCCTTCTTCAGGAACTGGTCGAGGTCGAGGTTGTCCACGTATTCATAGACGAGACCGAATGGGAGTGTCTCGGTCGAGTACGCCCCAATAAGCCGCACTACGTCCACACCTCCGTGGTGAAGGAGATTGTATACATCAACTTCGTTGCGAAACCTCTAGACGGGAGGTCAGTTATGGGTTCAACATCGACGACCACAACGTACCGCGAGAACTTGGGCAATATCAAACAACCTGTAACATCGGTACTCTTTTAATACGACATCGCGACCGTTATTTTTTGCCTTTCTGATGTCCGAGAACCCCCCGGCAGCTACAGGTTGTCCGTCCATGAGCTCGACGTCTTCGGGACTCAGCAAAGAACAGGAGAATGGAGGGGTCAACAGAAGTTCCCGGGCTATCTGCGCATAATGTTGCAAGAGGATTACGTCGTCCAGGTCTGAGGTGGGCGGGTTCGTAACCCCGAGTTGAGGCGATGGTGACGGACGATGAAGGGATTGTGGGGCGAAGAATTCTTCAGCGATCAGGCGCTCCTTTTCCTCGCCGTCGTCCTGGGATCTCCGGGTGGTACGGAGCCCAGAGGCGAGGCATTTGGATTGGAGTAGAACCTTTTTGGTGAAGGGGATTGTTCCGGAGCGACTCATGGGGAGCTTGAATGTGTAGGGCGGTCGTTGTGCCTGTGGCCTTTAGTGCTGCCCGGTCAGTGTGGTGCAAGCATCCGGCGTTGGGGCAGAGCAATCATCGCCGTTAAATATTAAAGAACAAGGACCACCGAGCTACGGTGAGGAAGGAGTAGCGCCGGGAATTCCGATCTCCTTCGCCCGAACTATCTCGGTATGGTGAAACTATCAAATGGACAACGGGTATTTCCGATCATTGAATAAATCAGGCTAAGATGGGGCCCACACTCACTCACTGACAGCTGCCTAGGTCTTGACGTCGCGCTTTACGCGATACGATACCACTACCGATGCGACTGACGCCCGGTGTATGCATTGTGGAACCAAATTCCTGCATTGTACTTGCGCGCAGGAAGGTTCGGATCATCTAAAATCGACTGCATCTATCTCTCCCTTATGGTTGGTAGAAAAAATGTCCTCCCTCAAGCGCAAATCCGCGCTCTTCGTGCAGGTTAGGTGAGTGCGACGGTCCGACTAAACCGACTCTAGACCGACCTGATCTGGTATAGTGCAGATCAAAGTGGACGGGAGAGGAAATGTCGTGTCCGCTTCCACTATGGGGGTCGCTCTAGTTTGTTCTAGTCGAACTGGGTAGTGGATTCCTGGAGCCGACTAGTCCGTACACGTTATTCCTCCCCTTCGGGAACTGATTCCGATGACTTTTGTTATCCTTTGTCGTTGACAACGATGAGACAAACAAGGGTTACTCCAAAATATCCGGGGTGCGTTTCAATTACCTCGCTTGCAGGTCTCTCTGGCCCGTAACGCGTAAATCATAAGCGCATGTCGTCATGAACAGTTTTATTTGTCGAGGTTCGAAGGATGTCAGATCACAATCGAAGGACCCTCAGCGTCCCGGACTCACGTTCGTTTCTCTTTTATTTTATTTTGGTGTAGCTAATGCTGAGTTATCTGTTAGAAACGTTCTACCTCTATATGACACCCGGAGGAAATTCTCTTTATGCACTGGTTCGTGGACTGTGCACGGGGCTCACACCGGGTGGCGGTAAGTGTTATCTATTCCACCCTGGTGGTCTTTTCTGTGTAATACCCACTAAAACCCCCGTTTTGCCGTACCAGTTTCTCGTCTCGTGTAGGTCGTCTTTCAGGCATTTGCTTCAAGTTTTGCTCACGTTCGTTCTCCTCGCGCGGTTTCCGACGCTGGTCCAAAGTGAAATACACTAGCGGCTTATGCGACCAAATGTATCAACAAATCAACCCCCTCGCTTGCTCGGCGAGATGACGATGACTCGGTTCAAACTTCTGGGGTGGATTTTGGGTCTAAGCGTTGATTTTCCCATTCAAAGCAGTATTCTACCTGACGCGGTTGCTCAACAGTTGGATTGTTGATGAAGTTTCCGGGCGGGGACTAGCACGCTCTAGGAAGCTCTCAGGCCACAACATGAATAAATATGGATCAGAGCGTGTTTGAGAGACTAGAGACGGCTAAGCTGTTGCTTCACAAGCGATAAACGTACAAAGGCACCGTCAATTTTAACGCTTACGGAACAGCAACCAGAAGACGGGGGTTCCTTGGGCGGGAGACCGGATGACACCAAGGATCATCGATCATCCGTAAGTCTAGATCCGCTGGGATTTCGAAACAAATAAACGAATGGCAAGGACGTGCGCTCTGCCAGAAGAATCGTTCGGTCCGTCGTCATTGGCCGAGGATTGAGTCACGGATGCCGTGACGGTTATGAGAGAGTGACACCGGCAAGCCAACCTCCTTGCTAGTGCTCGGCGACTCTGGGCGACCGACTCGATTCTAGAGTGAGCGTTGAGTTCCCCATTCAAAACCTTCTACCTGACGCGGTTGTTCGGCAGACGGATCGCCGATGAAGCTCTCTTGTCATCGGCCGCGAATGAATCCACGATAACCTTCCCACAGAGCCATATCATGGGTCGTTGGCCGCTGTGGTGTTTCGGTAACGGGTCTTAAGGCTACTTATGTCACCTTGGGACACCGCGCAATCGCTGGTTGACGATAATTGTGAGTCCCTAGTGTCGAAACCCCGCAGTACAAGCTTGCAGCGCAGGTGAATCGTAGAATTGTGTCTGATTGCTGTTTTCCCACAGGGAGCGGGGAAGCATCGATACTTGTCGCTTCCCACAATATCTCCCTTGCGGGGTATTTACCTTCGCCGTGGCATGGCATTGGTCCGATCTACAACAGTCGAAGGTCTCAAGGGGCCACTGCGCCTGGGCTCTGCAAAGCCCTCGGCGGTTGTGAGAATTTCAAAGATGGTTTCAGGGCGGTCTGCATGTGTATTCGAAACACAGGCACCACGTACCAGCGTCTGGGACGAAGGAATCATGGAGTAAAAAATGTCCTTACTAATCCATGAGGTTCTCGAGTCTCCCCCGTGACGGCAAGCTTTCCATCACTCACCGTCGGCTCTCCTCTCTCGTGCAGCTCTGGTTTATTCATATACTTGCCAGTGACCTAAAAACGGACAACGGGGTCAGACCCAAGACAAACGACGGGTATGAGGGTGAAGTTCGCCTTCAGCTTCATTCAGATTCCCTTAACGGCCACATTCGCGTGATTCGTCGGCCGTTCGGAGTTGAAGGCGATCTGGCTAAATGATGAGTCCTGGGAGTCGGGTGTCCCTTGATGTATGCCGGAAACACTTTACAAACGATGGCTCACGATCAGTACCGAAAGTCGGATCGACAGGGAAGGGTAAGCGTTTGAGTGACCAATGAACGTGTGATGTACCGAGGTCCCTTCTCTATTTTCCCATACGCCTTTGTCTTTCAATTGATCTTGGCCGTAAGCCATTGAATTGCTCCCCGGCAATGACTCAGAATCTCGGTGGAAGCGATGTTCCGGTCGGGATTGTCCACGGGAATCTTCGGCGGGGTTAAGAGTTCCCCTCGCATGGGTCGGAGAATAAGAGTTGGAGTTTCCGGACATGACGATACGGGGGTGATGAGATAGAGGAATGTTTGGTAGGTGATGATGCAGTTGACGGTCGAAATGCGGGTGAAGAGTCGAACGGCTATGCTCGCACAGAATATAAATGCCGCCCGAATTGAGGAGCTCGGAATCGATGAGAATCTGGTGAGGTGGTTGGTCAGCGACGTTATGGAAGTGCCAGGCGCTGCTGGTAATACAGTGGAGCCTCAGCGATGACCTATGGACGCGTATAGACGCAACTTCACAGTGACACGATAGCTAATCGCACAAGAGGTGATTGGAAGAGTACCGTGTCAAAGGTCGATCGTGCAGGGATCTAGGGTGGATATCCAAGAAAGATCGGCCAGAATGGCGTTGACCATCCACGGATAAGGCGCGTACACGAACACCATTGGCGCAACTGATATGCATGTCGAGGTTTCTGGTACCAGAAGAGCGGCTTGTGCTTGCAAAGAGGTGGTACCTCGAGGGGAAGCTCAGCAATGGTCCGGTCAACGCTGAGGATAACCGTGGCTTCGGCCACTCTACCGTCCCCCACACCTACCCTCGGTTTCCTCGCCAGTACCGACCAACTCGCAGCTGTGCAATTAGAAATTGATGCGGCGTCTCCACAGCAAATATAAGTTGCCTGCCTGGGATTCTGAGCTGACAGGGTAAATCGCCCAACGAGAGAGGGTCTGCAATCGCGGCGCATAGGGTGACGCTCGGATCTGCTGGAGGTGACAAGCTCGGAGGCAATGTGAGACAGGGACTCACAACCTGTTTGCATAAGTCCCTCGGCCACAGTAACAAGTAAAGCGCCGACCGTTGGACGTCGAACGATAAAACTTCAACTATATGCAGGCAACGAGTCGTCCATTGCTCACGCAAAAGTTGGACTTCCGGCCAACCCCTGCGCGATCCCAAATCCGAGGTTCAGCGCTCGCTATCGAACCGGGTCTGCTTACCCGGTTTGGCGCGAGGGATCCTCACTCATCCTTTGGTAGTCACGACACGTTGCCGGATCCCGGGCATGATACCCATTCCAGACGAGAATCGACAAGTACGGGGGAAGTTCTGCGATGAGGACAGTATGAGTCACGAAGAGACGGACATGGGCATGGGTAAACTCATACCTCTGGTAACGGTTGCAGGGTAGAATTTTCCAATACACTTGTCGCCATTGGGTACAACTGACAAAGGAATGGCGAATAGGGGAGAGACGGTGAACGCGAACCGTGTCTGTCCAATTCGCGGGGTGAATCAAGTACAACGGCCACCAGCAAAGCAGGTGGGACCAACTGAAGACCGTACAGTGGGACTCTCCCTTATACAGTCTGCGGTTGGATACCGCTGTGCGCTCTGACTCGCCCGTGGCGCCGCATATGGGTTGAGATGAGAGACATCTTGTCGAGAGAGGTGGAGGGTGAATCGATAGGGGTTTGACGATGTCCCAGTCTCTTGA
>Ga0307517_10014062_pt1 | contig 10794 bp, 6 predicted proteins | sample 23_EM_MG_FD_194515 | JGI IMG/M metagenome (GOLD analysis project Ga0307517, IMG submission 194515) | Populus trichocarpa ectomycorrhiza microbial communities from riparian zone in the Pacific Northwest, United States - 23_EM | ecosystem: Host-associated > Plants > Roots > Unclassified | place...
TTGAAAAAAATATAGTAATAGGTTTTACTTAAAAAATATTTCACAAGCTTATTTCTATATAATATGATATGACATATATAGTTATATTTTATAAAATAAGCTATGTATGAATATATATTTTAACAAAAAAAATTTATCATTATACTTTTTAGATTTTATTTTTTTATTGTAAGTGATTAAATATTTATATTAAATATTTTATATATATTAGATAAACTTCAAAAAATAATTAATTCATTAATAAATTATTTTCCAGTTCATTTTCCATAACATAACCAAACACTGGAAAGTGTTTTCCAGTTCATTTTCCATAACACTACCAAACATCGAAAAATACTTTTCCGGAATTCACTTTTCAGGAATTCACTTTTCCTGAAATTCACTTTTCAAAAAGAAATAACTTTCCTGCAAATAAACGGAGCCTTAATTCTTTTTAATAATAAAATCAAAGGAAAGAAAGAGATGTGAGTCATGTCACAATGTGGAGCCTTCCCTGTGCGTGCCACTCATGGTGCCAGACTGCCAGTGTCTGGCGCAATTGGGACCCTCGTTGAAGAAAATTCAACGAGTACGGGTGAAATTAAAGAGCATCTGTGGTAGCTATGCGTCGAAATAATCGAAATAATGTTTTAGATGAAGGAAGATTACGTGATTGAAACACAGCACGTTTCTTCTGGATATTCTGTGTTCGCCTGGACATTTCAATATCTGTTTTGCAACGATATTTCACAAGTATTTGCAACGGTTCCTTATCATATGATAATGTTTTTGAAACATTGAATGCCCTCGATGGGTTTACTTCCATTAATTACCAACGGTCAACATTTACTTCCATCAAATTTTCAACTTTGTTATGGCATCGGTAAAGTGGAGCTTCATTATGGCATGACTGCATGAAGGAACTGTATTTATGTTTAAATTTGTTACATCTCCTTGCATCTATGTTCAAATTTGTCGACAAGGTTTACTTGCATGCTGGCACACAAATTTCAGCACATAAAGCTTATGCAATCCATACATAAAGGAATGGTAGGAGCTCCATACACAGCAAGTGTTATAAATCTACCGGAGAGAAACATCTCAAGCATTGCCCTAGAAAAGCTTCTGAAACGGAGGGGAAGAAAAACTAAAACTTCCAACAAGAAGGTAAACTATCAACAACCACACTTCTGCACCTTCAATATCTGCTGCTGCCTTTGATCTGTTCTTGTTCCGAGAGAGAGCTGCAACTTTGCTTCAAAGGAAAACTTGAATTTCTGCAACCCAAAGGTCCTGCTGGGTAAAGCCATACTGGAGTTCAGTCAACACATTTTAAGTGGCACGGAGATGCACGAGCCTCATAGCATAAAAGGAGAGAAAAAGGTAAAGATGTATATATTGCAATGTGCAATGTTCACCAAGGAACTCTGAATGATGTTTACAAAGCCTTGCAAGCACAAGAAAAAGAACAGTAGTGCAGACAACAGACAAACATATGTAACTACAAAAATATTTTCCAAAATGTATATGAAATTGAAGAAGCTGCAACAAACAAGAGCTAGAACAAGAAATTGTTTGGGAACGCGGTGCAAACCGCGTTCCCAAAAAATTCAAATATTTTTTTTTTTTGCTAAAATTTAATATGTTTTGTATATTTTAGATCGTTTTGATGTGCTGATGTCAAAAATGATTTTTAAAAAATAAAAAAAATCATTGGCATGCATTTCGGCACGAAAAGTTATTTGAAAAGCAACCGCAACCACACTGCCAAATACATTCAAAAATGGGCTTGATCAAAACAGCAGGTTTCTTTAAATAAGCTGACAAGTATGACCCCTGCCCTCTATCACCAATTATGGTAGAAGAATAGAAAGCCAGATTGCACGCAACAGTTCTGCTGGAACAAAATGTGGAGGTGTTTAGCAGGGACAAATCAGCCAGCAATTGGCAGCAGAACAACAAAAGAATTTGCTCTTGCTAACAGGAGTATATGAGTGAAATAACCAAAACAACTCAAACAACCACTTAAACTTGATCAAAGGCTCTAAGAGGAAAAAATCACTACAGCACAGCGAATGCTTAGACAACAAGTATCATCTTTCACAGTTCACACATAATTGTGTTTGTGACAGATCTCAGCACTCCTCTATAAATGGATCCTAGTTTCTACATTTCATCAAGCAAGAGAAGGCAAAAACACGTGTGGCTAAGCATCTTGAATTTCAATAAATCGAGAATACATTCGGTAAAACAAAGCAATAAAAATAACGCAACAAACAAGCAAATGATCAACTCATATTACATTCTACCAAAATCATTTAGAAATTTGTTACCTAATTATGGTTTCGGTATCGGAGCACTAGAGGATGAAACACGTTCACTTCGGAGTTCTTTCACAACAGCAGCCAGTGCTTCAGGGTTCAAACCCAAATCACAAAGAGCAATAAGCACCGAAAGGGTGTGTCGATCAAGTCCTGTATTAAGAAGGTTTGACATATGAAATGTCAAATCCAAAGATTCTCTTGCAGTCTTTGCAGCCTCTGGATCCATAACAGTAACAAATTTCACAATATCTGAAAAGGGAAAACTTCTCTTTGTGATCTCAACAAGCATTTTGTCCAAAATTCAGTATTTCAATCAAAATAAATCAATAAAATTTTAAACCCATAATTTATAAACTACATATCCAGCAAAATACTAACAAAAGTCCCAAACTTCCTAAACTGTGAAAAAAGATTAAAACTTTTACAAAATAAATGAAGATAAGTACCTGAAAGTCAAGTCTTTGAGGATAATTCTCTCGTTTGCTTCAATTTAAGAACACCCTTTTCCGTTTTCAGTCAAATGGGTTCGATCTTGTAACGAATTTGAAAGAGAATCAAATGCGAGTAGAGCGAAAATTTGTAATTTGTCCAAAAAGAAAAAGGTAAAAATTTCCTAGGTGTGTGGGAGAGAGCTTTTAGGTGCAGCCCATGAAACCACTCAGAGATTTATAATAGCCCAGTAAACTTTATTGACACTCATTTCCTCCCAAGTTCTTGGGCCTCAGGAGATATCATTTTTTTTTCTCCTAAGATTACCAGGAGAAATTAGAAGAAATTGTTTGGTGCTCGGATAGTTAATTATTTATAGATGACTTAAAAAGAGAGAGAGAGAGAAATTCTAGGTTTAGATAATTTTATTATTTTTTATGAGTAAAATTTTTTATATTTTTTTGTGTTTATCTTTTTTTTTAAGGTAGATTTGAATAATAACTAATATAATATATTTTTTACTCCGTGAGCATCATAAATATTATGTTGAAGACCTATGATACATGCATTCTATATGATTTTTTTTTTATCTTTATGTTTATTTACCTACCCTATGGGAAACTAAGTCTACCTTTTTTTTTTCTTGATTATTATATACTAAATTTATTACATAACTCTAAATAAAAATGAAATGGCTAATAATTATCATCATGCATTCCACTTTCTATATAAAATGAGATAGGGATATATTGATAGTACTTAATATTTTTCTTTTTCAAATTCACAAATTTCTTGACATGTTCATGAATCTCACAAAAGAAGGAAAAGAGAAGCTTGATATATGTCCATCAATCTTCACAAAAAAAAAAAAAAAATTGCGCAATTATAGACATTCAAGTGTCTTCATTGATAATTGTAAGTGATTGTTGTTTGTATCCATCCAACAAGCCATGTGCACGAGGGAATTTTTAGAATATGGCTGCAGAAGCTTTCTCTGAAATGGTCCTTTCATGTTATGGAGAGTATTTGAGAATATGATAGCGGTTGATTTTAAAGTATTTTTTTTCTTGAAAATACATCAAAATAATATATATTTTTTTATTTTTAAAAAATTATTTTTGATATCAACACATCAAAATGATCTAAAAATATAAAAAAATAATTTGAAACAAAAAAATAAAAATTTTTTATTTTTTTTTAAAAACACTTTTAAAACGTAAAAATAAATAGGCTCCAAGTGGCTGTAGAGGGATTAAGGTTAGGAATAGTTATAGTTGGAGTAAAGGTTGCAAGAAGTTATATTTTTGTCTTCCTAGTTATAATTTCTCTTTTCTGCAAGAAGTTTTTGTTTGGAGTTCCAATCGGTATTGTGGTGATTTTTTTTTCTCCCGATGTTTTATGAACTTATAACCTCTACTTTAGAAGAGAGGACAGTTTAATTGTTATAATAATTCATATGGATCGAACTGTTTAATTGTTTGTGCAATGAATCAAATTCATGTTCATCTGTGAATTTTATTGATTTTATTGGTGACAAAATTATTTTTGATCATGTATTATATTTTTTCATAGAATTGGACAATATGTAAGAGATACCTAGTTACCTACTATTGATGTGGCAGGGTCATCGGTTTAGAGTCATGATTTGGCTAATATTAACGGGGCCCAACAATCTTTATTGGGATTTGCCCATTATTCTTTTTGGGTTAGGCAAGCAAGACCATAAAGGATCTTATCTGTCAGAAAAATCCAATTTGTCCTGATTCCTGAAGTATCTATCTCCAACAAATATCAACCATTTACTGGTGACATGTGACAGATTTGGGAGGCTTTCTGTCTTTGTGCAAGTTATGAAAAGCATTGGTTAAATCACCTGGCTGTTATTTCTTGTAATGTTTTGATTGTCATATATTTGACAGAGTGTTGTTTTGACTATGTTTCAATGATTGCCATGCTAGAAGTAGAAGTGAAGTCGCAAACTGCTATATAAATCACACGATTTAGGCATAATTTGAATCCTTCTCTCTGTCAAAAACATGGGGGCTCAGTCATGGATAATTATGGTAGTAATACGGTCCTGTGACAAATCGGTGGAGCTATTTCTAAAAAATGGGACTTCTGCATTGAGCATTTTAGCAGAGCCCAGCATGGAAATTTTGCTGTATTTGACGATAGAGAAGCCACCAACCCTGGAAGCTTTGCTAGGATAGTCTGCTAAAACCAATGATAACTTTAGTGAAACAAGCTTAAGCTACATGTGAACAACTAAACGAAGTGTTGGGAGGTATTTCCGAGGAAGGCATTGTGTCTCTGGACAAACTTATGAAAACATAAGTTAATTGACCTGGCTGTTACTTCTTGTAATGTTTTGATTGTCACTATCGTATATTTTACATGGTGTGACGTTTTCCTTGAAAATATGTTTTTGACATTTTTTGGATTATTACCATGCTAGAAGTTGAAGTTAAGTTGTAAAAGCTGTCTTAACTGCAATCTGCTTTATAAAACACACACAATTGAGGAACAATTTGGAGTCTTGTAGCCGGTCGACGCAGGGGGACCCAACCTCAGATAAAGATGTTAGGATTGGCCGGCTCATCTTCGGAATCCGAAAATAAAAGAGAGACAGAACACTCTATCTTTCTCCGTCAACAACATGGGGGCTCAGGCATGGATAATTATGGTAGCAATATGTGCAACTTTCATGCAGATAAGCAGAGCTGTAGACTCCTCCTCTGTAGATGATAAAATCTTGAGTCTGCCAGGGCAACCACCAGTCAGTTTCCAGCAATATTCAGGATATGTAACCGTTGACGAAAACCAAGACAGAGCACTTTTCTATTACTTTGTTGAAGCAGAATCAGACCCAGCATCAAAGCCTCTTGTTCTCTGGCTAAATGGGGGTACTTCAGATTTTATTGTCACTGACTCACTATAGCAGGATGATTCAGGAGATTTTAAGTTTTGTTGTATGGTTTAAATACTTTTGTGCTCTCCTGTTCCTTTTGTAGGGCCTGGCTGTTCTTCTTTTGGAATAGGAGCTTTCTCTGAAAATGGCCCCTTCAGACCCCGTGGTGGAGGGCTTCTGGTCAGAAATGATTATAGTTGGAATAAAGGTGCCTCAAAATCTGATTTATCATTTGCGTGGGAACCACTAAGCATTGAACAAATTCAAGACTATGCATTCCTAACTTACCTGGAACGGTTTCCTAAGAAAAACTTTCACAAGAAGTTCTGTTGACTGCGAAAGACCTACCCCTGGTGGAATGCATAGTTCTCTACTAATTATGTCCCTGCAAAGAGTTGCTAAACCTTGCCTTTCTTTTGTGCTGCAGAAGCGAACATGCTGTACCTGGAATCACCAGCAGGAGTTGGTTTCTCTTATTCCGCCAATCAATCTTTCTATGACCTGGTGAATGACACTATCACAGGTAAAAAAAAATTATTCTAACTACTTGATTGCTTAAATACTTTAGCATCTTACCTAGTCTTTTGATAAAGCACACCTAATACAACCAGTCCACAGGGCTTGTGTTTATTCTGATAAAATCCACAAGTTGATTTCTATCAATTTATCAGCATAACTGTTATTCTTTCTGGATCTTTTTGTAGTTATGTGCATAAGTAGTATATGGAAATTTTATTTTGAAACTTAAAATATTAAGGCTTTCTTATCTTCAGCACAAGATAGTTACATATTCCTGCAGCTATGGTTTGTCAAATTCCCTGAATACAAGGATAGAGATTTCTATATTACTGGAGAGAGCTATGCAGGTACCTTATTTCTGTGAAGGTGGAAAGCTTCAATTTGTTTTGGAAGAAACAACTATAAATTTGTGTCTGTTGGTCAAAGTGAGTTAGTGATCTTCAAGTTCTCTAAATGTAATCCTATAATGACAGGCCACTATGTCCCTCAACTAGCACACCTAATTGCTCAGTCAGGACTCAAATTCAATCTGAAGGGCATAGCTGTGAGTACAGAATAGAACACAGAATTCTGATATTATCAGTTTTCTTCCATCCGTATTCTTAAATCATATTTCATGGAGTGCTAATATTTCACTTTTGATATGTTTCAGGTAGGAAATGCTTTATTGGAGTTCAATACGGATTTTAACTCTGAGGGCGATTACTATTGGGCTCATGGGTTGATATCAGATGCTACTTATGAACTCATGAATTCAGTTTGTAACAGTTCACAGCTATGGAGAGAGAGCATAACAGGCTCTAGGTTCGCTGCTTGTGTGGTTGTGAATAAGAGACTTTCAATAGAATTTCCTAACTCATTTGATGATTACAACGTCATTGGCGATATTTGCATATCATCTGGTGAATCACAGTTGGATGTTCCCAGTTACCCCTTTAGACCAAAGTTTCAAGTTTCATCATCCACTCAATCAGTACAAGCGGCACTCGATCAGACTGTAAGCTCTCTGTGTGTGACCCTATGTGCAAGCTGTTTAACCTTTGGTTTTAACATTGCCGGTGGGTTATTTTTGTTCTCTGTGTATGCAGAAAGATGCTGAGAACATAGATGTTTGTGTGCAAGAAAAATCATCCCAATATTTGAACAGGAAAGATGTGCAAGAAGCTCTTCATGCTCAGCTTGTAGGAGTCACCAGATGGACAGGTTGCAGCAGGTAATAATCCTTTCTGCTTTGAAGCAGATAGCTTTCTTGATCTTGCAGGTGCCATCTTACTTTTTTTTTCCCCTGTTTTGAAATGAAAATAGGGCGTTTCAACAGGTTATGTCATTTTCTTTTCTTCGTAGTGTGGTGAATTATGATAGGCGAAACTTCGAGATACCTACAATCAATATTGTGGGCTCACTGGTCAGTTCAGGCATTCGGGTCCTAGTCTACAGGTAACACAAGCAGGTTTTATCTGTTATTTACAATTAGCAAATGTTACTACTATTCATAACATAAGTTGAAATGACCTCTACAGTGGAGATCAAGATTCAGTTATCCCATTTATAGGGAGCAGAATTTTGGTTGATGGTTTGGCGAAAGAGCTGGGATTGAATGCAACTGTGCCTTATAGACCTTGGTTTGAGGATAAGCAGGTTAGGCTACTTGTTGTTGTAACCTGTTGTAACTGCAGTACATTTCATCAACAATTGAGCTTGGCCTTCATTTCTGTTCAAATTGGTTCAATTTTTCTTCCCAGGTTGGTGGATGGACACAAGTTTATGGCGATATCCTAACATTTGCAACCATCAGAGGAGCTGGACATTTAGCACCATTGACATCTCCCAAGAGATCTTTGGCCTTATTTTCAGCATTTCTGTCCGGAAAACCCCTTCCAGAGGCATTGCCTAATTAAAATGTTGATAATTTTTTTTTTATAGAACTGATTTACTTTTATATATGTGTTTATATGCTTGATCAGCAATGCCACTGTCAGTGTCTTTGGTAGGAAAAGGAATTTGAATGCCTATATATGCAATGATATTGACCCTTTAAGCAACTTAAGTTTTCTATCTTTGTTCTGATAATTCAAGTGCTTGATTTCCTTGTTATTCTATGAAGAAAAACAAGATCACATTGGAGGATAATCTAAGGGGTTACCAATAAAGAGATTTGTTGAGAATCCAAATTGGAAAGTTGTCGAAGCTTGAAGTTTCCCTCTTGACATTTTCTTTTTCAATCTTTCACTTGAAGGTTTATGAACTGAGAGTGGAAACCGTACCCAAACTTTTGTCATTGAACATAAAGAAAGAATTGAATGAGCAGCTATGAAGAGAAGAAAATTGTGCATGCACAGACAAATACCTGCTTGTGAAACCACAGGCTAAACATAGCAATTGCAGGTCCAAGTTAAATGTGCTCTTGGGTGAAAGTTTCTCAGATCATGAAAACTACATAATCATCTTCTGAGGTCCAAATTTCATATTATCAGCTAACAGCTGAGCCTTCAATGTCTTCAACAAGCAGCTAAAACGGGAAGATTAACAAAGAAAACTAAGCTCAAGCCTTGTAAGATTGAGTCATTAATGGAACTTTGGGTCTTTAATGGAAGAATGAATGCATAAAGTTCAGGGACCATGAAGCACTGCTGTATCCCTTAGCCATTTGGTCTTGATTGACCCCATACATCAAAAACTATTCCTGCCTCTACAATATCTCAACTATGAGTTGCATGGTGATATATTAATGCAAGTTTTAAACTGTAAAAGCAAAACTGTTTAGCCAAATTATCTTTAATGATTCCAAGTTTAACAAAGCCAGCAATGAGAATCTCATGAATGTGACAGAAGAAGACCAGCCCGCCCTGGCAGCTGTATAGGACAACTGGTTGAAGCTTCATTAATAGTAATCAAACAACCTCGTGTGTTATTTTATACCACAGATGTTGCTTTCGAAGAATTGTAATTTCTTGGCTTATTTCTTTTGTAATGTGCCTATGTCCATATTCTTTCTCTCATTTTGACTAGTAATTGACACAACGTAAAGTGAATATATACTAGGGTTAGGGTACTTGTGAAATTGAGAGAACTCTAATATTTTCTGTAATTCAATAATATAATGAAAAAATAACACATCAAACTATTTATATATATAAAAATTAAGAACCGACCTCATCAAAGAATTCAAAACTAAGTAGAAAAAGTAATTAAAATTTGAAATTAACTACTAAAATAATTAAAAACAATATTTTCTAAGTCTAATTTGAGAATCTTTTAGACCTTGGCTAGTTACAGCCGGTCCCTTTATAGAATTGAGCTGGTAGAATTTGCTGACAAAATTTAAATACGATCTAGCGATTGGATATAAAATCCGATCAGATATAAAGTCATGGATGTTTTTGCAAAGCTACAGTTTGATGTGTCCGGGTTTCTTTGTGGATTTGGCCTTCTGTGTCTAGTTCATAGACATTCGCAACAAAAATTATCCACATCACTAATTAATGATGTATGTTTGTATTGCAGAACAACAGTGTTATGGAAAACTGCTGACAACGTATATATAGATGGGACTGGATAAAGTTTATCTAGGATTAGAATTCAAGTCAATTCTTTTGTTCGATAGAAAATAAATGAAGAAATCTTGTATTTAAAATGCAAAAATTTGAGCTTCTGCACAGAGCTGCAGAAAATGGTCTGCTTGTCATTGAAAGGGATTGCCTTGTTTTTTTTTTTTTTCTTGGATGGATATTATTCAGATTGCTTTCCTCTATATGCTTGTATTCTTGGGAGAAATGGAAGGCTCGATAGTTTAATTGCAAAAATACAAGGATATTGTCACTATTGTAGACTAACTATTCTGTCAGAGTTTTCAATAAAACAAAATTTATCTTTTAATTTCAGCAGCAAACCTCTTGTAAGTGAAAGTTAAAGACTATCTGGTGACAAAATCAATCAATCTTCGCACACAAATTGCTATAAATATACACTTAATTCAGATTAAATTGATGCCATAAAAATCTTTATGCGATAAGCATTAGGTACAAGCATCAATATAGCACAAGACAATTTCATATTCCTGCAGCAAAGGCTCGCCAAATTCCCTGAATACAAGGGTAGAGATTTCTACATCACTGGAGAGATCTGTGCAGATACCTTAAGGTTCATGAAGGCAGAAAACTCTGAGTTTTTCAGAAGAAACAAGTAGCATAAAATTTTTGATGTCTGTTGATCAAAGTGAGTGACTTCCAGCTATCTAACTATAATCTAAATTTTTAACCAAAAAAAAAAAAACAACTATAATCTAAATCGACAGGTCACCATGTCCCACAATATTGAATCTGAATTCTAATATTATCAGCATGCTTCTATACATATTCTCAAATCATATTAATGGAGTGCTAATATTCTATTTTTGATGTTTTCTAATAAGAATATTAAAAAATAATATAAATTGAATCTTGACATCTCATCTAACCGCTTAAACTCTATTTAGTAATGCATTTCAACTTGATTTTTAAAGTGTGTTTTACTTGAAAAAATATTAAATGAATGATTTATTATAAAAAATATAATAAAAAAATCTGAAAATAATATCATTTAATATATTTTTAATTGAAAAGTACCCTACATTATATTATCAAACACATATTTTTA
>Ga0307517_10014063_pt1 | contig 10793 bp, 9 predicted proteins | sample 23_EM_MG_FD_194515 | JGI IMG/M metagenome (GOLD analysis project Ga0307517, IMG submission 194515) | Populus trichocarpa ectomycorrhiza microbial communities from riparian zone in the Pacific Northwest, United States - 23_EM | ecosystem: Host-associated > Plants > Roots > Unclassified | place...
AATAATCCAGGAAATATTATTTGACCTTAAAAAATCAGCAGGAATATCATTACAAAGCATAATTTTACCAGACATCTTTGAAGGTGTGATACTGGTTTTTGAATTGGGTGGAGTTTGACTTGCCGGGGGAGCTACAGTTAAAGGACCTTTGTGCTGAATAAGGCTCATGAGATGAAGATATTGCTCTTTGGTGAAAACCATTTTCTCCTCAATCACCTCCTCCTGATAAGGACTTGTCAACAAAGCAGCTTGATTAGCAAAGGAACCTGTAACTTTTCCTTTGTAAAGCTTGTGACCCGGGGGATACCCATGAAGCTTGTAACATTTCTCAACCATGTGACCACTCATATTGCAGTGAGAACATACTGGAGGCTCAGCATTTCCAGCCTTATAGCAATTTTCGAGTGTATGACCTTGTGTGTGACAATGTGGACAGTAAGGCCTTTCTTTCCTCTGGTTTGTGAAATTTCTCTTAGTTGTGTTAAAAGGGGTATGGAAAAACTTACTGGCCAATGCCATAGACTCACAAGAAGGAGTGTTGTTGGCGAGTTGGTGGTGCTGCTCTTGTTGTTGGATCATTGAGAACACCTTGTTAATGCTGGGAAGAGGCTCTATTAGCATGATTTGATCTCTAGCATTAGTATATTGATCGTTCAAACCCATAAGAAACTGTATAACATAATCTCTCTGATACCTCTCATTCAACATTTTCAACTGGCCGCATGTGCATAATGGCATTGGATTATAAATAATCATTTCATCCCAAAGAGTTTTAAGATTACCAAAATAAGTACTCACAGGGTCCCTGTCCTGTCGAAAAACAGCCAAATCTCTTCTAAGTTGGAAGATGCGAGGACCATTCTGTTGGGTGAAACGATCCTTAAGCTCTGTCCACGCCATTTGAGCATCATCCACGAAAGCCAGAGTATGTTTGATATCAATACTGACTGCATTTTGTATCCAAGAAACCACCATGTCATTGCACCTTTCCCACATTTCAAACAAAGGATCCTCCTCACTCGCCGGCCTAGCAATGATTCCAGAAATGAAGCCAAGCTTGTTCTTCGCCCTAAGTGCTCGACACATTGCTTGTGACCAGGTGACATAATTTTCAGTGGTGAGCAGCTCAGTGACAAGAATCAAAGTTGTGTGGTCCCCATTTTCCATACGATATGGATTATTTGGATCTGTGAAGTTGAAATAGGGAGAAACTGGTTTAGGACTTTGGGTGTATGCAGATTGTGAAATTGGGGATTGTTCTTCCATGGTTTGATTGGAGAAAGAAAATAATTAACCGTGCTCTGATACCCTGTAAGAATTATCAAAACCTGGAAAAGAAGAACAACCGACTCATGAAAGAGATGAATAAGTTTTCTACCTGTATTGAATTTGTTTCTCCCACACTTCTTGCGTTCCTTTTATAGAAGGGAGTGATATATATACTGTATATTCTATTCTGTTAGTATCATATAACTGACTATGAAAAGAAAAGGAAGAAGAGAGTGTTATCCAGCTCATGCTAAAAGCCAAAAAATGCTAGTAACAAAAAATAAGAATACAATAAAGCATGTGTTATCTATCATCTTGTGCTTGTGATGGAAGAGCTGGATGACTAGTCGTCGTGCCTCCATTGGTAAGAATATTTATGTCCCGTAATAGCAACAAAGATAAAAATTGAATATAAGCAAATAAAAATAGACTCAATAACTAAAACAACGATTACTGAAGTTTAGAGTAACATCTCGTTCATTCCGACTTAAGGATTTTGTAAATAATTTTTTGAGTTTTTCTTCCCTTCTATACAGAACAAGCTGACAACCAGGCTCCATGGATAAAAAAAAATCAAGATTGCAGTAAGATACGAAGCCACTTTCCAATAAAAAGATTCAATAACCTTACCACTCCAAATCTCAACACATTTATAAATTTATTATATGTACATCACAAATTCTTGAATAAACTTGTCGATACAAATTAAAAAAAGTATAAATTTCAAGATCGAGTGCAAAAAGCCAAAGAAAACCATGAAATTTAGATAATACAAATCTAAATTTATAAGTATTCAGAGTGCTTGAATAGTAATAAATATAATTTATTTAAAAATATGAATAGGAGGATAACAAATCTAAATTCATCCTTTGCGCACCTCTCAAATCACTTCCGCACACAGAATATGAAGTCACGTTCCGCTCACCTCTACGACGAATTTTTCTCTCTGAAAAACAGGCACTGTCATAAGAGGAAATGGTAAAGAAGGCTGATATTCCTTATGGTCAATCTATCCGCTTGTATGAAGTCCCATCATGGATTATACAACAGCAACTCAAAAGCCTATACTATTCACCTGTACTTTTAGTCACGTTTCATCCAATCAAAAGAGAGCCTAATTGCAGTGTACATGGCGGTGGCTTTTAAAACTGCCATGGCAGCCTCCAACATCCTTAGAAAACCACAACTTCCAGCATTGCTCCTACGCCACAGTAGATCGGTTCCATGTAGTTTACACGAGTTAATTTGGGTCGAGACTTTGTTACTGTAAATTTATTCCCAGTAAGTCATGAGACCGGCATGCTTGTCTGTTGTACACCAACTTCAAGTCGAGAACCAGTAATCTTGCTGAACATATTATCTTTATGCATACAACCATCTGAAGGGAAACAGCATAAAGATGGAGACAATAGCTCAAAAGAAGAAAACGAGAGAAAATTTTTATAAATGTACACTAAAACTTGTGATTTATATCAAGAATCAACTTTACAAGATATTCTAAATTTTCTGTCAAACTCCAAGAAAAGTATAGAGGTGTTGTCCTTTGTTCGCAATGTTTTAGCCTCGCTCAACAAAAAATTTGCAACCTTCTCCGAAATATTCCCTCCTTCTTCTAAATATCTTTCCTTTGCCTGCATCGATAAAAAAATGCAAAGTGTCACTAGAATATCATGGAAAGAAAATTTTCCACAAACCCGCGTTCGAATGATACAATGGAAGGATGATAAGATGGAAGGATAAGGCTAACCTGCGTGACAAGCTGGGCGGCCTTCTTAAGACTGATGACATCCCAAAAGCCATCACTGCAATTTTTTTAAGAATCCAGATTCACACTTTCAATAAATATATCTATAGAAAAAATTTATATAGACAACGAAATTTTTAAGCTCCAATATTTCCATGAGAATCAAGACTTGCCCAAGAAAAGGACACAATGTTCTGAGGGTTGCATTCAAGTGTGATGATTTTCAATAACTTGAAATATCCAAATAGTATCAGGAAAATTGGTTAAATAAATCACAAGCTAGAAAAGACAGTAACAACGTCATTTATTTCTAAAATCACCTTGCCAATAGTGCAAAAGCACCACTTTCTTGATTAATATGTATGGCTTCACTTATATAAGGCTCTGAACTAAAGCGGGGTTCCTGCTGTTTCAGAAATTTGTCACCAAGCATTCGAGCAAGGTTCAAACCTGAATAGGGAAAAACAAGGGTGGGTTATTATCTACACGTTGATATGAAACATGTCATAAAATGTCACTGTTAACTTACCATAAAGCCGTGTTTCCCCATCTCTCAATGGTACTCCAGTTTCATTAAGTCGAAGTCTTTCAGAGTAACTACTTACTCTGTGATCTTCTGTCATCTTAATCTGCTTCCCATCAACACTGAAAATAAGGTATTAAAGATACAGCAACCAGAGCAAAAAGTCAAAGTTTTTTCATTTTATAACTAAAAATCCAAAACTTTTAGTATGTTCTAAATATGACTAGTGTCGCCTCATATTAACAGCTGCCAATATGTTACAAGGGCAGTCCCTTTCAAAAGGAGAATACTCAGTGTCAGAGTTGAAGCATTTAATGATACTCCTAAAAAGCATTGCAGCTAAAGATTATGATGACTGTTTTAAACAAGGATCACTATTTGATAGCTTATCTACTGAGAATTGAGTCAAAACATTCCATTATTGTACAGATTTATGATATAATAGAAGCATTCTACAGTTTTTTGGGTTTTTGATTTGTCAGCAGTCGTTACAAAATGAGAATTTTAAAACATACTTCATAAAGCAAGCTGAGTCTCCAACATTTGCACATTGTGCAAATAAATTTTCATTGCTATCAGCCCAAACCAGAAGCACTGTTGCAGCACAACCCTGCAGGAAATTGATCATTGTAATATGCAAAATGATAATCTTGAGTTTTTGCAACACAAAAATTGTTCAAAAGTAGGTAATATAATCATTTTCACTGAGGTGATGGTAACCGATCTACAATATCACCACTCTTTGTTAACTTGAATCGGGTAACAATATAGTGAACACTAGAAAATCAACAGGCTAACAAAAGTTGAATCCACTCAAGTGTGATATTGCTCTGAATTCAATCAACCATGCTTTCCAAATACAAGAATAAAGAGCAGACAATGCCTTCTTATGTAAATTAGTAACATAATCTGTTCTATCTCCCTTTTGTTTCTATTAGAAAATGTGTGCGAGAGAATTAACACCAAAGGACTGGAGGTGCTTCATAGATTCAAGCTATCTTGAAAAAACTATCCTAGTAATGACTTCTCAACAATCCAAAAAATCACCCATGTTCTAACTAGTAGCTTGTTCATTTAAGAGCTAAAACAGCATATATTTGCCCATATATGACATTCCACAACACAGGTATATGACAATAGAAAACCAGTTATGGCTGCATATTTAAGCAACTATGAATGTGTTAGAAGTTGCAGTTGAATTCTACAACTGCTCTCTTGCACCAGGTAATAAACCAAGATACAGCAAGAGGAACAATGATTAATATTTAGACATACTATACTGCTAGTCCACAATTTGCTCCCAAAACATCTTTCCATAAAAATCATAAAGAAGCAATATAAAATGGTAATTGTAGCACAGTGCTTACCAACTTGTTATACACTAGCCTAAGATTAGTCTTACTTCATTTAGCTACTTCTTATTATGCATGGACACCTACATAGAAGTAGTGGCAATTCAAGAAACTATCCAAAGCAACAAATCAAACTTGGCCATTGACGAACAACTAAGGTGGGTGTTTGAAAATCCAGAAACCTGCCAGCCTGTATCATGAAGGCAGCATGGTATAATTCAAGTCCTAATGGGATAAATTTACAGTGCGAGAAAACTTGTTTCTACCTTAACCATCCCAAAAAAATTTGGGTGCAAACAAGGAAAGCTTTTCATTTAAGACTTGAGGAAATCACAAACAGTCATTAGGAACAAACAAAACAAGAAAAGCCAGGGGAAAAACCTCGTAATAGTTATTCATATTAGCTTCAGTTTGATAAAATGCAACTCTAAGAACATCTGAGGCATCACATTGCGATAAAACCCTCTCCCTTATAAGAGAATCTGATAGAATACTGGCAACCTTCTCAGGAAGCATTCTGGAGAAAAAAATAACAAGGCAATTACTAAATTACCAAAAAGGCATGGTAAGCAGCCAATTCATCACATAAATGCAGAAGCAGGGGATAAAATAGACAATGATAACAAATATTGGTACCAAGAGTCGTGAATCAGGGAGAACAAAGAGAAAGAAAATCACAAGATATTAGACGCAATAGAAAGGCGGCTTCTTTTAGAGCATAATCCTTAAAACAGTCATCATCAAATGACAATCTCAACCAGCCAACTTCTTGGACAAGAACAACAAATAAAGCGTGCAAGGTAGTTTGCTATTGTTGTTAGAGGTGGTAATAGAAAAATGATCTTGGTTTGATCTGCATCAAGGCAACACATCAATACTGAAATACAAATACTAACTTGCTAGCAGATTTTGCAGCAGCTACTCCACCATGTCCATCACAAATACCAAACACTCCAAACTGCAAGTAGGAATTTAGATCACTTAGCTTTTCTGACAAATAAATTTGCATCCCTTCTTAAAAAGAGAAAAAAAAGAAGAAGCAATCAATAGATAAAAAAACCTGGGGAATGCCAGGAAGGGGCCACTGATAATAGCACACATCTTCCATGGCAAGCTTCTTTCCTCCTCGGCGAAAAGCCATGGGATCTGATGCTATACCTATGCCAAAGGGTGTCTGACACTCAGATTTAGATGTCACATGGACCTGACAGAGAGAAAATATCTTTATGGTTCAAAAAGTATATGCAACGAGAATTGTATTTTTGACACACAAAAAAAGACTATTTATCTTTGTGGTTCCTCAAGTTTTTAGGTCCAAATCACATCCATCAGCAGAAACGAAATCATGAAAATAAATAAATGAAGCAGCCACTACCATCTATATAGCAACGAAGCAGTGGGGACTATGGAAACAGATTGTTGAAGTTATCATGCGACTTCATGGATGTTTTGTTTTGGAAACTCCATGATAGTTGAGTGATAGCATAATCTAACGGTTGGATTGTAGTCGGGGCTATGGAAAGAGTATGTAAAATTTGGAATTTCATTTTCTTCTTACTCAGAAAGGTTTTAGAATTTCAATAGCAAGATTTTTAAATCCTATCAATCACAGCAAAGTTATGGTGTCTCAAGAAATCACAAGGGGCATAAATGAAATGAATTCATGATTGTAGAACACGATTCAGCTATTCATGGACAATTAAATTTAACTACCCAATCTGCACTGTAGCACGGATGCTTAAATGCTAAAAAACAACTTGATTAAACAAGCAACTTGGCTTACATGAACATTTGAGGTTGTGCCAAGAGTTATTATATCTCCACTTGAAAGCTCAACAGGGTCACCCCGATGTCTACTTCCAGAATCAGGATGGCTAATCAGCTGAGAATTCAAAAATGTTCCATTGAGGCTACCCATGTCTACCAACTCCCATTTATTTTTCTGAAACCCAAAAAGAAGTCTGTGATAAGCAGAGTGCCACATGCACAGCACATATCCCGAACTGAAATCAAGTGGAATAGTTATCAAGAAGTTACATCCGCGTTCCAGTTGATCATCGCGTGCTTCCCCGACACCTCTGAATCCTTCAATAGCAAGTCACTGGAAACCCTTCCAAGGGTCAGTGGAAGCCTCGAAGCACTTGTTGGCTGTACAGAGCAACGGAGTCCACAAGAAGGACCGGAGATGACTTCCAGAGAGAGACAACTTCCTGCACTTCTAACAGAAAAATATGATAAAAAGTTTTTCACATTTGGAAAAATAAAGGAACATACCAAGAAGTGCCCTCTTTCCCATAAGTGAGAGGCAAAAATTACTTTGATCAGCGATGGCCTTAGGCGCTAAGTCTTGAAGTAAATCATTTTTCAAGTTAGGATTCTGATCTTCCTGTCTAACATGTGTTTGCACTTCAGCTAAGCGCTCTGTCAATGAAAGGAACCTGATGGTCTGGCCAACTGAAAGATCCTCTATCGGGTCTGAATTTAAAACAACACTATCACCTGAGGTAAGTAGAGAATAAAAATTAATGTCCTCAAAGAGGAAAACAGAAATTAACTAATTGTATGAATTAATATAAGGGATAAGAATCAAACCATAAAATATACCTTCGTTCAATTGGAGAGATGCGGAAGGAAGCCTCTGTTTATATACAAGGTCATGCATTCGAGGTGAATGCAAGAGCCCTTCATTTTGACCACATGCTCCCTCTAGATCATTACTTCTAGTTGATTCATTGCTTTGGCCATGGGCATTTGCATCATCCAAGACAAGGGGCCTCTCTAAGTCACCAACCTAAAAAATGGAGATGTTTCTAGGCATGAGCAGAGCCAATCAGAAAGTTATAGCATGCAGATTTTAGTATCGGTGCATATGTCACCAGCCTTAGTGAATCGATGCTGTGTGCATAGAAATTAACGTATGGAATATTAGTAGTGCAAATTTTCCAATATGTAGTATTTGTGTCAAGCACAGGACAGGGGCAAGATAAATGTGATACTTCTATGATATTTAAAAGGATTATAAGTAAAGAAGATGAGGTAAAGGTTTAAAACTCCACTTCATATTCCATCGGTTAAAGTAAAATGCAAAACAAGCGTATATTTGCATTTTTATGTAAATATTTGAGACCTTAATGATTATAATCCTTCTTTTCCACAAAGAGCACCTCCAGACAAGCAAAAAAAAAAGCTTCCATTGCTAAAATTAAAAAGCTCGTTCACAAAATACCATATATAAGTAACACCGATCTGGAATCAATCAAAAATCCCATTTATTTAAGCAGTATTTAAAACCCTCGTCCGAAAAATAGAGGAAAATGTTCGTGATAAATAAATGCTTGCTATATCCGCTGCCCGAGACACAATCAACTAGCTGATAGGACAGTGGACGGATTCCTCAAAGCATCAATTGACCAAATCCTCCTCAAACTAACGGACAATCTTAATATAAATGAGTATAGACAAGAACGCGCAAGTCCCAGTGTCAATCAAACCCCTAATTCTTAAAAAGAGCATGATGGAACCAAATATTAGCCACCATTAATTCTAATTTCCCACCCACCCAGGCAAACAAGATCAATCTACAACAAGTAAAAAATAAACCTCAACAAAGCTAAAACCCTCCGCTCTGGTTTCTATTTTTGAGCTAAATTCCTTAAAAAAAATGATCTAACAATACACGAAAGTAAGGTCGAATCGGCCGTTACAAAATCCCTACGATTTCTCACCAACCAAACCGAACATCACAGTTATGGTACCTAAGCAAACGAAGAAGCTAAGAAATAGAATTAGATTATTGTTGCAGCTGCTGCTGTTGTCGTACCTTGAGCGCGCGAGAAGGGGAAGAGAGGGAGGAGAAGAAGCGCCATGGTTTACAGGCGAGGAGGATAAGGAGAAGGATCAGAAGCAGCATAAGGAGGAGGAGGAGGACACCGACAATGCTTCCTTGTAATATCATCGCCATGCTCGTGCCTTTCTCTCTCTTGTCTCTCTAGACAAGATTAGAGATTGGACTCCTGATTTGCGAGAACCTCGCTTTGAAATGGTCGCGTCGCACTTTGCATTTCTCTCACGCTCTCCCCTTCTGGTTTTAATTTTATCTTAATTTATTATTATTATTAATGTAGATATTCAGATTAATTTTGATATATCTCGATTAATTCTACAGACTTTAAAATTAATGACCATGTAAATCTTCAGTGACCCTAAAATTTGTGAGATTTGAACTGATGATCTCTAAAAAGCAAACTTAGTATCTGACCAGTTGAATTATACTTACCAAGATTAATTTTATTTATTTATTGCTAGTAAAATAGTATTCTTTTTAATGGTATATGATATTTCTTTTTAACCTATAATATTTTTTATTCACTAATTAAGGACATTTCTCTAATTAACTTACGTGTTAATTAAAATTAAGTTTCTCTTGGGATTATTTTAAAGACACAACCTAACAGTCAAACTAATGTATTCAAAAAAATTGGTAATTTTTTAAAATATTAATCTCAAAATTTGAATCATAAATTAAAAAAAAAAAAGAGTATAGCTCCTTGATCACATACTAACATGGAATGTAATCTAGAAAGATTTTCTCCTTGTCTTCTATTATACTAATCACATATTATATAGTATTTTTATTTTTATTCACGTGAGGTGGGGTGTCCGGGTTAGTTTACGCGCACCTCGACTAATCCCTATGGGTCCTGAAGTTAACGATCATGTAAGCTCCAGTGACCATCAATATTAGCAGTCACAAAGGTTTGAACCTCATATCACAAGGGGAGTAAACCTCTTGATCTCAATTTCTTATCATTGAGCCATCTACTTGATGATTCACATACTATATAATATTATTTTTATGAATTGCTGAGTATAGTCTAAGGAGGTTATTTTTTTAAAAATGCAGAAGAAATGAAATGAGTTGTTAAAAAAAGAATAGCTGAATTTTTCATATTGTCATTTATAATAACTTGCTGCGATTCAAATAAAAGGCAAGGAAGGATAAATTTTGTTGCATGATTTAAGGCTCGCTGTACTTGAAATGATATTAAGAAATTTCCTGTGAATATGTTAAAAATATTGAAAGTGGTTTGTTTAATATTTGAAAACAAAAGGTTAGAAGTTATGTGAAACAAACAATCCTCATGAGTTAGTGGATGAGTTGAGGAATTAGTAAATATTTTTCGAAGCAATATTCTTTCACTCCTGTGAAAATTGATTTCCGTAGTTGCAGTGAATACTAGTTTACTTACATGCGAGTAGAATTATTTTTTTAATAAAATAATAAAAAATATTAATACAGTAGAGAATTATTTAATAATATTATTAAACTTTTTAGTTAATTTAAAAATTTAATCCAGTTATTTATCTCACCTGAATTTAAAATTAAATCATGTAAGAGTTGACAAAAAATAATATAGTTGATCTACTTGATCTAAAGCAACCTGCCTGGTAAAAAATATTTTAAAATAAATTTGAAAAAACCTCCTTATTTGGTCTAAATTTAAAATTAAATTATGTAAAAATTATCTTGACATGATCCGATTAACTTAATCAGATTAAAAATAATTTAAATGACTAGTAAACAATATCCGAGAACAAAATTAATATAAAAATTCTATTGATCTGATTATTTATTTAAATTAAATTTAAAACTAAATTGCATAAAAAATGGTATGGATTTAAAATTGAATTGTATGACAATTGCCTCGATAATCTAAATGATTGTTAAAAAAAACAAAGATTGAAATTAAAAAAATGGTTAAAATTAAAAGAAAAAAGAAGAAGAGAAACTAGATTGAAATTAAAAAAAAAGAAAAAGAAGAAGAAGCGTCACATTGAAGCTCCATTAACTTTCCAGGTTTTTTCCAGCAGCGGAGGGCAATCATACCATGTGAGAGAAAAACAT
>Ga0307517_10014065_pt1 | contig 10792 bp, 20 predicted proteins | sample 23_EM_MG_FD_194515 | JGI IMG/M metagenome (GOLD analysis project Ga0307517, IMG submission 194515) | Populus trichocarpa ectomycorrhiza microbial communities from riparian zone in the Pacific Northwest, United States - 23_EM | ecosystem: Host-associated > Plants > Roots > Unclassified | place...
GATGGCCGATGACAAAGACTACCGGACCGCCGGGGGTAAAGTATGGATATCCCATACATTGTGCGTTCTCTACTCATGCTCGGTCAGGCTCTTGCACGCGACGGCTATCGTTGCATGCTTACCGGCCTGTTTGATGATGCATCACTTAATCGCAGTCGCGAGCTCCGAGAGTTGTGTTCCCTGGCGGGAGCTGCCTCCGGTGACATTCAGGCATGCCGCATCTTGGGTGAGCCAATGCAGGACGTTGACCCTGCCGGAGGCGATGAACAAAGGGCTACGCCGCACAAGGTGTGTGCTGCTACTGTGTCCCGAGCGTAGGCTTCCATCACCTACGTCCAATGTCCAGACAGAGTACGCTACCACTGCTGTGTCCATTCTGAAGTACTTTGGACTTGAAGATCTCGCCCAAGAATTTCTTACAGAAAACGGTGACCATAATCTTGGGAACCTGCTCTCGTTGGATTATAATCCTGATCGCTACTTTGATGGATTTAGGCTGTGGTTCGAAGGTACCGACGAGGTGCGTTATTCCTAGGCTCCCTAGTGATACCACCCTGACACGCACACAGCCCAACCGCTACCACGTCTATGTTTGTGATATCGTTTTCGAGCGGTGGTTTCGTTTAACGAAGTACCTCGACGCTGATGGCGATCGTCTATCTGTCACATTCTCTTCCCGGGTACCTGGCGCACGGCTTCCTAACCCCCAGCTGCTTGCTCTTCATGCAGCGTGTGCTCGGGTTGTCCACATGTCTGGCGCTGTCGGGTTCTTCAGTGAGTTGGAGTGCGCTGACGAGGGTTCTTGCCTTTGATGGATCATCCGCTCGTCTGCTCAACAACCTCATGTCTCCCTTTGCGATGACTCCTGGGGTCGCGTAGTGTGATATCCGCGCGTCTTGTAGTCCATAGCATCCGCGTTTCTTGTAGCCTATGATATTAGCGTTCTGTGTAGTCAGTGTGTATCTCCGAATTATCTTCAACCCGCGTGCGACCACGAAGTGCGATCGAAAGTTTCTCGTATCGTGTTCAAAAGCCGTTACCCAACCTGCTTACTCGGCAGACCGACTGTTGAATATGTACTGTCGGGTGGCATACAACGTAAACCTCGGCGTCTGACACTCTTCTACGACACATTTCTAGCGTCACAGGTAATCGCCATGGGTTCGTAGGTCGCTGTGCATTAACGCCACCAAGAGCTGACCCGAGGGGATGACACAGGCCGGAACACTTCATCTCGATGGCCAGAAGTATATATCTTGACACCATCATCTACCGCCTTAGAAGCACCTTCTCTACCGATCGTCGGAACCCTAGACCCTAATGCCAGTGTGTAACCGAAAGTGCTCACTCGAACCCGAAGCTCCTCGGAATGGGTTAGGCATGAGTTTTCTGCTGATTTCTCGACCCAATCTCAGAGGAAGGATAGAGGTTGCCAATCTGCAAGATGCGACGGCGGGGCGTTTTTGTTTTATTTTTCCGGCAAAATTAACTCAGCAGTTACTCCTCAAGCATAGTACCGACGACGAGGAGAGTAATGCAAACGACTGTCTGAGGGGATTAATAGGAGAATGTGGTGGCCAGGGTTGTGATGTGCGACGGGCAACGCAGCTCAAATCTTCATACGCAGGCCCTCTTCGTCCTACGGGGTTGGCGCCTCTTATTTGCCATACGCGCTCCCTCATCTTTGAGAACTCCAAGAATATGGGGTCTGACCCATTTCCAGTCTGGAGCAAGGTATCAGGGTCCAGCAATCACGCGCCCAGCTGCAGAAGAGGCGAGTATTTCCTCACCACTGTCCTTCAAGGGACCTCCCTTGGCAAAGAGTGGGTGGTCCTTGAATCGAGACTCACGACTGGCGAGGTCTCGTTCAAGTACCTGGAGATCATCCATCCGGCCCTCTTCTGCCAATCTACTTTTGATTCTTCAGGAGTGGGTAGTCAGTGACACACCAGGTGCACAAGCGCGTTGGACTTACTGGCCCCTTCGGAGTTGTGCACCCTCCTGATACCTCCTATCTCTTTGTTCTTCTTCGAGGGCCGAATACCACCTGTGATAGATTGAATTCAACTGGCCGCAGAAGCATTAAACATAAGTCCGAGATGATCGATGAGATGCGCGCACACGGTAGGTTGACTGCATGACCGAAGCTCTCTCACTAAGCCAATTGGCGTACGCCTCCCCGCCCTTCGCCTCCTCCGTCACGAATTCCTCGAGATCTTCCTCAAGGAATATCCAGTGAGATCTGGATGGTTCAGGATGTTGCGCTGGCGCATAAACATAAACGGATGGCAGTACGCTTTGAAGTTTTCGCATGTCCAGCTCTGGATCACTGTTGTAGGCTGATACTCGACGGAAGCTGCTTCGGAATCAGCGTCACCAACACCGCACGGAGGAGGTGACTCACTCAGGGGACTCAAGTAAACAATCCTTGCACGCTCTCGTCTTGAGTTCCCACGCGACTTTGCGGACTCCATTCACACCACAGAACTTAGGAGTCAAAGTATGAGTCAAAGTAGGCACGACGAAGGGGGTGCACTGACACGACAATGCTTCTCTAATATGAGGTTTAGCCACCCCGGCAGAGTCATACCATTCGGGCATTTGGGCATCTTGGCGCTTTCCCTTTTGGCTGCCGCATGCCATACCTCGGACATGGAGGCTCTCATAAGGTAATCCCTTACGGCTTTATTCACTCTCGCGACGCGAAGGAGGTCCAAGGCGTCCAAGTTGTAGAATATCTGATTCGGACAAGGGTCATTCAGGAGGTGTTCACCAGTCGACCTGGGGGTACGCACCTTGATGCACAGTTCAACAGGAAGATCAGTAAAGGTGCGACGTTGGACCTCCTGTTCAGCCTGGCCCACGCGTATTCGCTTCGGCTTGGGGCCGTCGACGGCTTTCTTGGCACGCTTCTTTCCCTTCGGCATGACTGGTGTCCAAGGTTGGAGACGCGTCGTTGTCAGGAAACAACTAATATGAGCTGGAATGAGCCACGTGATGGGAATTGTCGTGTCCGGCAATTCGCGGGAACGCTCACCGAATCGATTTGAATTCTAGGCAGAAGTAAAACTCGAAATCTCATCCGGATAACTCTAATTTTTTCGGACGTGGTAACACGCAAGAAAAAAAACTCACCCGAGTGAACGTAATTTGCAGGAGGCAGTGCAAGTCGATTGTTTGAAATTCCGGCAATGGCTGATAAAGCGGATCAATTTCCCCCATCCCTCCCTCGTTCTACTACCACCATCGCTGCGACTATGGCCAAGGAGAATCTATCAGAGGAGACTTCCCCACTTTCTGCACAACCAACGGTTGTCAGCGAACATGCGGAACTCGGTCCGCATGTCACCCGAGCTACGATTGCTCCGGGCTCTCGTGGGTCCGGAACGGCGACCCCATCGATAGGTTCTGCCCTATCCACAAGAGAAAGCATATTAGCCGCACACTTGGATATCACACCTTCACTACAGAAAGCGGTCAACTCTGTCGTGAAAGCCCGCAACGGGAGCGTACTCTCTCGAGGCTCCATCCTCAAAACAGACCACTACCCCTCCGGTGAGTGTTTCAAACCTTTTAGCACAGTGGAAGGGGCTTTGTCGGGCTGTTCTCGGCGCCCCGAGATCTAAGACTGCCCAACTATCCAATTCTCTATGCATGAGGGTATTTTGGGAGCTTCTGTTGACTGTTGCGGCCCTATCTAGGGAGGGCACTTGATCTTGACTTGAATGTCCATGGAGCACCCAACTTCAGGAGCCCTCGACAGGGTAACCTGAACGTCTTTGGCGCTGCTCAGCCTCGAACGCAGGGATTGCGTGCAATCTTGTCGATTCTGAGAGCTCGCCCTAATACCCCGAACCCGACAAAGTGTATCTGGTTTTGTACCCGGGAAGAACCAGTTGGTATTGTATTCTGTTCTCAGCACCCCAAAAGATTGCTCATGGTCTCATAAGTATACATCTCCGGACGCCCGTTCGTCCTGCGGGATGTCACCGAACCGCGGCGCGCATTGAAGTTATCTGATCGAGCGGAAAACTTGGAAGCAATCGAGCAACGCCTGACGGTAGACATCCTTGCCGAATCTACCAAGTACGTGGCACAGTACATCGTGTCATTGGATTATACCTAAGTTTTGTAGGTATGGTGGTTTGCTACTGACACACAACGAAGTCGCTGTTGATGACGGCGATGGTACGATTCTCCCAACGTGGACGGCCGTTGACTCTAACAACGTCAAGACACCTCGGGAACTATTCGAGGAGATGCGGAAAAGTGGTTGGAATGTCGAGGTATTTGTTATCACTCAACTGCGGCCCATACACTGACTCGTGTAGTATTACCGGCAAGTTACTACAATGCGTGATTGAACTCGCGGGCTGAACGCTGGACAGTATACCCATCTCTCCTGATCGACCCATAGAAGATAACTATCTAGACGCATACCTCCGTGTGACCAAGGATACCGACCCCTTAAGGACGGCATTGATATTCAACTGTGGTATGGGCGCTGTCCGGACTACCTTCGCCATGGTAGCGATGTCCCTCGTCCGGAGGAGGCAGCTCATAATCCGAGGAATGGACGATCCCTATGTTCATAGACTGCCCCCTCTATCAAGGAACACGAGTACTCCTGCTGGTGCTGGTGTGAGTCTACCTCATAGCATGTTGGAGTGCGCTGACGGTATTTGCGGTCTCGTTGTAGTCCTCGACACCGGTTCGTATGATCTTGTGAAAGCCTAGTCGATTCACTCACATCTCTCTGCAGCCTTCCGGGAGCAGGATTATCATGGCGCTAGAACAGGCGAGCGCGCAACAGGACTTGAACAAATCGCTTCTTCGCATTGCCTACATCCTGCAAGGAAGTAAGGCATTGCGGGGTCGACTGTCGTAATCTACTAATTGCACATTCACAGCCTTGGAGAATCCGAAGAATATCTCTGCAATCGAAATGCTCCTCACTCAACCAGGTCTCCTGGATAATATGCGAAGAGGTTATCTTGGAAATTACAGCCCGATTCTCAGTCTTTTGGGATGCCTCGACGATGGATTTGAAGCGAAAAAGTTGGCGGATAAAATGATCGACGCTTGTTAGTCTACTCTCCTTCTCTGTCTGACGGGAATGTTCATCATACAGGGGCAGGTGACCATGTGGTCAACCTGAGGGAGGAGATCTTCAAGAACCGAGTCAGGTATTCGGTGACCTCGACAGTCAGCGAGGCTTCGAGGGAGGAATTCCTTGATGACGCCATCAAGGGACTGGAAAGATAGTAAGAGCTACCTACTGAGCTCTACTCATGCTAGAATGACTTTGCTGGATAGCTTCTTCGTCATCGCTTTCGCCAGCTACGTCGAGTCGCAGACGGACTTTAAGCAAACATTCTATGAATGGCTCCAGGTTTGTCCTTCGAACTTCGAGGCGACACGATGTGATCGCTAACAGATACCCGAAAGAGCCGGACGGAGATTTGGAAGTAAGTGGACAATTTCAACGCTTACCTGTGATTTACTTATTTTTTTCTGGTAGTCAAATAAAGTTCTTGCGGACAACATATGGATCACGCCTCAACGTTTTTGCACCAATTAACGATCTCTCGTCGTTGTCAAAGGGCCACATCGAGAGTAGATACCTCGGTAGTGTCAAGAACGACATGACTCTCGCAGGCGGCCAAATACTCGGTGATGAGTATTCGGACCACGTCGTCAGGGTGCTTGGCCTTTCATGATCCTCCTTCGCATATTAGGCACTCACACAGATGCACAGAACCGTAGCGGTATCATTCTCAGAGAAGGGTATGTCTACCTTTGATGCCCTACACGACGTAGGAACTTAGACCCATTCAGGACCCTCCTTAAGTCTGACCAGTGGAGAACTGAGTCCAAGCACCTCGAACATGAGATCCGCGGGGCAATAAATTTCCGAAATATCCCAGGAACGAAGATTTATGCCCTGGGTCAGCCCACCTTGGAGGCCATGGACAACGTGCTTCAAAAGATCAGAACGGAACATCCGACTGCGAGCCGTATTGTATGGATTGGGCTACGAGAGGAGCCCGTCGTTTACGTGAACTCGGAGCCTTATTGTTTGAGGAGAGAAAAATTTTCATTACGGAACATGAAAGGTGCGGCGGTACGGCAGAAGCCTTCATTTGGCTAACGATCATCTGCAGACTATGGCGGAATTTCCGGTTCCAGGCTGGAAGTACTGGAAGAACGCCTCAAGGACGACCTTATCGCAGAACTCAATACCTTCGGTGGCAGGTCGGTTCGCACGTTCTTCTACCGCCCATAATCTTACGCGGTAATAGGCTATTGCTCCACACCGAGACCCAGGACGGCTCCGTAGTGCCGATTTGGGAAGACGCGCGCCCAGTAAATATCTCGGTCATGAAGGAAAGGATGGCTTCAAGGAAGCACTTAGCGGAAGGGGTCGAACTTGTCTATGCTCGCATCCCGATTACTGCAGAGAAGGTGCCCGACTTCGGCGACTTGAGCGAACTCATGGATGTCGTCATCAGAACACACGCTTCTGAGACCCCAATTGTGCTCAACTGTCAACTTGGCCGCGGACGAAGTACCCTGACCTCGGTGAGCTACCCAAGTTCTCTTTGGTCCGGGTTGGGTATTGACGATCGAATTCACTCCTCCACAGATCATCCTTGTTTTGATACAGAACTGGCTGAATAGCAACAGGATGTCTTCCGTCCCTCAGACCCCAGCTGTGACCAAGTCATTGTCACTGGCATATTTCCCTTCTATGGAAGGCTCTTTCACCTCCGATGCCGAGCCGCCGCCCCGGCCATCTTACCAAGTCATCAATAGTACGCTTCCCCTCCAGTCATTGACTGCTCATGGGGTTATACTCAAAATGCTCCCTAGACGTTCTCCGAGTGGTCCGGAAAGGTCCAGCGATCAAGAACGAGGTGGATGACGCGATAGACCTTTGTGGAGAAGTATTCAATCTACGGGATTCGATCGAAGAGTCTCGTGCCCGGTGTGAACAGGGTATAGATGAGCGGCAGAAGAAAGAATTCGCCAACAAGGGTGTGTACCGTGATCAACGATGACTTGGATATCGCAGAATGACACATCTCCCCAGCTTTGCAGAACCTAAGGCGGTACTTCGAGCTGATTGTCTTCCAGGCATACCTACGCTCCATTGAACCTGACACCGTGCAGTCGTATGAATCGTTCGAGAGTTTCGTCAAGAAGCGACCAGGTATAAGCATTGTTCCATACACAGTTAACCCCTCGTACTTACGATCGGGTTTACAAAATATTAGTCCTCAAAACCTTCGAGAAGGAATTGGCGGCAGATGGCCTCAACGCCTTGAAACTCCTGGAGCGGGCTCGAGTGACGGAAGGGGAAGCCATGCCAGATGAAGTGACTCAAGTGGTCACCAATCGCAATGGTGCTATCCTGTCCGCATCGACCATCCTGAAGAGTGATTTCTTCTCCAACTTGCAGAAGATGTCACTTCCAGAGTACGTTCACACCTAGATCCGCGCTGCTTACGAGTGTTTAACTCGCGATTTCTTCGGTTAGGCGTATCGATGGATCTCCTAACTTCCGAAGGCACCCCCTGGCCCTTCGCATCGTTAGAAGGAGCGCTGACACAGACACTATCGATTTCACCTTGGATGATGGAGAAACGAGAGCCATCTGCGGAAGGTGAGTCGGCGATCAATGAACTCTTGTTTATGTGACACTCTAACCGAGTACAGTGGTATGCCGACATGCCAAGGGTAAGTAGACTATTGTGATCCTCGCCTGCAGAAATTATGTTCTGATCGATGCCCAAGATTAAAACGAGCGCTCCAGAGGATGGACGCACACCCAGAAGGAGAGAATACAATCTTTTGGACATCGTTACGAGAGGTGAGATTTTTCGGGGCGCTGTGCGAAGAAGAGAAGGATCATTGACCACTTCCTCTAGGAGCCTGTTCTGTACATCGCAGGACGGCCACACGTTCTGCGACTTGTGGACAAGCCTCTAGAGAATGTGGAGTGAGTGTACCGCCGCTTTCAGGGACCAGCGGCTGATTGGCGCCATGATACAGGGCAACTGGGGTTACAACTGCCGTTGTCGAGGCGATGGAAGAGAACTTCAAGAGGGATGTATTAAGAGAGGTCCGAGCAGGGGGTGGCCGTATCCTCCTCCACGATGAAGTCGAGGACAGACCAGGCGTCTTCACTATCGTGCCAATCTGGGAACAAGTCGAGGAAAGCGACATCATGACCCCTCAGCAGGTGTTCGAAAACGCGGTCAGCGAGGGATACAAGGTGCGGACACAGCCGGACATCCCGGGCAACTGCCATTGACGCGGCTATTTATAGGTCAACTATGGTCGGGTGGCCATTGTGCGTCGATCACTTTTTCTTGGCAGCCGAAGGCGACTAACCGAAGTCTCAGACGGATGAGCAGGCACCGCTGCCTGGGGTGTTCACCCAGCTCCTGCACCGCGTACGGAGTGGGCTGGAATCCAAGGCTGATTTCGTGTTCAACTGTCAGATGGGTCGAGGGCGGACCACGACCGGAATGGTCACTGCCTGCTTGATTGCCACAACCGATGCCTGGGCTGGGTGGGAAGGACAAGCCGACCCGCCGGTTGAGGATACGCGGGAGGAGTTCTATGATTCCCTTGATGGACCCTCGGAAGAAGAGGCGTACATGCAAGGCAGGTGTTTTCCAGATCTACCGTTTTGATAGAGGCGGGACAAACCGTGTTTCATCCACCCAGGCGAATACAAGCTCATCCTTCAATTGGTGGGGGTGCTCTCCCATGGGAAGGTTGCGAAAAAGCTGGCCGACCGGGCCATTGATCTGATGGAGGACGTGCAAAATCTTCGAAAGGCCATCTACCCGTACGTGAACTTGGCCTGCGTTTTCGACTTTTGGTCTGATTGTAGGTGACCCTGGACTGCACGGAATGAAGGTACAAATTGAAGGTCGAGACCGGCGAAAAAGGGAGTGCGAAGCAACGAAAACTGATGAGCATGGGGGTGAACTATCTGTGCGTTCGGGATCTCCATCTGCCTCGCATGAAACTAATGATTGTTTTGATGGGGACAGATATCGGTACGGGATGCTGATTGTTTTTGCCAACTACCTGATCGAGATGAGAGAGAGCACAAAGGCTGAGGGTGTGACATTTGAGGAGTGGATGGAGGAGCACAGGGAGATAGCCAAGTTCCTGCAGAGGCGGTCGTTGGACTAGACACCGCCGTTTCCGGGTCCGTCTGAGGGATACGTAACAAGCAGTAGAAAAAAATAAGCTCTGGTGACAACATCGAAACCACGTGGAAACGGAACTGGACCTTCTGCTGCATCGGAGTTTTGCCGGTTACACAGCAACTGTGCGTTTCTCCTCTTCGTTCCCGACCTCCACCAGCCAGCTCTGGGGAGACCGACACGCATCCTCCGTCTGTGATTGTTCCGTCGACCACCGCGCCACGACCTGAACACAAGGGGTCTCTGGTCGTCAGAGCTCCCGCCTCGAACTTAGACCGATGTCGTTCCCATATCCGAAGTCAATCGCCCCCGGACGATGCATCGTTTTCCTCATCTGCCTCTCACTCATTGTCATGCTCTCGGCGTCTTCCCCGAAACCCGGGGTGGAACCTGGCGTATATCACGATGTCCAGCTCATTCATCGCCAAGACCCCATTACACCGTTAGTACCGTCGTCGACTCCCGTCGTGCAAGACCCAAGGCCCACATCGACATCAACAGAAGCTACCCCTCCACAATCATCAGACACGCAGATTAACACCCCCTCCTCCACTCCCTCCGCCGCTTCGAACCTAACCCCTACTGTCACTAGCACCCAGAATCAGGGAACCCCTCCACAACAGACTCCATCGACACCGCCCGAGCAAATCAGCAGCATCCAGAGTACCGGAGCGGATGGTCAGCCAACCATTATAGTTATGACCGTCCAAGCCACGGGTACTTCTGCAACCCCTACTCCGACATCGGAGGGGTCCCCCCAGGAGAGTTCTGGTCTCGGCACGGGGTCTATCATTGGGCTCTCTGTTGCGGGTGGTATTGCGCTGCTGGGAATTGTGGCATTCTTCATCTGGAAGTTCACCCGAAAGCGTCGGTCGGCTACCTACGATGATGGTAAGTGACGCAAGTGACATTGTTCCTGTAACTTGATTTGTTGACACTGTCTTCCCCAGGCGAGATCAAGTGGCCAGACCTCAACAGTGAAAACCACATTTCGGGGCATGATGACCATCCCGGTGCCCCGAGCTTGTCTGACGGCAACTCCGTTCGTGACCAGGCCTTCCGAGGCGCATATAGTGATGGTGGATTGGGTGCTTCGCAGTCTCAGGTTGACCTTTACGCCGCCGATCCGTACGCTGTTCCTCCACTTCCCCATCTAAACCCGAGTCAGCCCTACCGCGATGATCCCGGCGCTGGCCCATACCATGACAACTTCGGTGCACCGGCTTTCCATGAGAACCGTCCGGGCTCGCCAGGCATCAGGGGAGAAGTGATTCCAATGAATCAGATCAACCGCTCAAGGAGCCCCGGACCTCAAGCCGCGTTGTACACTGGGTATGGAGGAAGACAATCGCCTGGGCCTCAAGATGCTTTCGGTGGTGGAGTTGGTCGACGGTCGCCTGGACCTCACGATGCTTATGGGCCTCGGTGACCGGTGAAGATGGAGGTGTCGACAGATAGGCGGGTTGTAGAGCAACGGCGCAATGGAACGCATATCATCAACGTAATGACCGGCGGACGAGTACAGCCTCTTGGTCCCCTGTATATGATTTTTCACTTGTCGCTCC
>Ga0307517_10014066_pt1 | contig 10792 bp, 5 predicted proteins | sample 23_EM_MG_FD_194515 | JGI IMG/M metagenome (GOLD analysis project Ga0307517, IMG submission 194515) | Populus trichocarpa ectomycorrhiza microbial communities from riparian zone in the Pacific Northwest, United States - 23_EM | ecosystem: Host-associated > Plants > Roots > Unclassified | place...
GTTTTAAAAATTTAAGATGTGATAATAAAAAAATGATAAAAAAAAAACTTGAATGAAATCAAGTTAATCTGTTAATCTTAAAAGCTTTTTAAACTTGAAATTTGCACAAGTTCACATTACACTGTGCTTTATTTTTATCAAATAGAATGGGATGATGAGATTTGAACTCATGACTACTTGATCAATAAAACTCTGATATCATGTCAAATAACTATCACAAAAAAAAAAAAATTTATTTTTTATCAAATAGAATAAGGATAATAAAATTCAAACTCATGATCATTTGGTTAAAAAGGTTATGATATTATATCAAATAACCAACTTATTTAAAAACTTTAACCATTAAGTAAGGTTTCAAGATAAAATTTTTATATTATTCTCTATTAATAGAGGTTTGCCGCTTATTTATTTATTTATTTACGAGTTGAAACCTAGAGATAACATGGATGAAAATTTTTATTCCAAAAGAAAGCTCAGTTTTCATTAATTCTAAAATTAGAACAAAATACTCATGATAATGTTGACCTGACATGACAGGTTGACCTAAAATTTAACCAATCAAGTTTCAAAAAAATTGAGTAAGAATTAAATTTTTATTTTTACTCTTAAAATAATATTATTTTACCTTTTTTTTAAATAATGTTATTGTGGATTAACTTGATTTTAAAAATTTATTTTTAAAAAATATTACGCAGTATATGGGAATGTGACCCAAACACTGTTTGATAAAAAAATTAATTTTTTTTAAAATTGTTTTTGTTATTTTGATATGCTAATGTTAAAAATAAATTTTTTTTTTTAAATTCTTTTTCTTTGAAGCAAATTCCTGATTTATGAAAAAACAACATTAGGAAAGAAAAAAAAAAACTCTAAAACAACCGTTACTACAGTTTTATTCCACTAAACTCGTTTAACGAATTGGGGATCTGATTGATGTGATTTTTCAGTACACATTAGCCACAGTAGCCATATTGTCATGCTCATGAACCTTCTCGTAATTAAAGGCCATTGGCTAAGCTATTTCGGTGGATCCAATGCATTATTGCTTACATGATCGCGGCAGCGATGGGGTATGATAGAAGATGGAGACATCTCTAGCGCTTTTTGGTGGTGCGACAGAAATTGTATTTTAAAAAATACTTTTTTAATCTTGAAATCATTTTTTTTAATTAAATATGTTTTTATTTCTTCTGTTTTTTTTTCCCTGTCCAGCAACACTAATATATACAATGATTCAATATCCTGACGTAGCATTCCATCGTTATCAATATGACTTTTAAATCTGTCACATCAAGTGAACATGAAGTCTGCATTATTGTATAACCATTTAGGTGGGAATAGCTTCGGACTAAAAGTTTGTTTTTTTTAATGTGATTTCATGTTTAAGTACTGTGATTATTTATATGATAGTTATTGGAGGTTTATATAATCGTTAATTTTAGGACCCGTGAGATTAGTCGAGCTGTGTGCAAGCTAATCCGGACACCCACATTAAATTAAAAAAGAAAAAGAAAAAAGAAAACAATGCTCTTATAGCTATAATTCGGCATGATTTTAGCCATACATAATTTATTTAGCTTGATTTTTTGCCATGATTCACTTGTATCTCAGCCCCACCCTACATAGCTTACATGGCAGGGAGGTAATTCCCTTTTGGCTGATAGTATCAGGTCACAATTGATGTCTCAAGGGTCCTATAAATTCCTTTGTTTATTCATTTGAATCCTTACGGAATTAACGTTTCTGATATATATCTTTTATTTTCTTTGCAGAGTTGTGTTATGGAGTTTTTGTTAGGGTGTTATGCTTTCATTGTGCTTGACTTATGGTTCCTAGTGCTTATGGTGTCTTGCAATCCTATATTTCTCAAGGGGAGTTCAGATAATTCAGCATTTCCAAGCAATTTTCTCTTTGGAACCGCCTCTTCTTCTTATCAGGTTTTGTTGCCTCCATTTCTCTCCTATAAATGGGAGTATTTTGAAGTGTTTTTATATCATTCTGTTCTATTTCACCTTTGCACAGTTTGAAGGAGCTTACTTGAGTCATGGCAAAGGCCTCAGCAACTGGGATGTTTTTACTCATAAGCCTGGTAATTAATAGGTTTTAGAGCTTAATTCCCTTTTCCCCCCCCCCCCCCCCCCCTTTTTTTTTAATTTAGATTTGATTTTGGAATTTGTTTCAGGTACCATCATGGATGGAACTAATGGAGATATTGCTGTTGATCATTACCATCGATATCCGGTGCTTCATTTATCCTTTTAACTTTCAAAACAATAAATTCTGATAGATGCTAGGAAGCTTTACAGCAGCTTTTTTCTGTTCTGCCCATGTTCTGCAACTATGAAATATGGAAACTTGTCTATCCATTTCTGAGGAACCCTTTTACATAACCACAACTCTCTATCTGAAACAGAAGTAGTAAGTTTCCATTGGTGGAAGGTGGACACAACTTCTTTCATAGTTCTCACACAGTATATGAATTTGTGGAGAAATCTTAAAGTCTACTAATTATGAACTATTATGGTGGGCTTAGATTGACAATCTTAAACAAGGCAATTTCTATGAAGATTTGAACTCATTACATATATAATCATGCTTTGGCGTGTGGCAGCTGTGTTTTGTGTGCTGACATGCTGAGTATGCAATCATTCTTGTGGTTAACATGTCAATTTGAAAAAAAAGAGCAACATTTTGATAGCTTCCAGGGATATGACCCCCTCCATGATTTGGATGGTAATAAATGATTGGACAAGAAGATTATGGACCCCAAATGTCACTGTATGGTCTAGACCATGCTTGTTTCCTCCACACCATGGTGTGTTTCTTTGAAGTTCAGCATAAGCCACAAATTGTTCTAGTGCCGTAACTATGTGTTTCTACTCTCTAACATGACTGACTGTTTAAAGGGTCCGGATGCCCCATGATTCTTCGCCAGTGGAAATCAAATGACGGGAGGAAACTGATCATGTTAACATTTGGATGTCTGAATTGTTGTGATTTGACAATTGTTTTGAGCAGATGAAAATGAACAAAATGAATCCATCATGCATGGAGATGGTAATGATGAATTTGTTCTGTTATGACCTGATGAAAACAGGAAGATCTGGATCTCATGGAGTATATTGGAGTCAATAGCTATCGTGTCTCCATATCATGGGCAAGAATCCTACCAAGTGAGTTTTCAGTCTCTGTAGAAGGTTTTTAATTTGATTACATTTGTTGATTTCATCTCTAATTCTCACCTTAACTTTGAACCAGAGGGAAGATTTGGAACTGCGAATAGGGCTGGAATCAATCATTATAACAAGTTCATCAACGAGCTTCTGCGTAGAGGTACATACCATTTCCACCATATTTCATCTGGTCAAAGTACTTCCGGCAGCTGCAAAACTGTCACAATTTGATCGTAGTCTGAAAAACCAACCCAGAAAGTGAGACAAGAAAAAGATATTTATTGTCAGAATCACTTTTACTTAATAAGTATTAAGAAGCTCTGGTTTGTGCGAGAATGATCACCTTTTTATTCTTGTATTTACTTCTTCTGATTTCAGGTATCCAGCCATTTGTGACTTTGACTCACTATGACATTCCTCAGGAACTTGAAGACAGATATGGAGCTTGGCTAAGTCCTGAAATACAGCAAGTAGCTGATTCTTTGATCTCCTTGCAGTCCTGCAATATTGTTATGCTATCTGCTTATCATTTGTTTTGCCATGGTGTGAATTCAATGTTTCAGGGAGGATTTCAAATATTATGCAGATATATGTTTCAAATCCTTTGGAGACAGAGTGAAATACTGGACCACATTCAATGAGCCCAATGTTGCAGCAATTCGCGGTTACAGATCCGGAATTTTCCCACCATCTCGCTGCTCTGGGACATTTGGATACTGTAGCAGTGGAGATTCAGAGAGAGAGCCTTTTATTGCTGCACATAACATGATCCTATCCCATGCAGCTGCAGTCAATGTTTACAGAACTAAATACCAGGTACTTCAGTTGATCTCCCCCAACTCCTAACACCATTTTTGTCCAAGGAAAATTGTTGTTGTTACATATCCGAAATTCATTAATACATGAGTAATCAAGGACCTAGAAAATAGAGGTTTTGATTTTGTAAACATCAATTAAAGTTTTATTCTTTCATTTAATGTTCAGAAAAAGCAAGGTGGAAGTATTGGAATTGTTATGAATGCCATATGGCATGAACCCATCAGTGATTCTTTGGAAGACAAACTAGCAGTCGAGAGAGCTAACGCTTTCTATATGAACTGGTAAGCATCTCTATTTCTCATTTTTCGTCAGAACAATGAAATCGCAAGTCCTGTTGATATTTTGATGGTTGTAGAACTCCCTATATACACTGTAGAGCTAATCTTTGATGCTATCCTAACATGTTGAGCAGGTTCTTGGACCCAATTATACTTGGGAAATATCCAACAGAAATGCGTGAAACTCTAGGATCTGATTTACCTGTATTTTCAAAGTATGAACTGGAGAAGCTGAAGAGCGGAGTGGACTTTATTGGCATCAATCAATATACTAGTTTCTATGTGAAGGACTGCATGTTTTCTACATGTGAACAAGGACCAGGAGTTTCCAAGACAGAAGGTCTCTATTTGAGGACTGCACAGAAGGATGGTTTCTTCATTGGTCAACCTGTATGTAACCTCTGCTTATCTGCATAACTACAACTTACTTGCCTTCTCCTAATCTTTGGAAGATAACTTTAGCTTCTTACTTATGCAGACCGCACTTGACTGGCTACATGTTTATCCTCAAGGAATGGAAAAATTAGTGACCTATTTTAAAGACAGATACAACAACATACCGATGTACATTACAGAAAACGGTCAGGGTCAACCATGTTGTAAGGTTCCTAAAGACCTATGGTTTCTTCTGTCTTCCTGAGCTTCTTGCATAATGTCATTCTTGTAGGGTATTGTGATGAGGAAAACGTCAATGTCACAACTAAAGCTGTATTGAAAGATGTGCAGAGAGTGGAGTACATGAGCAGCTATTTAGATGCCCTGGAAACGGCTGTGAGGTAGTAACATACTTGATTTGAGCCTCTAGCTGTCCTTGATATCTTGAATTGTCTCTCAGATTTGTCTTAAAAAAGAGACGCCATTTAAAATGTCAAGGTCTAACTAATGTATTTCAGGAAAGGAGCAGATGTTCGAGGGTACTTTGCATGGTCATTGCTTGACAATTTTGAGTGGACATCTGGATATACCATAAGGTTTGGGCTTTACCATGTCGATTTTTCCACTCTCAAGAGAACTCGAAAACTATCGGCAACTTGGTACAAAGATTACATTGCTAATTACAAGGCTGTCAGAACTAGCACCTGAGCATAATCAAGAATGTTAGGAGTTAGTATTTCACATCCAGGTTGCATGCTAATTGGGTTTGGCTTCACTAGATATTGCACGAAGAATTCGATATCGCCCTGTCAAGGTTTTGTGGCGCAGTTTGTAAAAATTTGGTGATTTTTCAGAGGCATTTTCTATCTGTTTTTAATTGCTATCAAATTGTAACATTTTGTGACAAAAGGTGTAATCATCTGATGGGTGTAATGTGAATAGTTTTGAATGGCATCCATCTTATATGTTGAAAGGAAATAAATTGATCAGGCTGTGTTCCTTTTCTTCTGAAATTATACTTCACTGCATCCTGTTTTTAGTATGGACATCATGCTTTTCTGTGGAGTGATCAGGGATAGACAATAATAATACCTGGATATGTGTCTTCCAACTTTCATCTCCTTTGGCCACCACAGTGACCTTACCCTCAAAATGGGGATGCTGAAATTATATAGAACCAAAAATTCTTGCACTTGTGGGATTTGCATGAAGCTCACAGCAGATACTGTCAAAGCCAAAAAATGCGCAGCACATGAATGGTTCCAAATACTTGACAGGGATGCTGGTGAGGGTGGTCCAAATTGATCACTGTTCACATAAAAATCATTGCTTTTGAATATCAAATTGGTAGTCAAAATCACAGAAAAAAGGTCCCATGATACTTTGTTATTCATTCTCTGAAGAATTATCTTTTCTCCAGTCCACACAATTTTCTTCTACTTTATGAGCTTAGCCTTAGCAGAAATACAGATCTTCATTACATCAGCTGAATCTACAAGAACACTACAACCTTTTTAACTTTGTCTTGACAAAGCCTGCCAGAGGTAGTGAACTTACCTGCCATTGGAATTCTTTGAATATTCTTTTAAACTTTATTTGTATTAGAGCTGATCTTGATACCTCCCTTGATATCTTCTCATCTAGAAACCCCTATAGAGGGCTTAGATCCCTCTCTATTTCCTTCCAACTTCCTCTTTAGGCCTGCTTCCTCTGCTTATCAGATTTGGTTTCTTCTGCTACTCTCCTCTTTCTGCTACAGTTTTGTTTCTCAGATTTCATAGGCATGTCATTACAGATTCCAGTAGAGCTTTGCCAGCAAGTTGTGCTTTTCTCTTGCATTTTTGCAGGTTGATGGTAAATGTAAGAATAACTGGGATGTTTATACCCGCAATTCAGGTGAGAAAAACTCTCCTTTTCTGTATCTCACAGTGGTAATCTTTCATCCTAGATTGTCAGAAACATCTTCCAACAATAATACCTGCCGACTGGGAATTGATCCTTATTGAGTTTCAAAAGGTGAGAGTTGATTTAGTTAGACTCAATCCATCTAATAGAACAACCATTATCTTATCAACTCGGTTTGATTTAAAAATAAATCAAAACCATCACTTTATATATATATATATAACACATAGAAAACAATGTTATAACAATAGAAATAACATAAATTCCTGATATAAATGAAGAGGTAGGTCCAGCAATGATGAAATCCTCTAACAAGTATATAGCATACTCATAATTTGCAAAATATAAATAAAAAAATGTAAATGCAAAATTTAAACAACAATAGCAATAGTAATAAATAAGATTTGAAGAAATCTTACTTTAATTTGTATTGAAAATGGATATAAGAGATATGGGTATAGATAATTTTTATATGGTTACATAAGGATCTTGTAATTGGTTTTGTTTACAAAGGATTATGTAGAGAAATTTTCTTCCAGAGAGAAATTCCATTTCAAAGTTTTGCCAAGAATACTTGAGAGGAGTCCCTTTTTATAGAGCAATTTAAGGAAGGCATCTTTAATTTTGTAAAGCAATTATATTGCTTTTTGAAAAGTTGATGTATGAAATCTCACCATCAAAAATCTGATCTCTTCTTCTACAAGTAGAGAAACAATTTTGGTTTGCAAAGGTCTTGAAAGAGTTTAAGAATGTAATAACTATCATCTTCATTGTATAGGAGGTGCTTTATGATCCCAAAGTATTCTTTTTTGAATTTTGTTGCAACTAAAAGTGTAAAGGCATGAGATCTTTAAGCTAAGAATTTGAATTGAGGATTTGAGTCTTTAATCTCAGCCTTTTGATTTTGTTTCAATCATTAAAAAACTGCCATAATAGAATTTTTAGATTTTGCTGTAAAAAAATCCAACCATTTGATTTTGAATTATCTCATACTCATCAGAAGATTCAAAATCAATGAAGATGATAGTGATGATATTCTTTATTCTATACAAAAAAACCATAGGTATTTCCTGCTTATAGATGTAAATGTCATTAAAATTAAAAAATATATATTTTAAAAGGCCAAAAACTTTTATGGTTGTTTTTCATTTTTAAACCCTTTCAAGGCCTTTACAATCTAAAATTGTTTCTCCACTTGCATAAGAAGACATCAGACTTTTGATGGAGGGATTTCATGTCAAACAATTACATCAACTTTTCAAAAAGCAACATAATTGCTTTACAAAAATTCAAAGATGTCTTCCTCAAACTGCTGTATAAAAGGGGATTCCTTTTAGGCATTCAAGGCAGAACTTCAAAATGAAATTTCTCTCTAAAGAAAATTTCTCTAGACAATCCTTAGTTAACAAAACCAATTAAAAGATCTTTTTGTAATCATATACAAAATTCCCTGTACTCATATCTTTTATATCTATTTTCAATAAAAATTTAAGTCAGATTTCTTCAAATCTTATTTATTATTATTTTTATTGTTGTTCAAATTTTTCATTTACATTTATGTATTTATACTTTTGCAAATTATAAAAATACTTTGTGCTTGTTAGAAGATCGCGTCATTACTTGACTCCATCTTCATTCTTATCAAAAATTTGTTTTATTTACATTGTTATAGCATTTATTTCTCTCTCTCTCTCTCTATCTCTCTCTCTCTCTCTCTCTATATATATATATATATATATGAACGAATTTGTTTTAATTGATTGGTTAATTTACTTAACTAGGAATCAATATCATGAATTATGACATGAAAAAGTTAGGTGTAATAACTTTATTAAAAGGTTAAAAAGAAACATAAATAGAATTCAATTTGTTTTTTGTTTTTGTCAAATTAGCACAATAAACATAAAATATTAAAGGAATAACACCGTTTGAAAAACTTTTAGTCAAATAACATATTTTCATCTTGTTGCGTTTTAGAAACGCGATATTTACTAAATGTTGCTATTCTTAAACATAAAAACTATCTTTATCATTTTTAAAAATAATAACATTTAGTAAATTTTTTATTTTTAAAACACAACAAAATAAAAATCTAATCTTCTAGCTCAACTGATTGGCTGGTTGGATTCAATTGTGTTAATTTCTGAATTTGTCCGCTGAATATAGACCTTTCTCTTTCTTTTTTATATTTCCCTCATTTTTCCTATTTTGGTGAAGGGAGGCAGAATAATTTATGGAAGCAATGGAGATGTTGCAGGGGACCAATATCATCATGATCTTGTACCTACTGACATGTTCGTCCTGCGTTCCAATCACTTCTTTTCCATTCAATCATTTAATGCACTCTTATCATTTGCACGAACAGCCAAGACGAATTAATTTATCGAATTTTTTCTTGCAGGATAAAGTATGTGGTTGGATTAATTAAGAAGGCAGCAACCATGCTCTCCTCTTCGTGCAGATCATAAGTCAATTATTATGCGGAAAAATATGTGCCTGTTGTTAGTTTTTTATGCATATGATAAAAAATCTAGAATGCATATTGAAAACTTGATACCTGTGTCAAATAAAATTAGCCGACCGCCATATATGTTAATAAATATATAAAAAAAATTAATGTGGTTGTGTGTGGCCTTTTGATTTAGCAGGTCAAAAAAACGAAATAATCACCTCGTTCAAATGGCTATCCAACTCATTATGAAGCCATTGTAGTTTCAACTTCTGCCTAACCTTATAAAGCTTAAAATGTAAAATAATAAATTGTTCAAAGATTAAATCGAAAAAAAAAAGTTTAGGGAGTAAAATAAAAAAATAGTGGCATATTGTATTGACATGAGTTAACTCATGAAATTTACAATTGATAATGAACTTGATCACAATGAACTAACTTAGTTGGACAATTTGTTTCATTCTTTTTCCTTATGTTATTTTCTTCAAATTGGGCTTTAATCGGCTTTGGATTAGATGAAATCTAACGCTAAATTGAAGGGTTATAAAGAATTGAGAACAAAATTTAAAAAAAAAAACCATTTTTTAGTCATCTTAATGAACCTGGTTAACCCACAAAATTCATGACCCGGGTCATGTACATACCACAATGAAATAACTTGGTTGGATAATATCATATTTTTATATATAATCAAAGACTTAATTTCCATCATCCAAATACATAATTACAAAATAATTGAGTTAAAAAGACCTAAGTGCCCCCAAATATAAGTTTTATTATTTTTTATTTTAAGGGTAATACGGTCCTTTTATTTTGCATTGAAAGTACAAAAAGACCATAAAGCCCTCCTCTTAAATTTTATTTTTTTTATTTTTAATGGTATTTAAGTCATTAAACTGTTAATCTAAAATGCAAAAAAAAATTACTTGTCCCCCTTAAAAACCATAATGGCTATTAGATCACATGGAAAAGACTTTCCTGTCCCTAATATCAAGAAAAAACCTCCCAATTCATTACCATCCCTCCTAGCAAATAGCAACTACAAAGGATGCCATGTCAATAAAAGCTGGAAGATAATAGCATACTTGGCAATCTGATCTAACCTTCTTGCTCTTTTCTCATGCCTTGAAATATTCTCCTAATATTTATCTTCATCTCTCACCAGTTGTAACTTGTTGGAAGCCAATCACGGGTTTACCTGGTCCAAACCTGGAAGGTGACTCGCCAGTTGCTTGCCGTCCACAACAACAATCAAACATTAATGGTGGTTTATCCTCATGGTTTATCCAGACTGATTATACAATGCCTTGGTCTAGGTCCATAATATTTGGTGCGTCAATTTCTTATATTTTATTTCATGAGAATATATTGATGTGGTTGGTCCACCAAGTTTTTTGAGCCATATGATAAATAAAATAATTTAAATAATTAGGCCCTTTTGAAGTGAATCCATTTTTATAAATATAAAATAGCTTGATTTGTGATACACAAGGGCCAACTTTTTTGAGTAAATTATAAATTAGTCCCCATATGTTTGATGATCTTGTAAGTTAGTTCCTCTGTTTCTGAAAAGTACATCCTAGTCCCTTGACCAAAATTGATTGCTATTTCTTATTTAATTTCTATATTAATTTTTTAAATGCTTTTTTTAATTTTATCTGGTAAGATTGAGAAATATGAAGAAAGACAAAAGAATAAGTTAATTGTGATGAAAAACCAACAGAAGGACAAAGTTACAATCAAATATGAAGAAATAGGGACTTAACTGCAAGTTTTAAAACCAAAGGGATTAA
>Ga0307517_10014068_pt1 | contig 10791 bp, 4 predicted proteins | sample 23_EM_MG_FD_194515 | JGI IMG/M metagenome (GOLD analysis project Ga0307517, IMG submission 194515) | Populus trichocarpa ectomycorrhiza microbial communities from riparian zone in the Pacific Northwest, United States - 23_EM | ecosystem: Host-associated > Plants > Roots > Unclassified | place...
CTGGCGGATCTTCCGCAAAGCCCGATGCAGCCCGAATCGCATGTCGTCAATCGCCGCCGCCGTCCTCACCCTGGAGCGGCAACGCTGAAAACGCTCAGTGACTGGCGGCGACGAATTCAAGTCATGTAAGGGCGGAGGAATAAGCCTCGAATTTGCGGATTCGGGGCGCCGTTGTCAGTGGTGCCGTCTACTTTCCAGAAACGAGACAGGGGAGGCGTAGCCCCTGACGGCGCTGAGGGGGAGTGGTGACGGAAGAAGAGCCGGATTTTGCTGTGGCTGACGGCGTGTCTGATGCGCGGCGGGTCGTGGGGTATCTGGTGCGCCGTGAGTCCGACGAGTACATCGCGATCATGGATGTGCTCGAGGGGTCGGTGACCGATCTGACAGCTGCCGAGGTCACAGCAGCGCTCCTTGGCTCCGGACTTCGCCTGGACGCGCACGTGGTAGAGACCCGCCTGGACGCCCTCAAGGAAATAGGCGCAGTCTCAGTGCGGTCGGACACCAGCCGTGCACGCCGCTATGTGGAAATCCTCGCGCGGAACTGGCGCTACACCGCCAGCCCTGCCGGACGGCACGTCCAGCGCTTCTATCGGCAGGTCCTGGCTGGGACGGCGACGGTGCGGGAGATCCCGATCGTGTCGCTGAACCGCATCGTCACCCACCTTGAGTCCCTCGTCGCCACGCTGGGCACGAGGGAGCCTGCCGCGGGCTGTCTTGACGTCGCGTGCGTGGAAGCGGTGAGTGCGGTGTTCACCAGCCACGACGATCTGGACGCTGCCCTGGTCGGTGCTGAGGATGCGCTGATGGCCCTGGCTGACCGGTTCGATCTGGACGAGGAACGGACCGGGGATCTCAAGGGACTGCTGGTCGACTACGCCACCCGTGTTGCGGCCGAGCTCGATTCCGGTTCCGCCCGTGCCGCGGTGGCCCTGACGGCTCTGGTGCCGTGGTTCGCCCCCTTGGCCCAGGCGGCGGTCGATGCCTCCCAGGCCCGTGACCTCATCGCGGCCGGCGCGCTCGCCGCCTCCCGCGGCGGCCGCATCGAGGACTGGGAGGGACTGCGCGCCTGGTTCGACGCCCGCACCGGACGCGCGGCACGGTTCTCACTTCGTTTGGTGCGGACGTTGCCGAGTATGCATGCCAATCTGCGCAGGCTGCACTCGTCAGCCGGGACGGCCTCCAGCCGCACCCGCTCTCTCTCCCTCGCCCGAGCGGTGCTGGCCCCTGACGTGGGGGTGCAGATCTTCCAGGCTGCGGTAGGCGACCACTCCTGGCGCAAGCTGTACGGCCAGGCAGACGAGGACGAAGTCGGCCGCAACCCGTCCTGGCGCGGCGGACCGCAGGTGTCCGTCCCGACACTGCTGCGCGCCACGGGCCGTTCAGGCCCGCGCGGCCGGGGCACCGCACCGCGCGACGACACGGCGGTACGGGCGCAGGTGGCCGCGGCCCGGGTACGTCGGCAGGTCGAGCACACGGCCGCGGTTGCCGCGGTCTTGGCCGCCGTGCCCGGCCAGCGGTTGAACGAGGCTGCTGCCCGGGTTGCGCTCGCCGCCCTCATGACCGCCGCTCGCGTCGGTGCGACGGGCCCACGGCGCACCGGCATCAGCGGCGGGCTCGCCTGTACCTTGGTCCACACCGGCACCGGCATCGGCACGCTGCAGGCCCCCACTTGGCGGGTGCTCCTGCCTGGCCGTATTCCCCTGTTCCACGAACCTGGCCGCCGTCCCTCCAACGTCGCCCTCGCAACTGTTGCCGGCACCGCCGTGACCGACGACCTGGCGCCGCGCGCAACGGTACGGATCACCACGGACTGCGGCGCAAGCCACCTCACCGGTCGCGAGGCACCAGATGCCGGCGCGCCGCAGGAAGGCGCGGCATGAGCGAGAAGATCCCCCCAGAGTCGGCTGACCCGGCCGGGGGCCCCGCAGCCGCTACGACGGGCGCGCCGCGGCGCCGAAGGGCGTGGCGACCCGAGGCGGACACCGAAGCGGCCTCTCTCTTGCGCCGCCTGGCGGCCACACCCTGGCTGGTCGGCGGACGCGACGACGAGCTCATCGCCGCGGTGCGCCGTAACGAGTCGGCACTGCGCTCCGCCGTGGCCCGGCTCGGATGGGTACTGGTCATTGAGCGCGACCTGGTGCGTCTGCGTAAGAGCGCTCCACCGCGCCCGGATGTGTGGGCGCGCCAGGGCCCAAGCCCGGCGGCCTGCTCCTGGTTCTTCCTACTGGTCGCGGCGGCCGAGTCGATGCCGCCCCGGACCGGGCTCGGGCAACTGGTCACCGCCGCCCGTGCCGCTGCTGCCGAGGCCGCACTGCCGTCACTGGGCGACATCAGCGAGCGCCGCGCCGTCGTGGCTGCGCTGCGCATGCTCGACGAACGCGGCGTGGTCGAGTGTCTCGACGGCAATCTGGACGGCTATGTGCGCGACGATCAGGCCCAGGTTCTGTTCGCAGTCCACCACACCCGACTGGCGTACGTGGTTGCCAACCCCGGCACCCTCGATCCGGCGACGGAACCGCAGGGGTGGCTTGAGCAAGCCCGGCGGGAACCGGATGCGGCCCGCCGGATGCGCCGGGCACTCGTGGACGACACGTGCGTGCATGCCGCGCTTTTGGACGAGGCCGAGGCCCAGTGGCTGAGCCAGCGCGTGCGCGGCGACGACGGTGCCCCGTTGGCGGCTGCCTTCGGACTGAGCCTGGAGCGGCGCGCCGAAGGCGCGGCATTTGTCGTGCCCGACGAGGCGTTCCGCCACTTCCGTGAGCTCGGCCCGATGCCCTTCCCCGTCCCGGGCACCGTCGCGCACGCCGCGCTGCTTCTTCTCGACCACGCAGCCCTCCACGGCGCTGCAGGCAACGGCCCCGGCCCCGGGTGGCGCGGCCTGACGCAAGAACAGGTGGTGGCCGCGCTGACGGGATTCGCCAGCAACAACGCCTCAGGAAAGGGCGGATGGGGCGCGGAGTACGCCAGCGATCCCGCGCTGCTGGCGGACAAGGTCAGCGACCTGCTGACCGGCACCAACCTTGTCCACCTCGCCCATGCCGACCACCAGGCCGACGATGCGGCCGGTCCTATGTGGTGGTTCGCTCCCGCCACCGGCCGTTGGGCTGAGGAAGGCACCGCCGTTCCCAAAGCCACAGGCTCGCGCACCGGCTCTGCGGGCACCACCTCGACGGGCAAGCGCAGCGCACCTCCGGGCGGCCGCGCCACTCCGACCCGGCAGGAACCGGACCTGTTCAGCACCCTCGCGGCCGAGCAGCATGAAGAGAGGGATCTACGGTGAACGACATCCTCGACTTGGACTTCACCACCCAGCCCCCGCCTGCACCTTCCGGAAAGGCTGGCCGGTTCGGCGGCCGCTGGCGCCTGGTTGGCGCCGGACTGTCGAACGTGTGGCGCTACGGCGACCTGGACCTGCCCGCCGCATCGGGCCGTCTGCTGCTGCGAGGACCCAACGGGACTGGCAAGACCACCGCCCTGGAGGCACTGTGGCCCTACCTGCTCGACCTGAACGCGGCCAAGCTCGCCGCGGGCAAAGCCCGCCCCACCACGCTGAAGCTACTCATGAGCGAAGGCGCCCCCGCCAGGGGCCGCCGCTACGGCTACCTGTGGCTGAGCTTCACCGCACCCGCCGGCGAACCAGATGGGAAAGCACCGCAGGAGACACCGCTGGCCGAATCGCTAGTGAGCTTCGGGGTCCGGCTCCAGTACTCACCGAGCTCGACCCCGGCCGTCACGGTCGTTCCCTTCACTGTGCCCGGCCGACCCCTGCACGAACTGGCACTGCGCGCCCCCAGCGGCGGTGCCCTGGAGCATGAGGAGTTCTGCGCCCGCGTCCAGGCCACCGGCGGCCAGGTCTTCGAAAACCCCGAGGACTACGTCGAACACCTCGCCGCCCGCATATGGTCCACCAATGCCGGTGAACTGCGTGAACTCGCCTCACGGCTGAGGGAAGTCCGCAACCCGTCCCTGCTTGGCGACGTGTCCCCTGCCGCGGCCGCCGACGCGCTGCGCCAGTCGCTTCCGGGAGTGGCCGGTGATGTCCTGGCCGCGACCGCGGACGCCCTCGCCGAGTCCGACACCACCCGCGACGCCTTCGAACGCGACGAGAACGCCGCTGCTGTCCTGGGCGAGTTCGCCCGCGTGTGGACCGGGCGCGTCGTCGACGTCGCCCGGGCTGCACACACTGCCGCACGCGCGGCCGCCGAGGATGCCGACGCGTGCCGTCACCAGGTCAAGCAGTGCGTGGGTCTGCTCGGCCAGGCGAAAATCGACGCCGAGCAGGTGGCAGCCGATGTCCGGGAACTCGACGCCGAGCGTGGCGCGGCCATGGCCACCGCCCGCGCCATCGAGACCTCGGACGCCTACAAGGCACACGGGCGCGTCACCGACCTGCGCAAACGACTCAAGGCCGAGCAGACTGCCTCAACCAGCAGTCTCACCACGCTCAAGGCTGCCGCCGCACAGGCCCGCGACCAGGGCACGACCGGCCAAGAAGCCTTGGACGAGGTCATCGCCGACCTCGCTGAGCTTGCCACGGCCGCCGAAGCCGCCGGCACCCCACCCATCGCGCTCGACGCCCTGCTCGCCCACCACCCCCGGGCCCGCGTCACGCGCCCCGTCGCCGACCACGTCATCGACCCAGGCCCCGGCATGACGCTCACCCATGACCGCCCCGGCCTCCAGCGCCTCGCAACAGCCTGGGACGCCTCGGCACAGGCCCACCGCGCCACCGTCGGCAAGGCCACGCTCATCCAGCGCGACTACACCACCGTCGCTGAAGCCGCCGACGCAGCCACGACCGCAGAGGACAAAGCGTCCCGCGCCGAGACCGCCCACGACGAAGCCAGCCAGACAGCGCACCAGGCCACCAGAGATGCCCGCGCAGCTGCCCTCCACACGCTCGCTGCCGTTGCCCGATGGGCACCAGGGCACCCCCACCTGCGGGGCCTGCATCAGGATCCGGGCCTCTCCCCGGACGACCATCCTGTGTGGGAGGCGAACGACATCGACGCCCTCGCCAGCGCCGAACCGGCCGCCGTGCGTGACCGACTCAACGCGTGGGCCGAGCAGGCCCTGCGAGCGGGCGAAACCCTCGCCGCCAACCACGAGAGCGCCGCGCAGAGCCACCTGGCCGCCGCTGCTGAACTCGACACCACCGCCGCAGAACACCGCGCCCACGCACGCCGTCTGCGCGCGGGACAACTGCTGCCCCTGCCGCGCCCCGACTGGGCCGGGCCGGGCAATGACGACACCGCGCTCGGCGCGCTGCTGGAATGGCGTCCCGGACTCGACCACGCAGACGACCAACGGGCGCTGCTCGAACTCGCGCTCGCCTGCTCCGGTGTCCTCGGCGCCCACCTGTACACGGGCGGCGCCACCACCAGCGCGTGGCACATCAGCCCTGTCGGCACCCCGGCCGAGCACAACCTGACCGCAGTGCTGGAGGTCGACTCCCGCCACCCGCACGCCGATCTCGCCCGCGCCATCCTGGCACGCATCGCGCTGAGCGACAGTGCCACCAGCCCCCGGGACGAAGCCGCTCTCGTCATCGGACGCGACGGGACGTTCGCAGCAGGCCCCCTCGCCGCGGACCCCGCAGCCGCACCCACCACCACCGGGACCGACATCCCCGCTGCCTCGTATATCGGCGCCCGCACCCGCCTGGCCAGGGCCCGGACCAAGGCGGACGAGCTCGACGCGATCGCCCGGACACTGGAGGAACGGGCCGAGGACGAGCGCAGCGCCGCCACAGAACGTCGGATGCGACGCAACACCGCCCGCAGCGAAGCGAGGTCCTTCCCCCCACGGGACGATCTCGCCAACACGGAGGCAGAACGCGCCCGCACCGCCAAAGCAGCGCACGCACTCGAGCACGCCGCACGCACCCTGCGCGGCCAGGCAGAGACAACCACGGCCGAGTACATCCACCTACACACCGCCTGGGTCATGCGCGCCCGGGATCTCGGCATGCCCACCACCAACGACGAACTGACCGAACTCATCAAGGAGAGCCGAACACGCGCCGACGATCTGGGCAGGTACGCGCATCGGTTCACCAGCCGGTTTCTGACCAAACTCGACCGCGTACTGCGCACGCTCCCTGACGAAGCCGAGTTGGCCACCCGGCTCGCCGACCTCCAGCATGCCGCGCAGACCGCGCACAACACCGTGCTCGGCACCCAAGCCGAGCTGGCCGAAGCCCAGTCCGCCGGCGACGCCGACGATGCGGCACAGCGGTTCGAAGCCGCCACAGTGCGCGCTGAACAACTCGCCTTGCAACTCGCCTCGACCCGGGAGAAGGCAATCACCGCCGAGAAACATCTCAGCACCTGCGAGAGTGAGCTGAACACCGCCCGCCGACGACTCGACGACGTACGCCCCCGCCAGACAACCACGCATGCGCACCTGGCCGCACTGCTGGACTGGGCGCCCGTGAGCCGCGCACTCGACGTCGATGACTTCCTCTGCGCCCGCGGTGTTCCCCCCACCGACGGCCTCGGCACCGGAGCGGAACTCCTCGACGCTGCCCAGGAACTCCTTGCCCGCCGCCCCACCGCCTCCAAGAAGACGCTGGGCGAACGCTACGACGAGGTCCGCGCCGAACTCGCCCAAACCTGGACTATCGCCCGCGGCGACCCGCCCGCCGGCCTCGACGAACTCGACACGTTCGTGCTCACACACACGGAAACCCACTACGACCCGCCCAGCGCCGCTGCCCGGGCACAGACCCTTGCAAGCAGGGCCAAGAACGCACTGGACGCCGCCGAAGAAGCGGCACTGCGCGACTTCGTCGTCGGCCGCCTGCCCGCCGCCATCGGCACCGCATGGACGGCCCTGATGGACTGGAAAGGGTCGGTGAACGCGAAGATGCGCGCCGCACAGGCGTCCTCCGGAGTCGGTGTCCAAGTGCACATAGGGCTGCGCGACGACCTGGACCCCGCCACACACACCGTGTACGAACTGTCCTGCAAAGTCGGCGACGCCCTGCGCACCGAAGCGCAGAAGAAACAGGTCGGACACGCACTCAAGGCGCTACTGGCTGCCTCTGACGGCTCCACCATGGCAGAACGCCTCGGCGCAGCAGTCGACATCCGCGACTGGGTCGAGGTCCACTACCTCGTCGAGCGGCCCGGACCCAACGGCACACCCGTCTCCCGACGGTGGGGGCCACGCACCGGCCTGTCCGGCGGTGAACGGCGCCTGGTCGTCCTGGCCCCGATGCTCGCCGCGATCGCAGCCAGCTACGACCGCTTCCCCGACACAGGCCTGCGCCTGGTCCCGCTCGACGAAGTTCCCGCCGAGGTCGACGAGCGCGGCCGTGAGGGCCTGGCACGCTACCTCGCCGAACTCGACGTCGACATCCTGTGCACCTCCTACTTGTGGGACGGCGCACCGGGCGCATGGGACGGCATCGACGCCCACGACCTCGAAGCAGGCGCAGACGGAACCGTCGTCGCCTTCCCCATGCTCATCCGCGGCCTGCAGCCGCTCCCCGGCGACAACAACTCCCCACCCCCGACCGATGAGGGACCGGCATGACCTGCCCCCTGTGCACCGACGCCTGTGCCGGCGCCGACCTTGGCCCGCTCCTCGCCCCTGAACTCACCTGGCTGTGGCGTGCACTCGCCGCCGCCGCCGACCGACGCGGGGACGAGAACCTCATGGCAGGTCCCGCGGTCACGGTGACCGTGCCGGCTGCGCCGGCGCAACGCGCTGCGGCAGCCGGTCTCATCGGGGGGCCGTCCCTGGAGCCCGGCCAGCGCCGCCGTGTCCGTCTGGAAGAACTGACCTCTGCGGTTACCACCCGCGGGCCCTCACTCACCCCCGGCGCCGTCGCGGCCCACGCCTGCAACCGGAGACTGGCGGCCAAGGCCCGCAGCCGCGCCGAGCACACGGCCGCATCCGACCGGATCCGCGCACAACTCGAACGTGCCGCAGCCGACTTGCCCCACCACGTGCGCGAACGCGTGGGGCCGGCCACTGTCTTCAGTCGACTGAACAGCCTCGGATGGATCACCCGCTTGCTCAGAACAGCTAACCCCGATGCGCTGCTCACCCAGGCTCTGCAGGTGGCCGCCCATCTTCCACCACCCGGCCGGCGCGTCGACCGCCGCATCCTGGTCCCCGGCAACCCCCACGCCCTCGACGCAGGAACGCTGCCGGCGCTCGTCCTGGCCCTGAACGGATCCTCCGCCACGAGAGTGCGCTCCAGTTGGGCCCGGCTCGGGGTGGAATGGGACGACCTGCTCGGCGGACTGATCACGACCGGAGTCACCCCCCGAGGCTGGCGAATCCCGTCCGGCGCGACCTTCACACTGCCGCCCAGAGAACTGGCGACGATCGAATGGGAGGCTCCTCAGACTCCCGGCACGTGGGTATTTGTCACAGAGAACCCGTCCGTGCTTGCCGCGGCCAGCAACCTGGCCCTGGCCCAAGACTCGGGCTGGACGCCGCGGGTGATCTGCACGGCCGGCACACCCTCACAGCTGGAATGCGCAGCAGTTGGAGCACTGTCGGACGTCGGCTGGCGTATCGCCGTCCGCGCCGACTTCGACCAGGCCGGACTCGCGCACATGCGCGCCCTCCTTGCCGCGGCACCGGCTGCAGCCGCCTGGCGGATGACCGCAGGCGACTACCTCGCGGCTGCTCCCGAGGGCGCCGACACACTCCACCTGCAGGACTCGGACACTCCCTGGGATCCGAGCTTGGTCCTGGCGATGCGGAAGCATTCCGTCCCCGTGTATGAAGAGGACCTCCTGCCCGTCTTGCTCGCCGACATCGTTGCTGGCGCACCCCGCTCAACCCGGCCCTGAAATCCGGAACCCGGCGCCCGCGCTGGCCGGGCGAGGTCTGCCAGGTCAGCGGGCGGGCCCGGTCATCGGACAACAGGTGGACCCTGCTGGTCAGCCCGCCCCTGGAGCGTCCCGACGCCTCCCACCCATCGGCCTCCTCACGCCCCCTTGTGCGGGTGGTCGGCCGCAGGCTTGTGGTGCGCGCCAGCCGCGTACTGCCCGCCGTCACCCACCTCGCCGACGGTGACCTGACCAACGCTGCCCAGAACCGCTGACAACCGACCGACAGAACCGGCTTGACACCCTCTGCCACTTCAGGAATGACAATCGGTCGGATCCGAACCTGCGCACACAGCTCCGGAGAGCATGGTCGAGTTGCTGACATCTATACCTTTGACCTGCGCCGACGTAGTGATCCGAGCGTGCCGTGTGCAGATCCACACGGTCCTCAAACACGCGCCGATCGAAGAGCCTTCACGGCCGCAGACCTGAGCAGGAGGCCGCAGCGGATCAGATGGCCAGGGAGGCGTCGGAAGGCGCTGCCATGATCTCGACACAGCTTGATGAGGTGTGATGGAGACGAGGCGCCAGCTGTCGCCGGCTCGGCCTCCCGCGAAGTGGGTCCAATCCAGACCTGACGTGCGAGAATCACTGATCGTCGACGCCTGGTGTCGGTAAGCTCCGATCGTGGATGGTTTCGCAGCGGTGTTCATCGACTGGGTAGAACGGGTTGGGCTCGAAGACGCCCTGGAGCGATTCGGAGGGAAGTTCCCCGACGAACAGATCGATGAGTGGGTTGCTGAGTACCGGCGCCTGGTCGACGGCGTCAAGATCGGCTACCCACCGAAGATTCTCTCGGCACCTGGGCTCAAAGACTGGTACCCCGGGCCGCTTGCCCACCACAAGCGCTGGCCTGCCTTTCGGGACTCGCTGACCAAGCTCTCAGCCGATGCTGTGAACAAGCTTGACGAGTCGACGTCGAAGATCCTTGCTCACACGCACAGTCCCAACACGCACGGGTATCTCACCAAGGGACTCGTCGTCGGCTACGTGCAGTCTGGCAAGACAACCAGCTTCACCGGCGTAGCCGCCAAGGCGGCCGACGTCGGGTACAAGCTCGTGATCGTGCTGTCCGGCATCCACAACGGCCTACGCCGACAGACCCAGGAGCGCCTGCAGGCTCAGCTGGTCGACACTGCTGGCGACGGAGCTTGGTTTCCCCTGACTGACGAGCAAAAGGACTTCCACGAGCCGTCAGCGACGTTTGCCGCTCATCAGGGTGGTGATCGCACGATCCTGATCGTCGCGAAGAAGCAGAAAGATGTGCTCGCCCGACTCTTGAACTGGCTGACGCAAGCGGCAAAGACCGGTGCCCTCACGAACGTACCCGTCCTGATCATCGACGACGAGGCCGACCAGGCCAGCGTCGAGACCCCAAAGATCAACCCACAGATACGGTCTCTGCTCCAACTGCTCTCGCGCCGCACCTACATCGGCTACACCGCAACACCCTTCGCGAACGTCCTCATCAACCCGGCGGTTCCCGACGACCTCTATCCAGAGACCTTCATCCTCAATCTGCCAGAGCCCGAGGGCTACTTCGGCGCTGAGAAGATCTTCGGGCGAGACGCCCTCGAGGGCGAATACGCAGGCCCGAGCCTTGACGGATACGACATGGTGCGCATCGTTCCGGACAGCACTGTTGCGCAGATCCGCCCAGTCGGGCGAGGCTCGGAGCAGGGCTTTACCCCCACGATCACCAAAGAACTAGCCACAGCCTTGCGGTACTTCGTCCTCGCGACCGCGGCCCGCCGGCACCGTGGGGACAACGATCACTCCACCATGCTCGTGCACACCGGCATGAAGACCGCCATCCACTTCGCCTACCGAGGCCCGCTAACCCAGTTCTTCGACGATCTCGCCACGACCGTTGCAAGTGGTGATCCGCAGACCCGCACGGAGCTGAAAGAACTGTGGGAGGCCGAAACCGAGCGCGTAC
>Ga0307517_10014069_pt1 | contig 10790 bp, 4 predicted proteins | sample 23_EM_MG_FD_194515 | JGI IMG/M metagenome (GOLD analysis project Ga0307517, IMG submission 194515) | Populus trichocarpa ectomycorrhiza microbial communities from riparian zone in the Pacific Northwest, United States - 23_EM | ecosystem: Host-associated > Plants > Roots > Unclassified | place...
TAAAATAAACAAAATACATATAAAAAAACTCAGTATCACATCTTTTTAAAAAAAAATTAAGAGGATAATATATTTGATCTACTTGGGCTTCACAACATAATTATACAATGACAATCATGTAAAAATAAAATTTTAAAAAATCAATCTCATAAAAAAAAAAATACATCACAAAGACAAATTCAAAATAAATTAAATGTATGTTGCCCACGCCAACCAACTTTCTCTGCCAATTTACCCCAATTCCCATACCTATCTTGGTTTTAATTCTAGTCCCTTAAAATATAATTGTTTTAAATTAGCTCAATTGTGTATTATTTTACAAAATTAAGTATCATTCGAGCATACAAAATTCCTCCTAATATTACAAGATGCTCGTATAAAAAAACAAAACATAACACCAAATAAAGTGCCAAATGTAAGTATTAAATTAAAAAAAAAATTGAGAGACCGAATTGTAAAAAAAACCTAGATAATAATTTTAATAAGGCTTTTTATTTTTTTTGATATATTTTTTTATTTTTATAAGAGATAATAACTTCATTGATTAGATAATTATTTCATGCACGCACTCTAGCAAATAGATGAAAATTAATGAGATATGATTACAAAATCAAAGTTATTTTTTCTCACATAATTTATAGATAACACTATGTTTTTTTTTATTTTAAGTTATTTTTTATGAAATTTTAAGTACATATCTTGTACATAGATTAATGTAAATTCTTGAGTGTTGATATCAGTATTTAAATTTAAAAAAATAAGAAAAAAATCTCATTGAACAATAAAGCTTGTTTCGTAACCTTTTGACACATCTAATCCTGTAAAAGGCGTGGAAAATACTGAGCTATGTGAATTGGATTAATTTCTAGTTTGGGCAGCCAGGCTTGCTACAAATCACTTATGGCTCCCACCACACATAACTCCTCAACTTAAGCATTAAGTCAAAACTTTTTTGTTTTATTACAATAAGAAAACTTTTTCTTTCCATGTGGTTTCCGTGATTCTGCTGTCTTGGCATCGGGAGCTTCTGTCTCAATCTTTTGTTTTTTTTTTTTTGAGATTTGCACTTTGCAATCTATGAATTCCGTGCTTTTGTTTATCCAACAAAAAGAAAAAGAATTTTCAGCTCTTTCAGTTCAGGGTCGTGTTCAGAGTTCTTGAAGGAAAATTAACTGGGTTGTTCTCAGAGAGCTTTCACGTGATCACTCGAAGTTTGGTTAGTTTTCACGATTTCTTCTTCTGGGCCCTTGTTATTTTATTCTTTCTTTCTGTTTTGGACAAGTTTTTATGAGCTTGTTCGTATTTCTTTGATTGGTTTCTCTCATGGTTGTTGGCTTTGCTTGTTAAGATGTGTTAATATTTTGGTTCACATAGCTGTTTACTTGTTTGGATAATTTTAGAATCGGTTGGTGAGATTTGGAGTCTTTTCAGTAAGGTTGTGCTATTGATTCAACTGTTTTGAGACTCTTGTAATAAATGTATCATCTACATATTATATTCAGAAGAGTCAAAGGCACTCTTTTCGAACTTCGATTAATTAGTTGTGAGAAACCATTTCCAGTCATAACCTAGTGCTAATCATTATCTGAGTGAATGGTTCTAATTATTTATTGTGTTATAAGATGAAGATATTATGATTTCTTTTGATTAAGTATTTATGGAACCAAAATATGTAAATTCTCTTTATAGTATTGCTTATCCATGCAAATGATTTTAAGGGACCTTGTTTTTTTCTGCATATTTTATTGCTACAAGTCTATAACAAAGTTTGAACATATTTTTTGTAATGTTGAATCCAGGAGATGATAACAAAATCACTTAAAAGTATATGAGTAATTGTAAAGTTTAGAGAGGGCTCCTCTTTCTTTCTTGGAGATGCAAAATGGGGAAGAGTGGAAAGATCTCTCAATTCAGAGAGAGGCTGGACAAGACCCTGGCATCCCCGGAGTTGACAAATCTTGATGCACTTAAAACCCTTATCAGGAATCAACTTGCACGCTCTTCACCTGGTGAAACTGAAGGCTAGTATTTCTCAGAATCAACAGCTGGGACGATATTTTATTAGATCCTTATCTTTTGTGGGCTACTAGTTGTGATGGTTAGCTGAATTTGTCAAAGACTCTAATTTTGGATTCTGAATTTGCAGGATTCAGCGACAATTTAATAGAAAACAGGACTAATCATGTGTCCTCTTTTCTTGACATGTTGAGGAGTGCTTCTGTAAGTGAAAGTGAGGTGTCAAGAAATAGTGAGACATCACATGGTGAATGGAAAGTATGCCCTTTTAGCTAACTAAACGTTCTGGTTTCTAATATTTCTGTTTACTATCTAGGAACTTCTTCTTTTTTAAAAAGAAAAGGCAAGAAAAGATGCGGATTTCATATATATATGAAAAGTGATACTGATATACTGGAACTTACTTCTCTTGACAGGTAAAAGAGGATCATGAAGAGTTCCGTGTTATGTATCGCCCAGGACCTCAGGGTACTCCCTTTCATTCATTACTTGTCGAAGGCTATGTTGATGGCACCGTCGATACTTGTAAGTTTATGTGAATTATTCATAAATTGTGAGCTTTATCCTCAAGGATGAGCAAAATGAAGGCGATTATTCTGCACAAATTGAAAACTCCTTTAACAAGTACAATAACATCTTGCAGGTTTATGCATCTCTTGGGAGGCAACACTCTACAGAAAATGGTAATAATTGCTTCTATCTTGGTATCTTTCTTCATTGTGTAACATATAATATATACAGAGACACTCTTAATGGATCTGTGAAACAACACACACACACCTTTCTTCTGTTCATTCCTCTGTTAGCTTTGATGGCACTATTGTTGCAGCATCTTAACTCGATAAAAAAAAAAAACTGCATTTTGCTTTTCTTTTAAGAAAAAAATCGCAATTGCAGAAAAACTTATATTTTAACACTCTGCTAATTATAGTTTTCCTTAAGTGGCCTGATTACCAGTAAATGCCAAGGAAATCAGATCGCTTGAGAGTCGAGACTTCTAATTTTGATTGTGAAATTCTATAATAGCTTCATCTAAATTTCCACAAGTTGCATTTTATCCTATTGAGATAGTTCTGGAAATGTCTTCAGGAATGTGTAGGTTGGTGGATCTGTGTAAATGTCATTTTTCTTAATTTATTTGACATTTTGGCCCTGGTTCCAACTTCATTAAAGACAATATGTACATATGCGTACAGAATAGGAATTTTTTTTCTTACGAAGTTTGACACCTTTGCTTCATGAGTATAAAATAAGAGGTTGTTGCTTGTCATGTTTGTCTTGTCCTTGTCAACCATATTTATTCTTGTTTCTCCTATTAAATATTGTTGACTGAAATGCATGGTCACATGTGATGTATAGCAATGAGTGCATTGATGAGGAGTTTTAGGGATAGAAGAACAAAGATCTTTGCAGGCAGCCATGCCCTAGAAATGTCTAGGATATATGGGTCTGTACATCCTTGTATGTTCTTGTGATTTTGCTTGTTTCTCCATTTTTTGCTTCCTATTCTTTTGGTTGGGTAATTAGGGAGGGTGCACCACTGACGCAAAGGATTAAGAATTAAATGGTTGAAATCAAGATTTGTATCTCAAGCTTTGCTTTGGACTGATGATTTGGTGATCTCGTGTTCTCAGGTGGCCTCAGTATAGTTTCCCGCCATTTAGAATCACCATTTGTGAATGTTTGCAAAGGATCCGGATCGGTGAACAGATATCTTTAGTGAGGTTTGTCCTTCACAAACTGCACCAGTTGTTTGAACTTAAAGTAACTTGTTCGATTCCTTTTGCTTGAACTCTGCAACATAAAATTCTGATTTTTCCTCAAATTTTGGAAGAAAGGGTGAAGGTTACATGGCCGCTGACAGCCAGGGAGACTGTTGTGCACTATGTGTTGTTTGAATACCTCCAAGATGGTCTGGTTGTTGTTGTCGCTAGCACGGTAATCACTTGAAGTGGTTGAATTCATCATTTTATCAAATGCAGTTTCTTATTTACCTTTGTTTTTGGATATGTAATTCTAAATTAGAAGATAATTGTTTTCGATTATATTGCTTTCAGATCTCAGATTTGGAGGGCATTGATAAAACTACCCATGGGTTTTCAAAAGATGGAATCCCTGAAGCAAAGGACGTGGTAAGGATTGATGTGATGGGTGGCTTTGCCATACAAAAAGTTACTTCAGAAAGAAGTTATTTTCGGTGAGTTATAGTTAGTTGGATGTTTCATGTGAGTCCTCTTTGATACACAAAACATATGCACAAGTCTTATGGTTCCAAAGACAAAAACTTCTAATTGAATTTCATATAAACGTTGACATTCCTTTGCTTGGCTCTACTAAAATTAAGTCATCAAAGTCTGTATCATCTGCTACATTAGTAGACAGGTTGAAGCTTTATCTTTTACTTTGCATGTGTTCCTTTGTTGTGGATTTTATGAAAACTGTCACATTTTGCAGGACTATTGCAAATATGGATTTGAAGCTGGATTTTGTCCGTCCATCCCTCATTAACTTTATCTCAAGGCAGCTCGTCGGCAATGGTTTCAGACTTTATCAGAAGGTTATATATTTTTCTCTGTTTCTCTTCTGTAGCCAATTCATTTGGCTATTTAAAAGCTCTCTGCAGTAACAAAACTGGCACTCTGCGTTCGTAATCATAACCGCTTTTACAGGGAGAGGTTCTGGGTTCAATAGGTGATAGGAATAGTTGGGCTCAGGGTTTTCTATCTTTTAGCTGGGGTGAAGATGGGAGGGAATATGAAAATTAAGTGTCATGGTAGGATCTAGAAAAGTTTCAGACTCCATAGTTTCTATATAGGGAGAGTTATGCATGAAGAATGAAGAACTCCTTGCATTCTAACTTTTGTGGTTTCTGTGCAACCTATTTCTCTGACATCCAATCTGCAAACTACTACAGGCAGTGGCTTCAGTGTCTAACTATGATGAAGATTACAGCAAGGCTTTGAAAGATCCAATGTATGCTCGAATACGTGAGGCTCTTTATTCTACTGAAAATGCTGATGTGGTTGTGGAAGAGAAAGTGTATAACAGTGATGCTTCCATTCTACGGAAAGAGCATTCTAGTGAAGATGTGGAAGGAAACTTGGGAGATGTTGAACTGAATATTCATGGGGATAATGATGCAATCAAAGATTTTTCAGAGAATGCAGAAGTTGTAGTAAACAAATCCTTTAGTGAGATTGAGGAAGAAAATAATGAAGAAAGTAGGGGCTTGAAGGGTGAAAACTTGGGAGGTTTGGAACTGAATAATGCAAGCAAAGCTTTTCCTTGTGGTGCACCACTTATGGACAGCAAATCCTTCGGTGAGATCAAGGAAGATAATGATCCAGAAAGTAGGCACTCGGTTGTGGAAGGGAAAGTGTATAACAGTGATGCTTCCCTTCTACAGAAAGAGCATTCTACTGAAGATGTGGAAGAAAACTTGGGAGATGTTGAACTGAATATTCATGGGGATAATGATGCAATTGAAGGTTTTTCAGAGAATGCAGAAGTTGTAGTAAACAAATCCTTTAGTGAGATTGAGGAAGAAAATAATGAAGAGAGTAGGGGCTTTAAGGATGAAAACTTGGGAGGTTTGGAACTGAATGCTGCAAGCAAAGCTTTTCCTTGTAGTGCACCACTTATGGACAGCAAATCCTTTGGTGAGATCAAGGAAGAAAATGATCCAGAAAGTAGGCACTTGAAGGATAGAATGAGGGGGGAGGAACAGAGAGTTCATTGCAAGGACCATGGAAGTGCAAGTTTGCAAAACATTGCACTGGCTACAGATAGGAAAACTTTTATTGGGATTGAAGAAGAAAAAAATGAAAATAGCAGACATTCAACGAGGGATTGCAGAGTTATAGGTCAACCTTCAAGCAATAAAATTGCTCTAAAAAGCCCTGAAAACTGTACAAGGAATATGCGTATCAGTTCTGATGTAGGGAGAGCCTTAGAAACTCTAGAGAAGGCCATTTCTGTGGTCCGGGAATATAGTAGTTCTCTAACCAGGTCTTCTTCTAGCAAAACAAATGAAGAAACTCCAAATCTTGACAAGGACGTTGAAATCGATCCAACTCATTTAGAAGACAGTGGAGTCTGTCCGAAAGCTGGGGTCTCTGCTGAAGTATCTGCTGAAGTATCTGATAAAGGAAGACCTGTAGAGAGGAATTCACATGAATCCAGGAATAGCTCCAGCAATCTTGACATCAGGTACTTATGCCTACATATTTCTGTCCTCATCATAGTAATGAATCTAAGGGAAACGACAAATTATTACTTCTACTCTTCTAGGATAATGCCACTGTTGGTTTAATGTCATTACTGGTTTGATCTTGTTTTGCAGCCGCGCAGGCTCAAGGGAAATAAACCATAACAAGATAACACCGGAATCACCAGACCAATATATTTCAGTTCCTAATGAGACTAACCATGTTCCTTTATATTCTTCTCAAAGTCAGAAAGATGGAACAGCAGAGGTACAAACAATGGACATAACCGTGCAAGGCAACAAGCAAACGAGCCTTGAGGCAAATGGCATCCATGAAAATGTTTTTCATGAAGGGAAGAAGTCTACTCGGCAAAAAAGTTATAGGTACTGCTGTTTTGGTTCCAGATATGAATAGATGATACAGTGAAATAAAAAATTGAGATGACCAAAGAGGACGAAGATTTAGTAATCACAGAATATATTGCTGTCTTCACAGCTGATTTGTATCCCATCTTATACCAATCATTTACCAATATATCTTTTATTTTTGGCAAAGATGTACCAATAGAGATTTATATTTCCACCTTTCTTTTCACCAAATATTAATGAATGAGTTGTTCCAATAATTTGTAGAAATTGATGGGAATTTTGAGTTTGATGTAAAAACTAGCAGTAGAGGGAGTAAGTTGTTTGTCATTCGGCTGTTGAATGATCTAGTTACATGTTAGAATGCTGGGGTTGAATTCCAAACTACATGGAAGATGTAATGATCGGGCCGCTGGCACTCATATTTTCAATAGGAATCATGTCAACAATGTTCTTCTGAACCAGAAATTAAACCAAAAAAACATTTTCCGACATGTTTTGGCGGCTGTCATGGGAGTAGATCGGCGAAGGTGGGTTTTCCTCACTTTCTCGAGACTATAAGCTATCTTTTCCTTAAATGTATTAGGGAATCTTGGCCGATATCATGTTGCCAAGGTTCAAAATCTGAATGATCCATTGTCAGTTTGGATATAAATAACTTCCTTAAAAATTAGATTTAATCTTCATATACAAAAATTGATATAAGAATATTCCTAAATAAGGCGAAAATGGTAAATGACCAATGATTTTATGTATTAATTAATTAATATATATTCATCTGTTTAAAAGTGGTTGCGGTTGCTTTTTAAAGTGTTTTTCACTTAAAAATGTATCAAAATAATATTTTTTTATTTTTTAAAAATTATTTTTGAAATCAGCGCATCAAAATGATCTAAAAATACCAAAAAAATATTAATTTGAAGCAAAGAAAAAAATAAAAAAAATTTAATTTTTTAAAAAGTATTTTTAAAACACAAAAACAAACATACCATAAACTTACTAAAAATATTTCACAGTAATAATTTAACACCACAAATCTCTAATAACGTTTAACTTTATCAATAAAAAGATGTATTAATTTAGACTTGCTGGCAACTTAAAGAACAAGATATGTATTCGCTCTAATTCACCGATGAATCGGAATACAACCAGCGAACAAATAGTAAGATTTTTGCAGTCTGCTGTAACAAAAGTATACATTTAAGAAATCAAATCCTAGTATCATGCCATTGTCCATGTGCGATTCATACAAATCTAAGCCAAAACTGCTATATTAATGACATGTTAATTTGTTCAACTTTATCAATAAAAATATTTAGACTATGCGATATAAAATCAACTATCATTCTTTTTATTGGGTTACTAAGTTGAATTCTATTTTGTTTATTATGATTTGTTTAATTATTACTATTTCACATGTAAACTGTATCGTATATAAAAATAATATTGTATGAATATTAAGTAAGTTTTTAGAAAAGATTAGAAGGATTATAAATTGTTCCGTTTAAAACTTAATCTTTTTAGAAAAAACTTCCTATACTGTATCTATTTACAACACTAATTTTTTATATATGTAAACAGTAATATATATGAGAACAATAACTAACCAAATAATTGTTAAAGTATGAAAAACAATTTTAGAACATAAACTATAATTTTAAAACAAAAATATATAACAACCTTCTAAAATTAAACAAAAAAAAAAAGAAAAAGAATTATAACAAATCAAAAGGTTAAAGATTAAAGAATAGAAAATCAAAATTAAATCTATATATGAGAATTAGCAAATTAAAAGAAAGTTAAATTTCAATTTTAATTTTAATGATATTAAAAACCTCTTTTAAAATTAATTTATACATGCTAAAAACCACATGTATACGCGCACAACTCGTGCTCAGGCTTCGAGCTAGACTTGGGCATGAGTTTAGGTTTGTTGTATAAACAATTTTTCTATAAAAGAATTATTTTTTTACTGCCAATCTATTTCGGGCTTGGCTTTTTTGCTAGCCCATTATTTTTTCCAGAACATGAATATAAAAACTTGATATGTTGCTTCCAAAAGAGTTTTTCAAAACCTTAGACAGTTATTTTAGCTATAAAAATATTAGATTTAAAGCCAAAAAATAAAGTTTAATTCTAGTTTTATGATGGGTACTCAAAGATGATATAAAATTAATTATTGTAATTATCATAATTAATTTTACATCAATTTTGATTCTAAAAACATTTATAAAAAAGATAATGAATAAGAGTGTTTTTGATTGAGTTTTTTGTATAGTTTTTGGATAGATTCTGTAAATTTTTAACTTTCTTCTTCACTTAAATTTTTACCTTAGCTCTCTATTTTAAAGTTTTATTTCATCTTTGTTCTTTCCCTCTTACTCTAGAGATTAAGATCAGTCATTGTAGATAGATATTTGTCTGAATATTCTTTTGAGTTTGTTGTATCCTGTTTAGAAATGCACTTAAATAATTAAGATGATGATGTTGGAATCTTTAGAGCTTATTGAATTATTTTTTTACATCAAGTGAGGAATTTAAATCTTTAAAAACAAATAATTAATCATCAACAATGGATTAATTATTGACAACAACTTATATTAAACTTAATCAAGATTTCAAGTGATTCAACAAGTAAACACAATAATTTGTTTCAGTTTAAATTTAATATATTATCTATCAATTTGTGTGCTAGTTTTTTTTTATTGTTTAATTTGATTCTATTGCGTATATTTAGTATGTATTCTAAAAGTTATTTTAATATTAATTACAAGTTTAATTGAGATATAAAATTACATTATTAAAATTTTGTGTACATATAGACCGAATAATTATGCTTACTTTTGTGTAATCATCTAATTTTTCGACAACACTTGCAACAAAACAACCCTAATTCATTTGATCTAAACAAACAAAGTCACCGAAAAGATCATATATATTGTATAAGAATCATCGTGTTCAATAAATCTGGGAGAAATAGAATCCTTGTGATCGATTATGCTTGATAAATAAACTTCATCTTGAATAAATCTGAATAAATCATGATGATTATCATCATCTAAAAATAACTTAGAATGCTTTAAAAACATCTTTGTTATTTATTATTTATCAGAAGCAATAAAAAAAAGAGAGTAACAGGAGAATAATCCATGATCAGGTTCCCGCTACCCAATGATATTTGAGATCATCAGTACTGTTCTTCGGAAAATCCCTCAGATAAACTCCATCATCTTTAGCAATCCAGCAACAATTGCCATTACCGTCGCAACTGTCAGTGATTTTTTCTTTATCCTGGAACGCGTTGAAGTCTGCATGAGAGTGGTCATCCGGGGCTAAGTAACACCAGAAAAGCGTAGTGCCCCAAGCATTCGTTCTAAAACTCCAGTCAAATTCCGAGTTCACCGGAATATTATGGACGCCAAGATCATTATTTTTAGACTGGCAGTGAACGAGCAAGATTTTGTCGGGGCTCAATCCGTTGAGAATGTGCAAATGATAGCGAGGAGCGATGGGCACGACTTGGCCTGAGCCGGTTGAAATGAAGAGAATCACGGCAACTGCCAATACGGTGGCGGCTTTCATATCGGAAGGGCTACTCTTTATTTTTCTTCCAGAGAAATAAGATGGCCGGGCTATTTCCATGTCTCCGCGTTTTATAAGGGTTTCGATATCTCAATTTTGTACTGAACTGGAAACTTTTTACACAAATATAATGTTAAGGCATTAATTATGCTTGTTGTGTTCCCTTCCATACTTAGTTTTATTTTTTTCTATTGCGATCTACTGCTTTATAGAAAACAACTAAGACTATGTAACTAAGAAAAGCAAGTTGATGAAAAGAAAGAAAAAAAGAAATATTATTATAATTTAGTTGTTTTTTTTTTTTATTTTATCTCCATTATTTTAAAAATAATAATTCACATCCCGAAGTTTATAAGCCGATAAAACTTTATATTCTTTATATTTTTGATCATACGCTCTAAAAAAAATCAAATTATTTATATGATTATTATTATATTTTTATTAATTAATGACTAAGTATCACTTACAATGCGAAAATTATAAAATTACGTAATTGTCATAAAATATATTTAAAAACCCTAGCCGTTAAAACTCATTTTTATTCTACCATAGCCGCCAACTTTTCTCTCTGTTTTTTTTTTTTTTAGTTTAACGTGGGTGTCCGGGCCAGCTTGCGCGC
>Ga0307517_10014071_pt1 | contig 10790 bp, 8 predicted proteins | sample 23_EM_MG_FD_194515 | JGI IMG/M metagenome (GOLD analysis project Ga0307517, IMG submission 194515) | Populus trichocarpa ectomycorrhiza microbial communities from riparian zone in the Pacific Northwest, United States - 23_EM | ecosystem: Host-associated > Plants > Roots > Unclassified | place...
GCCTAGTTATTGCTTGATTAGGGTAAAGAACGCTAGAACATCAGCAGTTATGTAAGCGCACATTCGTATCAGCATAACCCCAGCCTGGGAATGCGATCATGCTGATCTTCAGGACGGCCTAGGGCCGTGAGAGCAGCCATGACTGCGGTCATGACCAGAGTCATGACTATGATGGCCAGTCACCTGAGAGTCATGACCTAGTCAATGACCGGCACAACACTGCGTTGACCTGGGAGGTTGGACAATGGAACCAGAGACCAAGGGATAATTCTCAATAATCACAGATCAGCAATTTTTCGGGATCAAACATTTCGGGACGGGGGAAATGGAAAGGAGGCCAGATCTAATCTATATTAATGCATAAAAGGCATGAACTGTGCCATGCGCAAGAGGCTACGAAAACCGAGCTCTCGGAATTCGGTGTAGTCAGTATTCTCCTGAATCCTCCTATATGACGTTTAACACCGTTTGACCCGATGTCAGTGTTTTCCGATGTCAGGTCAGACGGCCGATTCGGGAAAAACAATTTGCCAAACATGTCGCGAGCGACTCGGACCGTAGACGTTGTAAACGCATTCATAACTCAGCTTCTGAGACAATGGAGAAAACAATGGGAGTGAAGAAAATCTGGCTCTAGCTTCTGCTAGAGCACCTGTATGGATCAGTGGAGTTGATAAAAACCAGTGAGCGAGAGCGAACGTGTGGGCATCCGCAGCCATCCTGCAGGAGAAGTGTACATGATCAATACATATTACGGTGTGTAGACACGAGGGTGACAGTCGGTGTATTACGGAGCCAACTCTTGACAAGAGGTGCCTAACTATCGAAAATTTTCTTGAAATGACGACTTGATGACGGCGAGCGCGTGCCTTACGGCCGACGTCATCACACCCACAGCCTTCGCTGAATTCTGAACTTCAACTTCAATTCACCATGTAGAAATATACTCCCAGCTTTAGCCCCCCCATTTTCTCTGAATCTTGTATCCAAGCATATGGATGTCGACAAACAATGTTCATGGGTCGAAGCAAAGCAGAGGAACGTTCGCCAACTTGGGCGCATTTCAAGGCGCACTCGACGAGTCTTATTTATCCTCAGAAATGTAAGTTCTTGTATCATCAAACATTTACCTCCGATCCATGGTGTTATTTAAGAACCTGCCAGGGACTACCGGACACAAAACTCTCTGAGTTGACCAGAGGCTCACAATAGACTTGAACGTTTTGAACCTTCCGGATAGGTATAGAAAATGGATTTCTGACAGCCCACAACGACTGGTACTAAATACCAGTTGCGGAGCACGCACGCGTGACGCCATTCCCGTTAGACTCATTCCTCTGGTTATCCTGGACCATCTGGGGGTTCTGGACCTCCTCACGTCGTAGCTCATCCTCGTTGACGAAAGGCATTGAAGAATAACCAACAGGGTAGCTCCAGAAGCCAGTTCGAGCCTCATCACCAGTCGTCATCCCCAGGATGTCGCGTTTCCGATTGACCAAGGCGCGGTGTTCAATCAGAACAGAGAACAAGCTGGTTCGGTATGAAAGCATCTTAACCCACCATTCTCAGACTCGCAAGAATCCGTGGCCAAGTCTGAGTCGACCCATGTGCAGAGAGAAAAGATTATCTGTCGAATATATACTTATGCACCACAAGGGTACTATTCGATCGCCTTTCGGGACCCGTCTTGGCCCTGATTCCGATTCCCCTGCATTATTCGTCGCCCACGCCGAGACTCGGAATACGTAGAACAAAATGATGGAGAATTTATCTTCTGTGCCAAGAGCGCCGAGCGGCGACCAAGTCCCAAAATAAAATGACAATACGGTTGGCGGCACCTGAGCTTTGGTCTCTTGAAACAGACCTAATAGACCCCTCCATTCCTGAACAACTCCTTGCTCTTCAGCTCCAGATGGAAGGCCAAGACGTTTCCCGTACGGATGCAATGAACGGCAACGAGACAATGAGCTTCTCCCCCCTCCGACATCGATTTTCAGAACAGCCAAACCACCAAACGCCGTTCGGGATGACCCAAACTGTTGTCCAGATTCACGACGACCGTAACTTGGCACACGTTTTCTGACGTATGACTATGAAGTCAGCTTTGTTGAGCTTGCTGGAGTTCGGCTAGATAGGCATTCCAAGCAGGGAACTGCATTCACAGAGTGGAGTTCGAATAGGTTAAAACCCCCTACTTCGGCAAACGCGAACCCCGACCTCGACCTGGACCGTGTGGGCCGCAAACGAACAACCAAAATTCTGAGACTTTATGGGGACTCTGGTAGTCTGAACCATAGGATATCTTTGGTATCGCGCGGGTTCCTTGAGTGTTATGTTCTTATGTTCTTGATGTTGGGATGGTGTGAGAATACAGAGGAACGCACGCCGCGTAGACAACTTGAAACGCGTTCAACATTTGGGTTGGGGGTTCCATTTCTGAGATGGACCACAAGTGACAGCAATCTAGCTCAAAAGATGAGAAATAGGAGTCTCCACAGCGTTGAGAGGGAGTTGGAGGGGAGATAGTATTGATACATATTCTAGGACTGGGTGAGACACCTTTGAGCGTGTGCAGCTGGAGGATAGAACGAAGAAAACTAACCAATATTAAGATTTTTGTACATTGGACATAGAATACAGTACAGTCATTTCGCTGACGAAGGTGCGCTCGGGGGGTCGATCAAAGGGTTGTCTTCTCGTGCCTGTTGAAGCAGTTTGTCTAATCCCTTCTCCTGCACAGCTTGCTAATACATACAACACGTCTAAAAATCCGATTAAAAGTACAGGAGACAAAAACACACCTGAACACAACTCTTATATTGCTCCCACACCTTGCCGCACTTTTGTTGAAATTCCTCCGCTTTCATGTGGGAGTATGCTACGCGCTTTTCTTGGCACGTGGACATCGCCACAGCGGGTTCTAGGTAGCCTGCGAACCAAGAGTTGAAGCAAGAGTCATATTCCTGCTTCAGTGGGGTGCATTTTGGCGAAACACTTTGGGACATAAGAAAGAGGGAAGAGAAAAATGATGTGACGACAGCTCACGGCTGCCGGGCTCCGGAAACACGCATTATTCCCACCAGGGGCTTGATGAATGTCATACGCGCTGCCTTTCGCAATGCTCAAAGGATATCTACAGTATTTGAAGAATTTAGTATTAAAGTGCCTCGCGAGAAAAATCAGACGGTGGAACATGGGATGCCCCAATTTCTGTGTTTTTTTTGGCAGAGATCCACTTGCTGGCTCACATTACCAACACATTACATAATTTACATAAAATAAAACCCAGAGCCTTTTAAGTATTGCCTCCATTTGGCATCGGTCTTGACCATCAATGCCGGCTTCAACCTTTTTTCGGGCACACCACTTCCTCCATAAAAATTGCTACTAGCTGGTAGAGGTGACTAATGTACATGTATGTCTCATGAAAAACAATTATATAAACCTCCATATTCTCGACTTCGTCCCACATCGTAGTTAAAAATGGCATGTTTACGGTGTGTTTGGCGTTAAGTGGACCTTTGCAGCCACAATCGCCGATGGGAGTATTCTTTCTTTGTATCTACACAGGCATAGTTGTTGAGATAAGTACGGGCCACAGGTGTTCGACTCGACATACGTTTTCTTGAGCCAGTTGCCAATCAGTTCGAGAATTCCTTTATTGGTCCATGTCAGTTCGCGAAATCCTGGTGTGTCTACAAGAACGATGCGGGGTACGTATCGCTCGTGGTCCAGAATCCGAAAAGCCGCAAGATCTTGGGTAGCGGGGGAAAGGCCATATTTAGCCCGGATTTTACATCAAAAATGAATGTGTAAAACCGTGAAGACTAAGTATGCCAGATCACCAGAGCTCCTGTGTCAACAATTACTCAAACACCACCTTTTTGCTGTTTCTTTGGCACCTGCCGACGTGGATTATCAACACGAGGTCAATGGTCATTTTTTTATCTAAAACCAAGGACAGCAGGGATTTTATGATTTTCTCGAATTGATTTATTCTAAAACACTGGAATTGACCACTGGACAAGAATTTCCGAAAACTGTATGAATGGTAGTTGACGTGGCCACTTTCAAATTTACTGCAAAAACCCTGAGTGTCGAACCGCTAATACTCCCTACCTAAAGGTAGTGGGAATTTATTTGCCTGCCAGTGAGGCGTGCATCTTCTACGTCATCCCTTCGCGATGTATCGGTAAGGCAGTTCACAGCCAAGCCTGAGCTCGCGAATTCAGATTCGTCTGATTCAGCCGAGTGCAACCCTGCTTGACAAGGAGGTGGGTGGGTGGGATCACGATTCACAAATTTCGATAGATGCGGCCATGTATATACATTACAGTCGACTTCCGTAAACATCCCTATTCATCATAGAAGTACACCAGTCGCCAACCTACTCGGCGCACTATAATTCATGGATGTTAGGGCATTGGTTATTCCAGCAGTCCTGCAAAAGTTAAAACTTACCTTGCGATTCCAACAACTACTACAATGATGGGGACAACCCCGTACACTCTGACAATCGTAATTCTTACAGGGTCCAAGTGGGGGCCCATCTGCCGCCAGAGAGCTAAGAACACTAAAGGCAGACCACAAAATAATAAAAATGTGAGCACTCGGGTTGGGGGAATATTTATTATTGAAAAACTAACTTCTCTGAGACCCAAGCTTCACCAGCGTCTTTGGGGATGGACGGTTCATGTTGCATCTTGATGTTAATTTCAATGGCATCCCCCCCGGCGCAACCGCCAATGGGTAGAGTTGCTGCGATGGCGCCTGATGCCCAGAGGACCGCAGAAAAGACGAAAGTGCGCAGGAAATACATGGTGGTGAGACGAGTTGCTCGTCTGTGAGAGGCAAAACACTGATTGTGCTGAAGCGAGTGGGTACTTCACCACTATTTTTATAGGCTGGAGAGGGACGGCTATTTGCTAACAAGACTTAACCCCAAATAACAGTCCCGAAACTTGGAGCGAGCTCTGGGACCTAACCAGATTTGTAAATTGCCATGGGCTGTAGATAAAGTTCGAGATTTTCCAGGGAAGACGATGGGATATGATGTATTGCAGACGCTCAGGGTTCAAGTGGCAATTGGAAGCCTGACTTTTAGCCAATTCGCACAACTGCTAAGCTCTGGGTGCTCAATCTCCTTACCCTTACAGATGAAAGGAGAAGGTCTGGCACCCGGTGATTAATCAAACGACGGTAGCTAACCTCTCCAGTTCTAGTGGAAAAGAGTACCGAGAGTCGGGAGGAGCCGAGAGTGTGGCATCGAGAACATTCTCAGGCCTTTGTGTTTGGAAAGATATGATATGACTAGTGTCGACGCCGTCGAAAATAGTTGCGTTGATACTTACAGCACGAGTTTGCATGGAGCAGAAAAGGTCGTTCCGCGTACTTGCTTCCAATCAGGCTTTCTGATAAGCCCAATGCGTGTCGGTGAAGTAACGGAAATTTTACCGAAAAAGAGTGTAGGCTCCCTGGAAACTGAACTAAGGTAGGGTGAAAAACTCTCAGAGTACATAATGACACTAGAAGTCCCTTCTAATTAAATGTCAACCAAGCGATTATCCAATACCGGCGCTTTATGATCTGCGGTATGGTAAATCGTAACAGACGGCTTCGCATCGGCTGTACCGAAATGCTGGTTCCCATCAACTGCTCGCCGCACGACACCTGGCCAAGCAGGCTCCCATCCCATCGCCAAATGGGTCGACAGCACGAAACAACATGAGCCTGCTAACCTTTCGACAAACGCGTACGCTGGTCTCCTCGCTAACAAGTTAACAGCGACAATTCCTAACCGGCATTTTATACGACATCCCATGGAGTGATTTCTCTAGTATCTATTCTTCTGCATACGCATCGACATCGACGACGAAGAATAAATCTGGTTCACATCGAACTGGATCGCACCATTCTTCCAGCTCGCATGGTTTCCACCCAAGCTCAACATCGGCAACCCTTCCCAACTTATGTAAGTACGCCCCCTCCACAGACCACGTCGTATTTCATATCCCCTCCGACAAACCTTAACGGTACCTCTTACCTGATGACGCAAGCAGGTCAACCGCCATCGCTGACGCGGTCCGTCAGCGTCGTGCAGCAACATCTGTATCCCCTCTCCGCGGGGTCCCGACACTTGCCATACAACCCACGCCGGCGGCCTAACCAGCCTGTGGTCGTCCCGATAAACAGAGACATGGGTGGTTACCTAGTCGTCCCTGCGCAGGGTGTTACCATCGTGGTGAGTGCTGATATTAAATTTCGTGATGTGGGGCACACGTTTCGGGTTATGTCCACCTCCAATCTCACTTCTTCCTTTCTTTCTCTTTCGCTCAACTGACAAATCGTCGTTTCTTACAGTCACAACAACCCCAGTATCAAAACCCTCGACACAATTCCCATTCGTACAACTTGGATTCGAGTTCAGAGCGCGGAACCGGAGGGTCTTTCTTTGGCAGTTTGGATCTCAAGAATACGGGTACCAAGGCGCGAAGGACCAAGAAGTTGAGAAAACATACGCGAACCGGGAGCTACTAAGCACAGGATTCATATCAAGTATTTTGGTGTGCGCCCTCTTGTTTTCTGTTCCCAGGTTTTACATTATTCACCTCAAATCCAACTACTCGAGTTGTACTGCCAAGCGTATTTGGTCGCTTCGTCGGTGCTCGACGACTCTCTTTGAATTATTCACCAATCATTTATTTATTTACATCCTGCGTAAATAATCCACAGAAAGCGAGCTAGACCATCAAACAGAACACCCAGGGGTCACTATAGGAGACCAACGAATCCAAGAGCATCATCAATTCCACTGGTGTTGGTTTCCGTGTGGGTTCGTTTTCGGACGTAAGACATTCATATACGTCGGCTATAAAGATTTCAGCCAGAGCTTCAGATACCGTGGTGTTAGAGTTTATTCAATCACCTCCCTCGTCAATTCCTTCCCGTTTGGTCAAGTTCGCCCATCAGACACTGGGATCCGCATGTGAGTCGATTACGAAAAGTAGAAAAAGCAACGGACCAAGCGTGACCACCAGGACCTCTGTTACTGTCGTAAAGTATTGCATGTGGGCCCCGAGACTTTCCTTTGCACTGTGGCGGAGGTGACCGTCCTTTGCCACGTCTTATCCCGACACACCTTCCCACAGAAGGTTGTATGCCGCAGAGGGTTCTGGGATTTTCAGTGATCTTAACGTACGTGAATGGATTGATTTCCTGCGAGATGTGAGCGTCAGAAAAGTCGCAGAGGTTTAGACGATCAGATATACACTGCTCTCAGCCATTCTCTTCAATTCTTTCACGACGCCGTGGACGATGGCCGTTTTACCAGTTCCTGGAACGCCGAAAATATTTGCAAGTCAGTGATCAGAACACGATTGAAACAGAAGATTTGGTTGGAAACACCTTACAGATACATCCACTATTTCCCTCCAATAATTCGCCGACACACCTCAGAACGCGCTCGTACTCTGCCTCGCGACAGGGCAACGAGTCCGGCCTGCTACATGGAGAGCGCGGCGCATCGATCTTAGCTGACCATGAATTTGTGACAGATCATACTTTCCAGAGAACGTGAATCGCCAGAAGAGCCTTGAGTTCATCTAGCATCCCCCAGGCAGGGCGAAAGGCGCTCAAACCGTATAGGGGCAGGCCAGCTGTGTGGATACAGTGGGCTTCATCAACGTTGACTCAGTTAATCCTGCGCTGGAATCCCTTGCATCTCCGTATCAGAAACCCTAGCCGTGCAAAGTGTCCAGCCGAAGATTTGAATAACTGCTCGACAGTGACAATGAGGTGCCGCGCGGCTCCAACTTTGTGAAGAGTTGCGTCATGGACATTGGTCTACATAGTTGATGAGCGTATGGCGCACCTGAAGCAAATATTAAATAAGTTGGCTCACATTCCACCAATTTATATCGCGAGGAGTGTCTTCATTGATCGTGACGGTTGGTATTCGAAAGCAAGAGTTAAAGCTAAAGTCCGATCCCTGGGTGACTTGAAGACGTTTGAGAGGAGATATTGTAATTGTGATAAAGTTGGCAGCTGGGTCGTCAAGGAGGATGCAGAGTGCAATAGGCAAAGTCTTCCCACTGGCCGTTCCCGCAGCAACCAGACAGTCTCGCTTTCGAAAATCTGTAAGAATAACCCGGAACTGCATCTCTCGAGGAACCATAGTTGATGAACTAACAGCCCAGCAGATCATCGCAGCCCGATAGCAGACAGTCCTATCTTCATTTGAGAGGCCTTCGAGGTATTGAAGCGGCAAAAGATCTTGAGGAATTGTAACAGTGACCAAACTTGAAGCCAAAATATCTTCTGGAGAACAGTTGCGAGCTTCTCATCAAGGGTCGGTGCATAATCGAGACGCAGAGAATGGGCACAATAGTACATGGTATAGGGAAAGGATTACATAAGAGAAATGTTGAGTCGTATGTAGCTGGTCACGTTTACTTACAAACATGTTACTTAGTCACATAGTCACATACGAACCATCTTCCTTCTTACCGCCATTCTATTCGTCCTCGCGCCCACCTTAACAAGAAATAAGTGAAGAGTAACGAATGGAGAGTTCTCAATGCTCGACGGAGTCCCTCTGCCAAAATATACCTTCCTTTTTGAGGTCTTTTTCTCTTTAAGGAGCGTCGGTGATGTCCGATAGCTCCACTTTCGATCATAGCGCGACTCGAGCTGGTCCTAGAATCGTAGTTTACGCACATGATAGGATCTGTCACAGGTCTAGCTGCTTCCCTCCTTATTCCATGTTCCACCAAGCATTGCCGTCGAGACTTGCCCTCTGGTAGATAGGCTATATCCTCAAGATTGTCCCTCTCGAAGATACGACGGTTCAGGAACGTTCAGGTATTCCAGAGACAGGCTCAGACAGCTATTACGAGAGCCCGCTTCAGCGACGACGCCGCATCTTCAACACTGTCCCTCCCTCCCTCTCTACCGACTATGGCAAAGGATATAACATGCTAGATGCTTATGTCAGTTCTCATTCAGTCTTCCTTCGAGAGCTTGTACTTACTGTTTGTTTACCAGCTCATTCCTCCTCTCCGCAGGTTCGAACATCAGCAAGCCTCCTAATCCCATGATCATTCTCGGTTTCACTGCACTCCCTCGCTTGTTCACAAGTCCCTCATCGCCAAATTCGTCTTTTCGGAGCAGGGGTCTCAGGTCTGACAATGATCTCCGACGGAACAGACCGACCCGTGGTTAAGGATTCTGTGGTCACCCCAAATGTAGAAAATGCTGCTTGAACTCTCTCACCAGTACTTCCCTCAACGAAAAGCAACATCCAGCACCAATGCTTTTCGTCGTGGTGCAATGCTTATTATTTACAGGTACAGTGACTCTCAATTACTATGGAAATCTAGTTCTGAATACCAGATTTGGGACTTTCGGAATAGTTAATGTCGTCGGCATGATCCCTGAGGGCTTCCATGTTCTTAGCGCTCCTTGGGAAGTGGTTGGGGCCTTGAGTGATGATCAGTTGGTCGCCCGCTCGGTGAGTGAAAATCGAATGGCACCGCGAACGCTCGTTCCTTCGTTGCTTAATGCTTTTTTTTCATCCGACCTTAAAATTTGCTTTTTATGGTGCGCACCTTGAACTCGAGGATATCATCCTGCCTCGAGTTGGGTACCTCACATGCGCACCCACACTCCCGACGTTCCGTCGTTGGCAACGGCTCTGCCACCTCCAGCCTCCAGGGCAAATTACTTACAGCTTTTATTATGATGTGATCATCAAGAAAGGTATCTTTTCTGTTTAATTACTTGTCGCTGATCCTCCTACAATTGTTATAATTCCCAAAAAAAGATTTCTCACAGTAGTGTACTGGTGGTATCGAAGGGTCGCCGCTCGCTCTCTTGATCTATAGCTGGCCGTCTAAGGCTCCGGAAAGTCCACAATGTTCGGCACATTTTCATCTCTTGTCACGGTATCTAGTCATGATGCGACGTCTCCCCCTGGTCCTCGCTTTCGTTTATTATCTCCTCAAAAACTATCTTCCGCGCCCGGAATTGTGTTTGGAGGATAATTTATTGAACACCTGCCACACATGTTAGGACCCTCAGGATGCTTCATCTCCGACCTTCTCAGCTTGGCCTCAGACCAACTTTGACTGGACGCCTATAATACATCCTCGAATTGGGGGCCTAATAAGCTGATATCCGGGCTATTCCCTCCCGCCCATATACCGTGATCCCTTTTTTTTGTTATGCGCGCTTTGCGTTCTCTATGCCTACTACAATCCCAATCTGGTTTCAGGTTCATCGTGTCGGTCTGGTGTTCTTTGTGGTTTCGATGATCATTTCCAATGCGACCTTCTAGACCTTTCTAGTGTTGTCTAGGCTGCGTATTCTGGGCATGATACTCTCAAGCCAACAACTCGGGCTTCAGTCAATTGAAATACTTTGCTTATCAGGATCTCGCATAAAGGGAATGATGTCGAAGCGTGTTGACTTGTAGTCCTTTTTTACCGCGCCCCCCAAACCAAGGGGTACGCAAAACAAAAAAAAAACCCCTTACACGGGGTTGTTTTATTTCGATAAGGTCTCCTGGACCCCCCCTCCCCTAGGCTTCCAAAAACGGAAATAAATCATGTGTTTTGAATCATGAGGCAGCCATGCCGATCCTAAAATAATTTAATAAATGGCGCAAGCTCATACGGAAGTCAAACCAAGCGATGGGCAGAGCAATAATTCAGGGTAGTGGCATACAATATTCAATAACCATCAACCTGAGCTGTTGATTACTGTCCTCAGCACTGATATCAAACTCATTAAAT
>Ga0307517_10014072_pt1 | contig 10789 bp, 10 predicted proteins | sample 23_EM_MG_FD_194515 | JGI IMG/M metagenome (GOLD analysis project Ga0307517, IMG submission 194515) | Populus trichocarpa ectomycorrhiza microbial communities from riparian zone in the Pacific Northwest, United States - 23_EM | ecosystem: Host-associated > Plants > Roots > Unclassified | place...
ACCTGAACAAAGGACAAGTGGGGGCTTAGACAGAGTCCAGGCAGAGACACTCCGGAGAGATCTCCAGGAAGCATCTCAACGAATAGAGATGCTCAAGGCAGAGAAAGCCAAAATAGAATCAGAGGCTTCCATGTACCAGAATCTAGCTGGAAAGATGGAGTCCGATCTGAAGAGCCTATCCGATGCCTATAACAGTCTCGAACAGGCCAATTTCCATCTGGAGAAGGAAGTGAAAGCCTTGAAGAGTGGGGGAGCCTCAACACCTCCAGATGTTGAGGCGATAAGAGCAGAAGCCAGGGAAGAAGCCCAGAAGGAGAGCGAAGCGGAGCTGAATGATTTGCTAGTGTGCCTTGGGCAAGAACAGAGCAGGGTCGAAAAGCTGAGCGCAAGGTTAATGGAGCTCGGGGAGGATGTGGATAAACTACTTGAAGGTGTTGGAGATGACATGGGGCTGCCCGAAGACAGCGAAAAGGAGGAAGACTAATGTTTCCTTGTTTAATGTTTGAAATCATGGCATGTTCCTTTTCAGTCGACACTCAATTTGTACATTCCTGGTGAATTGTACAGTAACTAAATTATTGCCTGTGGTGCAGGAATTTGTGAATGTCTTTAATTAATTTAATTTTTCTCGCAATGCATGACATTTCAGGAAAATAATCTCATCACAATTTTATTCTTTATGTTGAATATAACCTTAATTGTTATATTTTATATTTTTTTTATAATAATTATTTTTTGTTGGGAAATATATAAAAATAATATTTTAAAAAAATTATTTTTATTATTTACATGTTAAAATAATTAAAAAATATAAAAAATTTAACGATAGTTGCGATTGTTTTTTAAATAATTTTTTTGTATTAAAATCCATGTCAATAATATTTTTTAAAAATTATTTTTAATATAATTTAAAATATATTAAATTTAAAAAAAAAAATTAAATTTTTTAAAAACACGGTGGAAAATGGTTTCTTAAAATGGCGCCTGGAAGAGAGAGAAAAGCGGTGCCTTTTCCTCGACTGGGCCAGCCTGGCCGACTAACCAAATCAATCACACCAACCTCATCATCTATCTAGTCATGCCTTAAAGTCACGTCCTAATCCTAACAATAGAATAAATTAAATTAAACATTAAAAGAAACGAAACATCATTCAAGGCAAACAGCTCGGCAACAGGACACAACACAAACTCAAACTGAAACACTTTGATAAACATTAAAACTCTCTCCCTGTGGATCTGCCAAAAGACGGAGAGAAAGAAAGACGCGATGGACGAGGAATCACCATCATCAAGAAAAAGCAATGAAATCGAACACAAAGTGTATGCACGTGTGGGTCTCTTAGGTAATCCCAGCGATGTTTATTATGGCCGCACTATCTCTTTCAGCCTTGCCAATTTCTGGGCCACTGTCAAACTGCAGCCCTCTCATCATCTCATCATCACCCCACATCCTACTCATGATCTTGTCCAGTTCTCAGGCCTTGATCACCTGGTTTCTTTCTCTTCTCTTCTATTTTTGTGCTATGATTGTTGCATTTTTATCTTGCTGTTTAATGATGTGTATGTGCCATTTTATTTGTTAGGTGAATCGGTTGCAAAGTGAGGGTTACTATGGAGGTGTAAGATTGCTTATGTCAATCTGTAAGGTTTTCTACAACTATTGCAATGAGAATAATATTGAGCTTAGTAAGGAGAACTTTACTCTGTCATATGACACTAACATTCCTCGCCAGGTGCATCCACTTTTCTTCATCCTATTTATTCTCTGATCTGTGCTTGAGATCTATGTTTTAAGCCATTGTTTTGCTTTCGAATGAAAATGGGGTGCAGTCATATATGCATCTCAGATCGTGTAGAGTAGTACTGAAAGCAATTTCCTTCTTTTTTTCTTTGTTTTTTTCCTCTAAATTCTTTGCAAAACAGCGCTTAAGTTATAATTTTGACGTTTCAGACAGGACTTTCAGGTTCTAGTGCAATTGTTTGTGCAGCCTTAAACTGCCTTCTTGACTTCTACAAAGTCAGGCATTTGGTCAAAGTAGAAATCAGGCCTGACCTTATACTAAGTGCAGAGAAAGAACTTGGAATTATTGCTGGTCTTCAAGATCGAGTGGCACAGGTCTACGGGGGCCTTGTTTACATGGTAGGTGCTAATGCAAACATGTTAAACAAATTGGTTAAAATATAATGATTCACATATGTTACATACTCTTCTGCAGGATTTTAATAAAGATCACATGGAAAAGTTGGGCCATGGTGTCTATACACCAATGGATACCAGTCTTCTCCCACCTCTCCAGCTCATCTATGCTGAGAATCCAAGTGATTCTGGGAAGGTTAGCATTATTTTGAAGACTTTTTTCTTACCCTTGACTTAGATACTCTCTCCGTTACCTCACAGGGTATATACATGAATTGGTGGCTGCATGGAATTATCATTCCTGCTGATGTGGCCATGAATGATTCTGGTTTTGTGCCCAGATGTAGTTTTTGTTCTATACAAAGGACAGCATGCCTTGAAAGTGCAACGAGGTGCTCATGAATAGTGTTATAGGCCCCAGCAATTTCAAACAGCTGTGTGTGCCTGCTTGTGTGTAAAATAGCAATGCCTCTGTTTTTCTTTCGTGTGGTAGCAACTCCTTTCTTTGTTAAAGTTCTAGTTATATGTAGATATCTTTCAGACATTTTTAAATGCCACGCACTACAAGCTTGTACCAGGAGCTTCTATGCAAGAGAGTGATTTTGTATAATATTCATTTAATGGCATGGCATTGATATTTCATTCGATGATTTTTTTTTTGAACTTGGTAATATCTTCTGTCTGTTTTAAGTGCAGGTACATAGCACAGTTCAGAAAAGGTGGCTTGATGGTGATGAGTTTATTGTATCATCAATGGCGGAAGTTGCAGATCTAGCTTTACAAGGACAAACTGCAATACTTGAAAAGGATTATTCCAAACTTGCAGACCTGATGAATCGCAATTTTGACCTTCGAAGGTAATATGTTTCTGCTTCTAATCGGCCTAGATCAGATTTGAAGAGAAATTAGCTCTTCAGGGATGTTGTGTCTCAATACCATTAAAGCTTTCACGTTACAATATTTGCATGTTTGTCGTGCACTTTGAAAATGAAAAAATGTTTTGGGAACGAAAGTGCTCTTCTTACGAGCATCATTTGTTTATGCCAACCATAGTTTTATTGGAAAAGGAAGAGTCCATTACCATTTTCATAATGCTGATAATGGTGTTTCACACCATGACGACCATCGTTGCCATCATGTGTGTGCCTGGCTGTTATTTTTCAATCACTAAAATTATTTCATACTAAAAGTTTGATGAGGGTTGCTAATGATTCACGACCTTGTGGACCATGACTCTGAATTGACAGATTTAAATTAATTGGGTTTTGGTGATGATTTCTCTTTGGAAGATTTTCCTTGTTAAAATTGTTAATCCTTACATCGTTAGACGCAAACAAATCCTGTTATTTCTGCTCTTTTCATGTCTTAGCACATGAATTATTTGTCTTTGTGCTAAAGTGGTTGCAATGGAGTTCCTTATCTTGGCCGTATGTGTAATATTAACTTTGTTTCAATAATAGTAAGAAACAAAGAAAAGAATTGATATCTTTGTTTCAATAATTTTTAAATGCTCTTGCTGTTACCTTTTACTTTCCAGAACAAATGGTGTCTCTGTTTTTTTTTTTTAAGATGATTCAGGCATTTTATAGCCACACTAACCTAGCTGGTACGGAAATTTTTTATAGGAGCATGTTTGGAGATGATGCTCTTGGTTCTTTAAACATTGAAATGGTGGAGGTGGCCCGAAGGGTGGGTGCTGCTTCAAAATTTACAGGTAGTGGAGGAGCTGTGGTTGTATTCTGCCCTGATGGGCCTCCACAAGTAAAACTTCTGGAGGATGCTTGTAAGGAAGCCGGTTTTGTTATTCAACCTGTGAAAGTTGTTCCTTCATATCTGAATGAAGATGATCTCAAAACCCTGCCAGGCTAAGAAATTTCAGTCTTCACCAGCAGTCTTGGCGATATTGTTCTTTGCTCTCTCATTAAGATGAATAATAATAACAAAAAAAGTTTTATGTTGGGCAGATATTATCTATAGTTCATTGAACAGCTTGCTAATATCAGATTGGATAGAACCTGAAGTTTTGGCCTGCCACCACATTTGGGGGTGCTTGAACTTGTTGGAATTCGAAATGCAAACAGATCTTGCTGCGGCACAGTGAATTCTCTTAAAAGAATTTTACACAATTTTTATCCGTTTGAAATATTAGCATTTTACATATTATGAGGTCTGAGTTCTGTAATGGATTACATAAAATGAAGTAATTGTGCGCCTGACAAATCAAATCCTGGATTCATCAACCCCGCCAGATCTCTTCTTGGACTCCGAGGTAATTGTTACATGTAATTTGTCCACGCGGACGATAGATCAGATCAATCAAATTACTTGATCCGTTGCACTAATAATGTTGGGATTTGTCAAAAACCAATACAGCAACCGAGACTTGATAGCTTAATAAATCATCAAAATTGCTTTTAATGGTCAAGTTATTGGCTAACAAACCAAGAAAAATCCGAGTTTGAAGGTTACACAGAGGATCTTCTTTGCTGGTTTTATCTATTAGCCCTCTGTTACTCTTCTGCCATGTCATTTTGCTCTTGAAAACTTCCCCTCACCATTCTTTTATGGAACTTAAAAATACGAACTCGTCCTCTAACCCTCTTGAAGGTTTTGATCCAAGTTACTTGCGCCCAATGTTGCTTGGACTTGCATGCCAAAATCACATCTTCTTGTAGTTGATCGTCAAACTTTGTGTTCGCTGTGGGATTATGACAACATGGAAGACAGCTTTATCTACAACAGTAAGTCTGCGTGCTCTAGTTTGACAGAGATGGCTAACGGTCAATGAGGCGCAACTCCTCTCTTGTGACAGATTTGTTATTGACGCATTAAGGGCTTTTGGAATGCATGCCTATCACTGGTGCCTTGTCTTTTTTCCTCTCCCTCTTCCAATGATTGTGTTGCAGTTACCATTACGTTAATGCTCTGAATGTACAGTTCAGTTTCATGCTTACTTTCTCTGTTTTCTATGGAGTGATGACAAGTTGCATGCAGGATGGAGAGGAGGAGAAGAAGATGAAGAATCACCGTTATGCTATAGAGCTCAGTAATTTCCGAGTCCGATGATGGCTTGTAGCTTACCATATTGGGATCACGTTTTCTTCAGAATCATAGATTTAAGTTGGAAAATAGCCCTCTTTTTTATATCCTTGGAGCCAAGTTTGTTTAGTGTTACTAAAAACAAATTGAACGCAATGGGAAGGTATTCAGATCCATGGGATGCAGCTCTCAATCTAAACTTGGGTGAATTCTTAGTTAGATGGGAACTATTCTGATGATCACTTGTCTTACTGCAGGAGGGTACAGCCATGGATTGTTCCATCCCCTGATCAGAAAGCCCTTGCCTACCACGCCCTGTGAATCATTTATCTCTATGCCCCAGCTGCGCATGATTCATGGTAACTATACGATCAATTTTGGTTTCTCGTGGTCTCTTGTGAGACATTTACCTACTCCACAATGGCATTTTCCCAATGTGATCCAAATGAGCAAGAAAGCATTGTGTGAGGAGATTCCGACAAGAAAAAAGATGCATACTTTGATCCACCATACAATTCTCCAAGGGAGACTTTGTGAAATCAAACTGTCATCAAGTTTTGTTGTTGTAATATGCAGGCTCAGAATTAGAAGATTATGTGTGATACATGCTTGCGGTCTAAAGGCTAAAGTAATCCGAAGCTCATAAATTGAGTACCAAGCACCGACTAGCTTCATGTAGTCGGATATAAATCATTTCAGAAGAAAAATAATAAAGTAAATGCACATCCAATGTTCAATGCAAGTAATTTTCAGAAACATGATCTTGCATGAAAAAGTGAGTTTCTGGATCCAGAAGTATCAACAATGCAATAAAGGATCTACAGTTGCAAATGTACATCATCTCTTTAACTGCAATGCCTTTCATGGGTAAAAAAGAGGCTGCCGGCTAGTTCCAGGCAAATCAATTTATACCATATTAAACTATTTCTCTCCAAAATAATCATCAAATCATGGCAAAATCAGGGATAAGAACAAGCACTCCTGAAATTAAAACACAACATGTCTACAGACCACGGAACTGAAGTTCACCAACAAGTCATAGAACCAAAATTCATCCATACGAACTAATAAAATGAGAGACTTGGAAATCAAGAGTGTCACACAATTAATTCGAAACCAAACTGCACTGAAATTTTCATTCTGCATGGAAAAATCGTAGGCATGAGATCCGGCCACATTCTTTCACCATCTCTAATCATTGCAACCATAGTGAAAGAAATTTTGACATCTTTCTACACTGGAAAGTAAAACAGTGCTCAAGGTTAACAAACAAACATTTCACTAACTCGAATATACCACAACTTGCTAAAAACCGTTCTCCCACAGAAATTTCTCTAAGCCACAATTTCTACTAATTTACATGATCACAGAACATTAGAAAAGCACCAAGAAGACTTACATTAAGAACAAAGAGATCTACAAGACAAAATATTTCACTACGTGAGCATCAACTTCACAAGACTACTTATTTAACCACCCCAAGATAAGACTTACTCGTCGCAGAGGGATTTCATGAGCTCACGCGGTGAAGACCAGACTGGCAGATCAATAAATGATTGAACTAACTGTTCTTGCTGGGCATCACACATTGCTTCAGCTACATCGCATAAATTCGATATGTCACGGATTATTGCCTCTTGTGTCTCTGCCTGAAATATTCACAAACCAAACAGGGTAAAGAACGAAAGAAAAATAAAACCCTAAAACCAGAACAACCCATTTCTTTTACCTGCAAGAGAAGCTCATCAACTAACGACCCAGAAGAATCCTCGCTCTTTTTGACCACAGAAGAATTACTGGAACCCAAATACGAGACAGCTTGGTTCACTTCTTTGGTCTTTTCTTCCATTGAACGCAAGGTATTCGATAAAACTTCCCACTTGTGGATCTCATTTTGGTACTGATTTTTAAGTTTCAAGAGTGTGTTTCTTTTGCGTTCTCTCCTTTGCTTCGCTTCAACTTTTGGATCTGTGAATGGAAGTTGTGAAACAGCGGCAGATGGGTCGGTGAGGCGTTGGCGCTTGAGGATTTTGTAGGTGAAGCCGTCGTCGTCGTGGCGGAGCTCCCACTCTTCGCCATCTTGTGGAGCCCAAGCCAAGTCCATTTTGTTGGAGCGCGAATTCTGGGCTCCAACCAAAATTTTGCAAAACGGAAGGGTCCGTGGGATTCAAGGAGGATGCAATTGCAAGAGAGAGGAAATTGAGCGCGGAGAGGAAAATTTTAACTTGTTATTAGGATTTCGGCAAACCTCGAATAAGTCCACCAACTATATATTAATTCTCATTTAAGTTCCTAAAAAAGTTTTTAATCCCTTTAATTGAATTTAATTAAAAGCCTGTTCAAATTAAATAGTATATATTTTTATTTTTTAAAATTTATTTTTCAAATTAACAGATAAAAATAATTCAAAAATATAAAGAATATAAATTGTTTTTAAAAATCAAATTTATACAAGAACATTTTTCAACCGCAGAAACACATCTAGGAAGCAACCGCGAAATCCTAAAACCATGCTAAAACCCCAAACACCACCGAAACGAACAGCAGCGACGGCAACAAGAAGAAGAAACTGATCTAATCATCAATGGCTAAATCACTTTCTCTGCTCTGCTTCCTTCCAAAACCAATGGCCTTTTCAACAACAACGAAAGCAACATTCTATCCTTCTCTCTTTCCCTCAAAAAGACCCACTCTCTTAAACAAACCTATCTTCTCTCTATATCAAAATCTCTTCTCCACCACTTCTACTAGATACCCTCTTCAATATGAGATGATCATTAACCGCCCAGTTCAGCCCCAACGCCCCCAATCTCGGCCACAACCTGCTCGAGTCACTAGACCAGACTCAGACTCCGACTCAACTCAAAACCCAGATGCAGAACTTGGTCTTGATTCATGGGTTGATCGAAAACTGTCTCAAGATGAGATGGATAAGTCTAAAAGAAAGTATTATAGAAAGAGGAGGAAAAGAATGTATGGGTCAGATTCTGATGAGGAAAATAAGAAAAATGAAGAGGGTTTTGTAGAGTTGAAGCCTGAAGTTGTAGAATTTCATAGGTTACATAAGAGAGAGGAGGAGTTATATTTTTATGATGCTTTTGCTTATCCATGGGAGAAAGATAAGCATTATAAGATGGTTTATCAATTGGAGAAAAAGTATTTCCCTGACCAATGCCTTGATAAGGCATTTCTTGATCCTAAAGACTCAAATAATGTAAATCAAAGTGGGAAACCAAAGAAGACCAAGAGTGGGGTTAAGAGAGGAGAGAAGGAGAGAGATCATAGTGGGGTTGGAGAGGGAGAGGAAGATAAAAGGTTGGTTTTTTTTGACGAAGAGGAGAAGGGTGAGAGAGGGACTGATTTGAATGATAAGAAGGATGTTACCGAGAGGAAAGTCGAGGAATTCTTTAAGTGTTTGAAAAAAGTTCCCAATAAGGATAATGAAGTGGATACTGGAGATCCTTATCTTTCTACAAGGAATGCTCTTCCACCAAGGTGGGATGGTCCTTATGGGACTGTGGTTTTGGTGAATAAGCCTAAAGGTGAGTTGATAGCTTATTTTTGTTATTTGGTTTCATGGTTATGATTTTTTTATATATATAAATTGAGGAAGGTTTGAATTAACATTTTGGAATTTAGGAAAGTAAACTAGTAAAGAATGAAACATCGGTTCCAGCGCACAATTGTGGAAAACTAAACGATTGCTAATGAATTTGTTCACTGCTGCCATGATGGCCATTCCTTCCCAATATCAGAACACTAATTGAACAAAAGGATTTAGTTCAAAGGGGAAGTTGCATTTTTGTTTTAATATCATGTTAGAAGAACGTGAACAAGGATAGAGTTAGATTGGAATTCACTCCCGGAGAATCTGAGTAGCACCATTATTTCTATGCTTTGAGGACCAGTCATAAACTAAACAGCTACAAACTATTTGGGGTTGGATTGGAGGCTGAAGATGCAGGTAAAAGAGAGGATCTACGTTTCACCTTTGCTGATACTTCACATATTTGCCAATAATTAGAACAAAAAAGAGAAAAACTATGTTCTTCGATATAGTAGAATCTATGTACCTAACATTCAAGTAAAAAGAAAATGATTTGTCTGCTGATCTGAAGTTGGTTATACCAGGCTTTGACAGTATGTCATTTTTGCAGCTAACCTCCTAGGTTCTTAAGCAAGTTCCTTTGCGGCCAGAATGGAGATGTAAAAGTATTTTTTTCTCTATAGAGAAAGGTGGCATGTTGAAAACATATGGCATCTATCTATTTCCCATAAGAAAAAACAGTGTTGATCCTTTTATAATGTGTTGCAATTGGGTATACCATTATGTAGCATGATATGGCTAAGGGTAATTCCATACTTACCGCACAACCCAGTAATCCTTATTTTGTCTTGGTTATTTGTTTGAGAGTTGACTGCATTCTTTCATTAAATTTCTTGATTATCCCCACATGCCTGTCCGACTGTGGTTAATTTTTTCTCTAATTTAACACTTAAACCTATAATGTCAAATTGTGAATCACATAAGCTTCATTTTTATTAAAGAAAAGTCATGTCCTTATTGTAAAACAGGATGGACTTCATTTACAGTTTGTGGAAAGCTGCGTCGCCTGGTCAAAGTGAAAAAGGTGCAACTTTTTGATATCATTGCATCTGCATTTAGTCACAGATTTCTCTAATTATTTTCATTTTGGATTAAAGGTGGGGCATGCTGGGACGCTTGATCCTATGGCAACTGGTTTATTGATTGTGTGTGTTGGTAAAGCCACAAAGTTGGTAGATAGGTAAGATTGAAATAGAATCACTTCATTAAGCATTATATATACTTTTCTATGTAGGTTTTATGCACGGTTCCCTTTTTTCACCCACAGACTCAAACTGCGACCTTTTTTTCTTTTTTGAACATGGATTTCCCCTCAAGGCCTTTTTATTAATGCAGATATCAAGGTATGGTTAAGGGTTATAGTGGAGCGTTCCGTTTAGGGGAGGCTACTTCAACTTGGGATGCTGATTCACCGGTATGTACTTTCAAAGGCAGCTTGCACTCTTATTTTCCTGTCTAATGCCAGTTGAAATATGCATGTTCTTTTTCTGAAGCCCTGAAAATTAAGGCATTTTTTGCATTATATTACCATGTCTTCTCCTTTTAGGAAAAAAGAACATTCCTAATCCATCTTTATACCTTTCATTCAACATCAGTTGTGAAATGTACAGTAGATTCTTGGAGATGGTTGCTCAATGATTTGCTAACCAACTAGTTCACTCCTTTTGTAGTCCAACTACTGGTGTTAGTGAAAGAAATTGGGGAGAGGTCTAATGGAGGAAAATGAGTTCACATTAACTGTGGCACTGGCTGAGCACTCAAAACATGTTCAATATGGATTAGTACCTAATAGGAATGGTTATTTTGCAGATAGAAATTATACATGTGCATATATTCATGAAGAAGTTGAAGTCATGATAAACAGTAGAAGACATTACATTGTATCTTCCAGTTCCAGTAGACATGCTAATAATTTCCATGGTCACTATACTGGATAATTTCACTTGAACTTTTCTAGATTCTTGCTGCATTGACATCATTTGGTGTGGTGGTGATCAGTTTCATAA
>Ga0307517_10014073_pt1 | contig 10788 bp, 14 predicted proteins | sample 23_EM_MG_FD_194515 | JGI IMG/M metagenome (GOLD analysis project Ga0307517, IMG submission 194515) | Populus trichocarpa ectomycorrhiza microbial communities from riparian zone in the Pacific Northwest, United States - 23_EM | ecosystem: Host-associated > Plants > Roots > Unclassified | place...
CTATCTGGATATTCATCCAAAAAGCTTACCCCGTAGTCCGCGCTCTTGCCGATCCGCGGGTCGAGCGGAACGGCGCCCAGCAATTCAATGCCGACATCTTCAGCCAGTTTCTTCGCCCCGCCCGTCGAGGGTTTGAAGATCTGACTTTCCGTTTTGCACCCTGGGCATACAAACCCGGACATGTTTTCCACGAGGCCCAGGATCGGGATACCGACTTTCCTGCAAAAGTCGATCTCTTTCCGGACGTCCTGAAGGGCGACCTCTTGTGGGGTCGTGATGAGTACAGCCCCATCAACGCCGACGGTGTCTTTCAGATACTTGACGACGCTTAGGTGTTCATCCGACGTGCCCGGCGGTGTGTCAACCAACATCCAGTCGAGGTCGCCCCAATCCACGTCCCGAAGGAACTGAGAGATTATCCCGTTCTTCTTGGGTCCACGCCAGATGACGGCGGAGGTTTGGGACGGGAGGAGGAAACCGATGGACATGGCGGAGAGGTTCTGTTGGACGTAGATCGGGGACCAGCCGGATGAAGAGGAGTGGATGGATTCGTTGGAGATGCCGAGGATTGTTGGGATCGAAGGGCCGCAGATGTCGATATCCATTATCCCCGTCTGGTGGAACCGAATATAATGAATCGTTGTCGTACAAGGACAGCCAACAGCCAAGATGAGGCGTTGCGGTCAATTGATTCATTCGCACGAGGGGGTGAATGGGTATACGTGGTTTCGTAAGTTAGATCGGCGGCCAGGAGGGTCATTGAGTTGATCCAAGGGGTCGGGGCAGGAACCAACCAATGAAGTCAGAAATTTAACCAAAATCCCCCCCCCCCGGTCAGATAGCCAAGCAACGACCAAGATGGGGGAATTGAAACCGAAATGGGATCGCGCGTCAAGCATTTTTGAGGGGGGCGGGCAATTGGGTTTGGGCATTGTCATTGATTCATAGGTAAGAGGGTTTGCCGTGATGTGGGTGACCGGGTCGTAACCGTATGGATACGGAACGGCCGAGAGCGAACGAGGCCGAGAGGGCGTTTTGACCCGTAGGTGCGCAGCAGAACAAAGTAACAAACAATTCGGCAGTCAGCAGATGCCGTCACATCAAAGCGAAGTGAATGGCAGAAGAAGGAAAAAAAATCTCACCTGCACGTCTTCATCAGCGGCGAGCGCCCAACCCAGTTGGGAGGTGAAGGTGGATTTTCCCACTCCTCCCTTCCCACTCAATACAAGGATTTTTCGTTTAACCCCTGCCAGCCGCTCGTTAATCATTGGGATCGTTGTTGGGTCCTGGGACGTCGATTTGGACTGGCCAGACGCACAGGTGTCCTGGTTCGGACACCCTTCGCATGCGTCCACCTTGCCCGCCAAGTCAGATTCTGTGCCTGGGCAGTGGTCAGGCGCGTTCGTGGGCACATCCGTAGGTTGTTGTACAGCAATCATATGGCGTGAAGAAGAGTGGAGAGAGATCGTGATAGTGGTGGATAATGTACAAGGTGAAGGCGGCGACTCGAGAAAATGAAAATAAAGTTTTTACAGTGGACGATGACTAAGTCGATGACCTGAAGGTCACTCCCGCTGCTGCCGGGTTCCCCACAGTTGTGCTAACAGTAGCGGTCAAGCTCCCGCTGGCCCCTCCTCTCTTGAACGCGTTCTCGTACAGTCCGCGACAGCTCCGTAATCTCTCCCTCCTCGCCACGAAGAACGAACCAGCGTCACACGGGACGGCGAGTGGCGTGCCGATCAATCCACGAACCTGAGCTGCCTGAACAGCAGAAATCAATGAGTCCATTTCAGCCTCTGAGTCGAGATCGTCAACGTTCTCGTCGTCGTCCTCCACTGTGGGAGGAGGGTTGGCAGCGGTGGCCGCCTTCTTGCTTTTCTTGGGTCCGGTCGTGGTCGCGGTCTTCTTTGCAGGGTCGACCCCTGCAGCGGCGGCAGCTTCCATCGCCTGTTTCTTCTTCTCAGCTTTTTCCTTTTCCTTTCTCTCCTTCCGTTCCAGCTTCGACTCCTTCTTTACCGGTTCGACGAAATTGGGTTTGTTGGCGCGGTTCCACTCGAGTAAGAGTTCATCGTATGGCTTGGATCGGCCCTGAACGCCTCGTTTGGCACCCATTGAGTGAGATTTACAGGAGAGGGATCGAGAGCAGGGAAGTCCCTTGTCGTTTATGACGCCACATTGTTTGTCGTAATCGACCGGGCCTTTGAACCGACCCTTGGTGACCTTGGTGGCCACCTGCTTCTTCTTCTTCGTTTGGGTTGGGTCATCGATCTCGTCCTCTGCCTTCCGTTTCTTGCCCTTTTTGAGATCTTGAGAATGTTAGAGAAGAGGGTCACCGGGAAGGAGATGATAGTGCACCTTCGAGACCTTTGCCACCCTTCTTTCCAATCACTGCATACAGTGTGGCACAGTTGGCTGTTTCCACGTATTTCAGTGTACATCTTCGTAAAGATGTGGATGGCCTAGCTTACCATGGTGGTCTGCAAATGCGCTACGGAGGACGGGTCTGTCGCATTGTTTGCACCTGACGATGCCGATCTGTTCTTTGAGGGGAGTTGAGCCAAAGACCTTCATGTCTCGTGCGGAAAGCCATGCTGTGGGTGGGGATGGAAGTGATGAGATTTGTGTTGAAGGGACATCCGTGGGTTCGGCGACGGCGTTGTCCCAGTCGGTGAGGACGGGGGTCGGGGACTGGAGTTTCTTGAGCTGGATGGTCATTGTCGGCGCGTTGAAGCAAGCGAGTGATGGAATAGAATCATCAGTGATGATTATTTATTGGTACTCGTTATAATATCGACCCTTCGCCTCGCCTCCCCCTCCCTCACGTATCCCCAAATGTCCCCCATCTCTCCCTCCGAGATCCGAGCGGGTCCTATCGCCGTCCAACGCCAGGCTGACCTGTCCCTGGACTTTCTTGTAATCGGCGCAGGTGCCCTCTATTTTCCCCATTCTTTCCGCTTCGTTTGATACCAATATCTCCCACTAGGTGTCGGTGGGCTTTCTTGTGCATATTCCCTCGCTTCCTCCGGCCATCGAGTAAGGATCCTCGAGGCTCTGTCCAAAAATGCACCCAAGTCCTACTCGGGCCTGCGCGTGCCTCCGAACATGTCTAAAATCCTCACCGAGTGGGGTCTAGGCGAGGAACTAAAAGCAAAGACCAGGCCCTGCAGGCAGGCCGCATTTGACGATCGTCAGTGCTCCTTCGTTCATTTTCATGCCTCCCCGGCCCACCAAGTCCTCATTTGCTTCCGTCTCGTGCCTTGCCATAGCCTCTGAACAACGATTGACGCCCGATCTTTCCATCTAGTTCGCACCAACGAAAACATTGGCGCCATCCTTTGGAGAGACGAAATTATCGCCGAGACCGGTGGCGATTTCCTCTTAATGCACGTGGGTATTGGTTCTCGACGCCCTTCAATATCATCTCTCACCAGGAACCCCCCCGGAACAGCATGCAGACCTTTACGAGATGTTGCTACGCATCACCCTGGAGGCCGGGGTCGAAATTAGATACAGCGCCAGGGTGTCGCAGGTGATCCCTGGGGAAGAGCTTCCACAAGATGATTTCCCTTATCGGCCCGTGAATGGCAACGGGATCGTGCGCTCTCCGTCTCCCAGCTGCTCCCATTCGGACCCTGCTACCTCGGCATCTGTTACTGGCCACGGTCCGCCCTCCGTACAACTCGCGAACGGCGAAGTTTTGACTGCCGATATAATTATCGGTGCAGACGGCTCGCGAAGCATGGTCAGAGAGCTCTTACTCGAGCCCGAGCAGGACCACGGGGTCGAGTCTGGCTATAACATCTACTCGTAAGTTCCGCCCTTTTCTGATCTTTTCTCATTTCATTCACTGATCGATTCCTTCCATCAACCTAACCGTCGGACATCATTTTTTTTTTCAATCATGCCCTCTTCCCGCGCGTTATGTTTTTATTTGGTGTCGGGTATTGCCCTCCATCGCAACCTTTCCGCCTGGCAGAACTGATGTAGATTCCGAGACGATGGTCAAAGATCCACTTCTTAAACAACTCGTTGACGATCAAAATTGGCACATTTGGATGGATAATAGGAGGTCCCTATTGAGTTACCCGGTTGTGAGTGACCCTTGCCAAATCCCGTTATCTCGTGCATCCCTTTTACGTCCCCCTTCCCCGATGCGCCTTGCTGATGGCTCTGATTTTGCTCATGTTGGGAATTATAGGGGACGGACGGAAAGTATGCCGTGCAGTGCTACTGCCATGATGATCTCCACACCGAAGAAACCTCCCCACTTCCCTGTGACAACCCGTCTTGGGGAATAGAGTGGTCCAAGGATAAGCTTCTCAAGCTATTCTCCGACTGTAATCCCGTGTACGTATTTCCCTCCGTTGTCCTTTCCTCGTTTTCTTTTTTCCACCCCCCCTCGGCGTGAGCTGATTGTGCTTTTGCCTCCTATTTCAGTTCTAAGAGGCTTCTGGAAATCATCGACTCTCCGATCATCCTTGCCAGGTACCTTGTACTCCCTAATTGTGAGACATGGGTGCATGAGTCTTGTACAATTGCGCTCCTGGGAGAGGCTGCGCACCCTAATCTCGTAAGTGATGCCTTCCGACGCGATGACCCATCAGATTGGTTCTCACGGGTCATTTCTTCTTCCGCGGTTCTCTTCAATATTTCCCGTGGGGAAGCAGCCGGGTTCCAATCAATCAATAGGAATGTGTGTAGAGGATGCGGCCGTGTTCGGCGGGCTTTTCTCCCGGTTGCGGTCGTGGGATCAAGTTCCTTCTTTGATGGAGGCTTACCAGGACCTGCGACAAGAGAGAACACATTTTGTCGCCTGCCAAGATCAGTCTAACGCCGAAATCACCTGGTTCCCGCCCGGGCCTTATCGGGATGCCCGCGACGCTGCCATGCGGGCAGACAAACAATGCGGACTGGACGAGTTTAGTGAGGGTATGCTGAGGGACCAGTGGGATACCGTCAGTGAGGTCTTTGCGTACTCTGCAAGCGATGCCGCGGCAGACTGGTGGGTCGGCTGGGGTATGCTAGCGGAGATGGCAAAGAGGAGGACGGGAGACTTCTTGCAGATTGAAATGACGGTTGTCCCTCAAGTAATTGCCGTCTGAAATTTGTTGAGGATTTCTCGCAGTCTGAGACCGCCATACTTGCACCGCGTCCGGCTTCCCCTCCGCCACCTGCTATTCTGAGGTTTCATCTCGAACGCCTGTCCCTCCCCCTCCGTGCTCAGCGGGCTCCCTGCCCCTCGTCCTTCTTCCCCCGACCAAGACCACTCCATTCTCCACGGGCCAGACTCGCAGCGCTCATTCTCTCGGCTTGTTTACCCTTGTGTTCTCTTTCTTGGTTCACCACGGGTCAACGACGCATCTAGTAACCTCAACCATGTTGTTCCACTTTCCACATCGCCTATCGTCCATCTCATCTCAGTGTTTTCGCCCCAGTGTCATCACTATCACGCCGCTGTCAACAACTTACGCCGTTACTGTTTCATCGATCACGCTTTCGTTTACACGCCTTATGTTCCCGGATTCTATCTGTTCCACCTATCACGATACCGTTCAACACTGCTTAGAATTTGGGAAAGGACGCGCTTTTTTGTTCCATTTCTTCTCTTTTTTGGGAGCTTGAAGGGTTTCCATTGCTAGGAAGTAATGTATATAATGTGTTCATTGCTGTTTCGTATCGCTATGTGCTCCCGGACGCTGTTCTAGAAAAGCTATTCCATTGTTTTCTTCCACTCGCGAATGTTGAGCTTTGTGAGATCATAATTCACGTGACTAACGCGAACGCGTTGTGTCACGTCACGTGTCACGCATATCCTCTCACCTCAACCACTCGATTGGACAAAGGATAAACCACTCTTCGGGATCTCATCTCTCACGGCTTCTATCTTGTCGTTCATTCCGCCGAAAGTCGACTTTTCAAAGTTTCGTGGTCCTTTCGACCTCCATTGACTGTGGAAATGGCCCGATCGGTGAGGTCGCGCGGCCCGCCCGTCAAGGTTCCAACATACGCGGAATCAGACGATTCTGGTGGCGTCACCGAGACTGAGGAACAGGAGTGGAATGAACACTCTACGAACGGAGCTGGCAAGGCTTCCTCTTCAAGACCTAGCGGAAAAGCCTCCTCTAAACGGCCCATTCGGACCGACGTCGGCGATAAAGAGAACACGGCGGACGTTCACGCACCTACTGGAGTTGGAGGAGTGAGCGGGGGCAGCGGAAAGACGGCAGTGAATCTGAAGCGAACGGAGACGGCGGGAAAGTTCAACGACGATGAGGCAGAGAAGAGGAAACGAAGGAAGAGTGCCAAGTTGCTTGGGCAGCAGTCGACCATGTTCGATGGTCTCACGGATCCGGGGCCAGGAGTGAACGGTTTGAATGTGGGGAAGCAACCGGTTCAATTGAACTCGGTCGTGCCTGCTGCGCCTATCATCAATGTCCCTAGAGATGTGATGAACTCGAATTTTGAGGAGTGGATGAAGATGGCGACGGATAATGTGAGTACTCGTGTTCCATTCTACGCTTAACGGTTCATTTCGTGTCCTTTGTACGACTAACCAGACCACGTTTCTCTCATCCTTTGATAGAAAATCAACGCGAACAATTCCTGGAACTTTGCCCTAATCGATTATTTCCATGACATGTCTCTACTGCGAAACAATGCCGACAATTCGATCAACTTCCAACGAGCCTCCTGTACGCTCGACGGGTGCGTAAAGATCTGGACTTCGCGTGTGGACAGCGTCAACGATGAGACGAACAAACTCCTTCGAGGTGTACGGGACGGCCCAGGTGGAGGGGACTCCGATAACGAGGACGACCCGGACGGGGCTGATGGAGGTCCCGGTACTCAGCGAACCCAACGGAAGGGAACTCATCGTGCCGAGGTGACTTTGGCAAAATCCGCTGCCCAGCTCAGGATCAAGAAATTTGATCTGGAGTTTTCCGTTGATCCTCTGTTCAAGAAGACTTGTGCGGATTTTGATGAGGGAGGTGCTCATGGGCTGTTGATGAACCATCTGAGCTTGGGTGTGGGTATTGATAGAGGAGGGTTGAGGGTCGTGTTCGACGCCAGTGATGCGGTCGCCAAGTCTGGAGATGATGAGGAAGCTGACGAGGTCGAACCTGTCGAGACCGTTGATTTGGGTGAACTGAGAGGTAGTATTATCTCGTGTGATATTCTGTTCATCGACTGATACCTTTATTCCTTAAGCTCAATTTCTCCCCAACCTTGACGACCTAGATTACAAATCGATCGTCCCCTCACTCAGGGACTTCTCTTTCTCGGGTGGCGGTTTTGCTTTCGACGAAGACCACAACAGCATGTACCGAGATGATACCTTTACCTTTACCCAAGAGGACAACGACGCTGGGGACGATGAGCCGATTGGATACACCCAGGAAAACGTGGGGGGCGAGGCACCCTTCGATGTTGGTGACACGCAGGACCTTGCGCCGGTTCAGGATTTCTTCAGCAGCGACCAGGCGAACCAGGACGGGTATACCGGCGACGGTGATTATGGAGGTGATGACGATTTTGGTGGGGATGGTGAGAATGGGTCTGTAGGAGCAGATGCGAACCATAACGTCGACGGTGGTGTGCCTGGACCAGGGAGGGGGTCGTTTGTTCCATTTGACCCTGCAAGAGGACCGAGCGAGAGAGACCTGGTCATGGCAATGATGGACCCGGAAGCAGATGGAGGCACTATGGGTTACTTTGACAAGAACGTGCTGAAGAACTGGGCAGGTCCTGAGCATTGGAAGTTGAGGAAGGTCATTCGAAAGCGTGAGCGTCCAACACGGTCTCTGTCGCAGATGTATTGAAAACGTTTTTTTGTTTCTGTTTAGCAACGGGAGAGCAGACCAACGCTGCTGTCCCCAAGCAGAAACGGGAGAAGAAAGAGGCGTTCAAGATTAACTTCTACGAACCTCTTGGGATGTCTGTCAAGGAGTTCGCGAAAGAGAAGTTCGCGGCGCCAACTCGAGGCGTTGGGATCAACCTACCCGGACACTCATTGCCAAGTTCCTCGAAGTCAGGGAAGAAGGGCAGCAAGAAGAACAAGGAGAAGGAAATGGAAAAGGAAAAGAGGGAAGAACAGGTGCTTCCTGACGACATGCATTTCTCGAGTCGGCAGTTGGTCACATTATTCCTCAAGCCGGACTTCTCGGTATGTGACTTGCGGGCTATTTTGGCTCCTGATTTTTTACTGACCTCGTGTCACCGTAGCTGAAAATGCGTGGTCGGCGGATCAGTCCGAAGATGAACGCCGATGGTGAGATCGACGAGAACTTCTGGGCTCAGGCTGCTGCGGACCAAGCGGCGGGACGATCAGGAGAGGATGGCAACGAGAGTAAGTTCCCCCACATCCCGAAAAATTTGCGGACCTTCAGATTGATTCCGTTTGCGCTTGCAGATGGTGATGACCAGGCGATACCGTTCAACACCCAATTCTTCCATGATGACTATGATGATGGCGATGGACCTGGATTTGATGATGGGGATGATGGTGGTGGGATCGGGTCTACCGCTCCTGGGGCGGAGGGTGACGAGCCGGACCTCATGGCCACCCTCGCGGGAACATCGAGAAGGGTCAGACCACAGTATGTAAATTACGCGAAGAAGGCGAAGAGGGTGGACGTGCGGAAGTTGAAAGAGAACATCTGGAAGGGTTTAGACATTAAGGTCCCGAATCCGAAGGATCCGGACGAATCCATGGTAAGGATTTCGGACTTTTCCCCTCCCTCTGGCCTCCCACAACAAGTAGCATGACTGATGATGTCTTTTTTCCGTTAGGACGTGGATGACGGAGACGAGAACAAAGGCGTAACCGATCCAGCTGAACCTCGAGTGTTTGACTCGGTCGTCTCAAATTTGCGAAAGACGTATCCGAAGGACAAGATGCAAGACATAAGCACGAGTTTCTGTTTCATTTGTTTGCTCCATCTGGCCAACGAACGCGGGTTGAATATTGAGGTTGGGGAGAGTCCCGGTGCAGAGGACGAGGGCCAGCCGGAGGAAGGGGACAATAAGGTCGGAGATCTTTGGGGTCTTAAGGTAAAATTCTTTTTTCGCCCTCCTGCCCCCGTCTTACTTATCGCTCGGAAACTAATTATTCCTTCCCTCCCTTTCTAGGTCTTCCGAGATCCAAACGCCGTTCTCTCGGCGTGAGGGAGGGGCGGGTATATACCGCCAGATCAACAGTATATACTCAGACGCATCTACGTGTTTTCCATCGCTTTGTTCGTTTCCTTATCTTATCGGTCGTTCTATTTCCCTCTTGCTTTTGGATATCTACGTCTACGTACTGTGTAGTAGTGTATCTCCCACTGGCCCATCTAAGATGAGACTTTTACTTGGATTTTTTTTCCAGCGAGTTCGAGACACCGCGAACAGACTTTAACTTCACGGAGGGAGGGGAGACTTGACCTATCCAAAACTCGATTGGAGTGCTGCCTGGCCACCCTTCGCACTCTCCGACCTTCTCGAGGCGAATGCCCACTTCACTCTCGAGCATACCCCATAATAACCTTTCGTCGGGGTCACGCTCTTTGTAACCCAAGATCACCACGGGAGGTGAGCGCGAGTGTTTGGCATTCAGTTGAACGAGAGAGGACAGTGTACGGAGGATGGAAGGGAATGAAGCGGTGTTGTATGTCACGTCCGCCATTCTGGTGGAGAAAGGAATACGTTCAACCAGGCCCGAGGGGTGGATTATTCGTGAGAGGAAGCTCACAGTATGGCGTCGAAGCCTCCGGCTCCTACGACTTGCTCTGGGAGGTCTTCTTCATCCCAGTCCAGCGCAAGGGGCTGAGGCGAATCTGGGGGCTGGGTGAAATGTTTGGCGTTGGAGGTAATATTGTGGGAAAGAATAGGTATCGCAGATGCTACGAGTCCCCGTAAGTGTGATGTAAAGTGGCAGCATTGCATACCTACCCAGGTCAGTCGCGAAAAGTCGACCCTCGCGTGATGTTTGTCCGAGCCGGGTGGCCTTGAGAGCAGAAAGAACAATGGAGACGATGCCTGTCCCTGTGCCTGAGAATGCACCGTTAGCCTAGCATGTACTGACAATGCATGGGTGTAATTAACCTAGCTCAATCATATGACAAGGATTTGACAAAAGCACATCCCTTGCTCGGGCAACCACAGGCGGTTTCGTTTCGGATGGCGAATCGTTCAGGAGATCTACCAACCATGAACCCAACCCGACCCCACTGTCCCAGACTTTCTAGAATAGTCAGCTTCCTCGCCCTTCCGAATGCGAAGCGGAGATCGATACCTTGTCGAGGTCAAACGAGGTTTGTTCGCGTAGTAGGAAGTGCAGATCGCCAAGACCAGCAAGGGAGGCACGATACATGCGTTCGATCTGAGTCTGTTTCGCTGGACTTTTCTCTGGCTTTGCGACGATTCTTACTGGCATTGAGATCACTGGGAGAGGTGTTTTTCCTGTAGAGCAGACATTTCCAAGCGAGATGGACATATAATGGATCGATGGAGAGGCTGATAGCAAAAGCCTCCAAAATTGCCCTGGTCGTGCGTCTGGAGGTAGAGCGACGGATATCTCCTTATAAGCGATAGCCTTACTCCACGTCATCAGTTTTCGGGGTTTAATGTGTGTGCCTTCGAGAGATTCGGTCGACGATAACCATGCATAGTAGATGTCCTGGGTGCCCGGGAAGAGTTCTGTTCGCAAGTCATTCGCGACCTGAGGCGTGAAGCTGATGAAGCCTGGTGCAGATGACGATGGCGGTGGTCGGAGGAAGGAGATGTAATAAAACATCCTCGATGACAACT
>Ga0307517_10014074_pt1 | contig 10788 bp, 9 predicted proteins | sample 23_EM_MG_FD_194515 | JGI IMG/M metagenome (GOLD analysis project Ga0307517, IMG submission 194515) | Populus trichocarpa ectomycorrhiza microbial communities from riparian zone in the Pacific Northwest, United States - 23_EM | ecosystem: Host-associated > Plants > Roots > Unclassified | place...
ATTTTATTTTTATTTTTGGGCAAAATCTCAGTTTATTTAATAAATTGCGGATCAATCTCCTATTATCAGTACTTTTTTCTCCCTTTCACTTGTTTCTTGGAACCTCGTATGGGATCTGATTGCAATGGTATTGTTTAGGCAATGAAATGACAAGTGCAGCAGTGATGCCCAAGAAAAAATAAATAAATATAAATACCATGAAAGGTTTTGGCAGGGTTGTCATGTTACGTTCTCAAGTTTTTATTATTCGTTTCCTTTGTATTATTAAAAAAAAAGATATATACTGAGCTTTTTTATGAGCTGTTGCCGACAATTTGATGATTCATTGTTTCATATATATATAGATGGATGGGTGCTGGCTAACTACCAAAACCTGTGATTGCCAAAGCACAAGATTTTTCGAAATTGTTTACATTTGGATTCATTGTCCTCCCTCCTCTAGGCATAATAAAAGCTGCTTTGATTATGTCTACTTGGCTTGCAGGATATTTAATTGGTCTGAGAATTAGTCGTAGTGCGTGTAAGCTGATCCAGACACCTGGATTATTAAAAAAAAAAAAACTGCTTTGATTATTTCTTAAATGACACCTTCAAGACCGAGGAAATGAGAAACACATCACATGATGCTGCTGCTGCTGTTTTTTTTTAATTTATTTTATAACCTTTTTATCAATTTTAAGAGAATTTTTAATAAAATCCATGTAATGTAAGATAATAGTATGTGTTAATTAACCAAAATATTTTTCAAATTTATAATTAAAATAAAACAGGGGTATGTGTTAATTAACCAAAATATTTTTCAAATTTATAATTAAAATAAAACAGGGTCCATACAAGACCACACACTACATAAACAAAAAGAGCCTTCAAGCTTGAAAACCTAACAATATTTAGCCTACACAATTGAGTATTAAAGTCTTTTTCTAGAGTTGCAATCCCCGTCATGAAATATCGGCTATGGTCTTTAATGCATTACCACCTTTCCATGTTCCTAGTTCGACGAAAACGAACATTGCTTGGATCTTAACCTGTAAGAAACAGTATCGACTTCCAACTTGTCACTGCAATCCAAATCATGACACCTTGTATGCAATAATGCACCTTCATCATTATTCACAAAAATGTACCCTTTTTCCCTCTCCTAAGCATCTCATGGGCCAACCAGCTATAAATGTTAGAACTTGTGGCTCACTTTCTCAACACACAAAAATGAAAATGGTGGGTCACCAACCTGTAGATCATGTTCATGAAACAAACTTGGAAAATTCAATGGAATGGTGCCCAGAATGAAAATTGCCTGTCCTTTCTTCTGTGGAAACTTCTACTGCAGTCAAAGGCTTCTTCACAAAGTGGGCAAGCATGCTACATTTAGGTAAGTTTAGAAAGAAGGGGAAGGATTCTGTTGGATTATTTATATACGCAGGCTGTGTTTTGTTACTGGTAAGCACCTAGGTTTGACTGAAACTGAGTATTTGATTAATTAACATAGTTATGCATAAATTCCCACTGAAAACACTTTCTTGAAATTATAGAAAAGTTTCAAATTTAAAGCTTTTTTTAAATCTACATTTTCAAACTGCAACCGTTAAAGCCACCACAATGCCAAAGACACACTTGCTAACAAATAAACGAGGCAATAACACAATTAATCTGACCTTGTCTACAGACTATTTCATACCATACCAGAAACAATGCTGAAGAATCACTTCCATTTACACGCATGAATTTGCAGTCTCATATTCTATTCTATTGATTTTTGTACGTGAGAAGGAAATCAGTTCTGTGGTTAAAAACAAAAAAATTACTAGGAACCTATAGGGATATACTTTAATTTCTACTCTACATTTTTTCTATTGAACTGTTCTCCACTAAAATTTAATTTCAGCAGGAAAAGAAAATAGATATTTCCTGCAATGTACTCTTTGGTTTTGTAACTTGCAAGGTGACTAGACTGCTTGGAAATGTAAGTGGACAAAACTTACAGATAACGGCAACTTTATCATTGATGGAGAACAGAAACAACTTCCTTTTAGCGGCAGGAAAATGTCAATGCTTCTACTAATTCCATATTCCACAGCTAACTTTTCTCAATAATCATCATCTAAACCATTGGAAAGCCAGAAAAGAAAGCGACCACTGGGCTTACGGAATTCATCAGATTAGGTTGCTGATGCCAAAGTAGACAGTTTTTTGTTGAAAGGAATTGATGGCGTAGTCAACCTGAAAATGACCAGCTGGAGACTTGAAACGAAGGCCATATCCAAGCCCAACTCCGGATCCCGGTTTTCCCTGCCTCATTGCTGGATTTCCTGAAACTCAAAAAGCAAACGGTGTCATGAGCCTGGCAACAACAACAAAAAAGATGGGGTGGTGGGGAAGAAGAAATAGGAGGGAAAACGAAAAGACTTCAAAGTTACAAAGGCGAAAACAACAAAATTCACAATGGCAAAGAAAATAACAGATAAGCAGTGGTAGTCGTCACACACAGGGTTGTGGAACATGCTGAGTAAAAACACTGAGCAATTGCAGACATGGTTGAATGAGGGGAGCTCAAACAGATCTATTGAAGTAAGACCAACATAGACAAGTTAACTTAGTCAGGTTAGCAAAAGAATGGGGAAGCAGTATACAACTAATAATTATTAAACACCAAGGCTTCATACTTCCTAGAGAAAGAAAAGACTAAGTCCTTCACTTCCTACTATAATTACACTCCATGGCCCATATTCATCCAATTACAATGCAGATTCGTATTCATCTAAATTCCTACATTTTTTTTCTGCAATTAGATGTGTTTTAAGTCTTGAAAACTTTATAAGAAGTTGTTTAAGTCCATTGTGCAACTAAGAACTAAAATGCAGATTCGTTTGTATCTCTAAAACAGAGAAACTGAATGTCACTATTTACTCAGCAACATAAATACTATAGGACATTGGAATGAAAAATTCAACTGAAAATAAAAGGAAAAATTGTGAGTGGGAAACAATTTCTAAGCAAGTGAGATAAGTTAATTTACCAGGTACAAGACGACCAGATCCCAGATCAGTTCCACAGTCCACGAAAAAAGCACCTTCCAACATCTTACTCTGGATACAGTAAGAAAGTAAGTTGACATGTATCACTTCATCAAATTCAGTCATGAGAGAAAAAATATAGAGAATGTGATAGTGCATGACGGAAGGCAGCTACAACAGAAAACTTTGCTATAAATTTTAAGAATAACTAGTGTGATGTAGTTGACCCATACCTTCTTACCATATGTCTAAGTTCCACCAATATAATGGCTAGAGTTCCTAGACTCGGAATATCTAATAAATCATGAGAGGACATGAAGAAACAATATGGAAATGCCACCAATCTCATTGTAGAAGAAAAATAAAAGTTGGTTGATTATTTTAAGTCTTGAGGAGTTTTCGGGTTGCATCACCTAGAGGCAAGAGGAACCCTTCAAAGAATATGCATATTGTCATAGCACCAACAAGTAATGTGCAAGTTGAGTGGTCATATAATTGGTCCCTCACCAAAAAATAAAAAATAATAATATCGGTCCCTTCAATGTCCCAGAACCAACGATTAACTATATCTTTGACAAAGATACAAACCTAAATGACTTGTTCTATCCTACCTACTCACTTTAGCACGGCTCCGATTGCCTTGATTTTGCATATGAATTTCAGAAAACCCAGTTATCCATACTATAAGCTTTCATATAACAGACTTAATGACCATGGTAAAGAAGCTGTACTTCATAATGTTATAAATAGCAGTGAGTACAACAGCATTTAGAATGCTTCTATACCAAATAGCGAGAATCTAATTTATCTAGAGGTGACTTTAGCAATGATTCAATTGAAGATGACCGCAAGACTAAGTTCCAGGATTCACAACACAGATTTCTCGTTTTTCTGAGGGTTAATAAATTTTCAATTGTGCATATGCTGGCAATGCAATCCTCCTTAAGATGAAGAGGAGAAAATATCACACACTCTAGAATCTTGTTTCTTCTCCACCAGCAAAGAATATTTCTTGTCTCTTGCAAGAAACAATCAACCTACTTATTAAGTAGCCAAGGATTCAAAACTAGGACATTGTGGCCTACACAGTCCAATCTAATAAACATGACCTTGCCCGGAAAAGTACAGATTAGTTTTACTCTCACCAACATGCCACCAGCACAATTTTTTTTTTATTATTATTATGCATTTAAGAACAAACCTCGAGAGGCAGGAAGGAGGATTTTAGAAACAGAACCAAATTGCACAGGTGATGCAGCCACGGGAAATGGCCATTTCCTACTATTCCTTACTTCAGTCTCAGCTAGTTTTTTGTGTTTTAGCTACCCCAAAACAGATGGTATTAGGTGGCCTATTTCTCCTATATTGTCAATGTTTGCTTGTTTTCCTAAACAAACTACAATCACATGGCAAGACAAACTGCTGTATTTATGAATTATGAAAAGAGATTAAGGGAATCAGATAGAGTAATTCATTTGATTCCATCCCCTCTTCTACTTTCAACACCCAACACAATGAAACAGACAACATACTAGCAAACCAGATTTCTTGTAAAGAAACAACATATCCATGCATAGGCTTGAAACCCGAATATAAAACAGTATAATTGCTATTATTAAATTTTTTAAAGTGTTCTGATCAGTCAAGGTGCTGCTGCAACATAAGTGTCTAGGGCCAAATGAGTCTCTTCCTTAAGATTTCTGTGAAAAGTCAAGAAACTTAAAACTGCAGTATGAACCAGAACTTTTTGCATCTTATAATAATTTGCCATCCTTAAAGATACCATGAAGGTTTACATACCAGAGGAAATGTCAATTCACTATTTCCAACCAGACATGATCTTCCGGATCCAACAGCACCCTCACCATATCCTCGCACACTACCAAGCCCTCCAATTGCAAATGCTTGGTAAGGAGCCATGTCTCCTACAATGGAACCACCTGTCAGGCTGTCAGAATGAAAGGGTAAGAGTCATGCACAGGGAGAGAGAATAAGAAGCATGAGTGTATAATTTCTTCCTACTGCTAAGATGCTCGAGGGGATAGCAAGAATTGCAGCATGCTTCCAGTACAGACTGCTGAGTAACTTGTGTAGCCAGGTACTCCATATCATTTCAAGCATTATTTTACTAAATTTCAGATTAAGACTCTCTTTACATTCTATTAGCCAAGATATAATTCCCTTTTGTTCTCTTCAGCAAATTATTAGTTCCCAGTACCAACATACTACAGTTTTTGAATTTATTTATGCTTCTAAGAACACCTCTCCTGCTTCCTAGCACATGCTGTGTATGCTACTGACGCCCTTGAAAAGACTCTTGTCCTTTACATCCTGCTTCCAGTTACCAATTGTGTTCAGGGTCTTCCCTCTTTTTCGGACCACTAAATCACTACTTGCACTCACAACTATGCAGCAACTACTAGAAACGGCATAGAAAACTTGCTCACCTTGCCAATAAAAATGCTGGTCCAAGTTTGACTCCTTTTGTAGCAGTAAATTTGAACTTGTTGAAGATTAGCCACTTTGATAGAATAGGAATCCCTTGTTCAATTTGCATACTAAACTGGATATATGAAAACTAGTAGTTAGTGAAAAGCAACATGGCTGGCACTAAAGGTGTATGTGTCAAGACAGAGATTAGAATGGATAGAACTACAACTCAGCCTGAACGAATATGAATGCACAATTTATATATTAGCAAGAAGGTTTACCCGAGAAAAACTGTGATCATTTGCCTTTGCACACTGAGACTCTTGCTTCAAAACTAGCATACTGTCATGGGGACTGCCACTGTATTACAAGCATTTTACTGATTCATTAGGAAACAACATAATATAATTCACTTGAAACTGAAATAATAAAAGTGTAGACTACCTGCATGTCACTGGGAACCCATCAATGTCCCTGGTTATAGAGCGTCCATCATCATTCACTAGTTGGACATGCTGCACGGCCCAAAACAATTAATTTCTTAATAAATCAACCATATATGACAAGAAAAAAAAATACTCAGCTGAAAACAACAACATAAGCAATAACTGCTTATTAAGCATGGCCAGAACCTCAAATTTGATACTGGTGCTGCTGCTCCAGTCAGAGCTTGCAGGCTCATTTCGATCCAAACCAACTGATAAACGAGACAAATTTACATCTCCACTCCCCGAACGAGAGAAATTGTCGATTGGTGTACCATGGACCCCAATTTCAGGTGAAAAGGAATGCTGGGACAAATAATTCGTGGATCAAGAGTTAAAATAATGTTGTGAATTAGTGGGGAGAAAAAACAAACAAACCTTTTCCCTTACAATCCCAATTGGCTGTTTTCTTTGAAAATCCTAAATTTTGAGATTTTCCATACCAAAAACAAAATAAATCGAATTAAACAGTTTCTTCATTAAAACCCAGTTCCTTAATTTTCCGTCTACAAAACACAATAATAGCACCAAAGAGTAGTCATAGCTTATAGCAACTGACCTGAATAACAAAACATTTTTGACAAAGCCACTCAGGTCTTGGCCTTCTATAAGTTATTGAGACATTTGAATCAGAGAGCCCCTTATCCCATGATACATCAAGCTTCTCACTTCCACCAAATAAATTCGGGTGTTTGATGCAAAGACTGCAAAACGCTAATTGAATTAATTGCCAAACAACTACCGACACTATTTTTTGCAAGCAGGAAAGAATGTAAATTTTGTTTTGCATTTCTCTGGTCTACAAAACATAGTTAAAGAACAAAACCCAGCTTTTTCTTGAATTCAATTACATAGAAGGATTCAAAAACTTAACAATATTTCCTTTTCTTTCCCACCATTTTCTCAGTAACCAAACAAAGAAAATTCATACTAGAAGCAAAAAAAAAACCCATAGAAAAAAACTTGGTAACCAATAAACGAAATGGCAAAGGTTATAAAGGAAAAGACCCACCTCCCAATTATCAGAGAAAGAGGACTTCCAGTGTTCCTGCAGTTTTACATGAAAGAGAGTCAGTGAATGAGTGAGAGAGAGATGTGGCAGTTACTCGTAATTAATATCCAAAGAAATGGATAATACAAAGAAAAGAACCTTAGAGAAGGAAGCATCAAAGAAGCACATAGCTTGTGAGTAAAATCAACATTCACATCAATCTTGGCTGTAACATATCAAAATCCACAATCAACAACAACAAAATAAAATTCCCAGAAAAAGAAAAAGAAAATCAAGAACCGACTTTCAATACTGACCTTTGCCAGCATGGATGCTCTTTTGAGCTCCCATGGGTATTATTATTATCTACTAGTGCATCAAAACGTTAACAACGGTGATGGTGAGCAATGCTGCCTGCAAAAGGTAAAGAAAGGAATATAACGCAAAGAAGAGGAGAGTGAGAGAGAAGACAAAGATTTTTGCATGAATCAAACTGTTAGAAAGAAAGAATGTTTAAGTCCCAAGGCTGTAATCTGATTTTGCTCGCTTTGGGGTTTCACTTTTGCACGTGCTCCTCGTCAATGACAGAATGGAATCTTCCCCTGTGATTTAATTATAACTTAATCCTGTTTTATGAAGCTAATTAATTAATCTCTGTAGTCTTATGGGTATTTGAACTGTTTTTCCGTTAAATTTTTTTTTTCTTTATATTAATATTTTTAAATTATTTTGATATACAAATATTAAACAAAAAATTAAAAAAAAAAAAAGAAGCAATTTGAGAAGCAATGTTTACCTCATTTCAAAACATCCTCGTAACAAAATTTAAATAATTTTTAAAACAGTATTTTGGATCTTCACTTTATTTTTATTATTATTATTATGCCTGATCCGGAACCAGCTCTAGCTACTGTTCCATCTCCTGCACCGTTCTGTGCCTTTTTGAATGAAACGCCTAGCTTTGATGCTTTCTTCTTACCCACGCGAGATTGCATGCCTTGATTTCTAATTGAATTTTTTCATCCGTCATAATTCATTTTTTACCATCAATTTTTTTTCATGTGTTTCCAAAAATATTTTTCTTAAAATATTTTTTTTTCAATAAAGCTCAATCAATTTTTTTTATTTTTCATTTGTTTTTTTGTTTTGTGTGATAAGATAGGTAAATAAAAATAAAAATAATAAAGAAGAAAAATATAAAAGAATTTAGGGAATGAAATAAGAAGCAAGAAAGAAAAACGGATTAAAAAATATAATAAGAAGATTGTGCAAAAGAGAAAAATAAAAATAAATAGGAGAACCAAACAAAATTGAAAATTCATAGGGAGGAGATCTTACACATTAGAAAAATAAAATTTAATTAATTAGGAAGCAACAAAAATTTTCTAACATTACTTTTTTCAATTTAGTTTTTCATATTATGTAGAGGATCCTAGACAATATAAAAAAAGAGGGACACATGTAATTGGAAAGAGAAACTCTTGCGTGGAGGAAACTTGTCCAAGCAAAAAAAAAAAAACCTAATAGATAAAGAAAACAAAGGAAGTATCAAGAAGGAGACAAAACCCTAGTCACCAAAATCTTCAAGTTGTTGATCTCCACCTTTGCTCAAACATCAAACACACCCACAACATCATATATCATCTCTAGTTAGATGCTCACTACATCAGCCCTAAAACTTACTGAAATGGATTGAATTGACAACCTCTTCATCTATAAAATTCTGCAACATAGTGTTGAAAGAGAAGAAAACAATAATAGAAACTTCTTTGTCATCGATCTTTCTTTGTCGAAGGAGGTGGGCTACATCACCTGTGTAGTGTGGAAGGAGAAAAGGTGAAGCGACTAACTCGCACGTCCACGCGCCTCCTCGACTCGTCTAAGTGTGCAACAACGCTCCACAGTCCAGCTTGTTTGTTCAAGCATGTAGCCTATGTGTCGCCATTATTTCATTCTATTTTAGCAGCTCCGATCCAGTTTCAGCCAACTCTAACGATTTATAAAGGTCAATTTTAAACCTTAATATGTGATTTACTAGTCTTGAGAATAATTTGTAACATATTTATTAATTTTTTATTCACAAATGTATATTTGTTTGTATGTCGTTAATTTAAAATGGGGTGTATGATGTTTGCATTAGGTTATACTTGTTTGAATTAATTAGGTTGCATTGAATTATTTGTAATGTGCATTCCATTTTTCTTTTACATATGGATGTTCATGGGATTTTTATGAGACTTTGCATTTTAATAGGTTTTCTTCATATAATGTCTATCGATCTTTGTGAACTTGAGGATGGTATAATCCTTAAATGAGTTTTGTCCTTGAGAATTGAATTTTGACGAGTGTGATTTTGTTTTTGCTAAAAGATGTGTCAATAAAATTTTGTTTTTATTAAAGAATCAACTTGTGAGTGGTATAATTCTTAAAAGGGTTTTTTCCATGAGAAATTGAGTTTTGTCGTCTAAAAAACATAATCTTATTTTCTCCGAAAACAAATATGCAAATAAAAATTGTATTTCGCCAAAGAGTCAACATGTGAGTAGTAAGATCTTTAAAAGAGTCAACTTAACCAATAAGAACATGTCTTGAAGAACCAAAGCTATACGTCATGATCACCTCAACCCCATGCCTATAAAGAGACGTAAACGAGTAGTATAAAGACACAACAAAGTTGATCAATCATTCAAAGAGTTAGCAAATTCAATTAAGAACTTAGTATGAAAATCACTTAACCACACAAAAGATAGCAAGAATGCCTTTTTTTTGTTAAAAATAGTCTAACTTCAAAAGTCTCTACAAAGGAGTATTTATACTATAAAGAATTTCAAGTCTAATAGGATATCTCTAATGGATATGGATAAACCTAGTAAACAACAACAACAACAACAATAATAATACAATAAACCCAAATTTAAATAAAAGCCCTAATATGTCTAAAAAACCTAATAATAACTAAAAGATAAATATAACAATAACCCAACTAATTTAAATAAGACTAAAGTTGTTTTCTTAATTTGTTGGCAAAATCTTTCCAATTCAACTTGAATCGCATTAAAATGGAAAGATATGGATGTCTTTTTTTCAAATTTAAATGAAGGCCCTAATGCATTTTTTTTCTCTCTCATTTTAATGAATTAGAAGGCGTTCCATATGTAAATAGAAAGATATGGATGTCTTCTTTCCAATTCAACTTGAATCGCATTAAAGTTCGTTTTATAGCTCCAATTATGACCAAAATATTAACAAAAGATTAAAATTAACAAATTTGAATCTTTTTATTACATTCTTTTTGTAATGTTTGAATGCCCATTAACAAACTCTTCTTGAACATGAATTAAATTAATCAAGGCTTGTTCTTTATTATTTAGTATCTTCTTGAAGTCTACCTTAACTCATGTGGTTTGAAGAAGTTCATTGAATGTCTCTTTAAACCTCTTAGCCTTAAGTCTTGTCACTAGAGCAATTAGAATCTTTAACGAATCTCTTGGTGTTGCTTGGATCACATTAAATTGAAACTTTATTCTTTTAAAAAAAGAAAAATATATGAGATTTTATCAAAGAATTGACCTGGAGATGGTAAAATCCCTAAAAGGATTTTGTGCTAGTAAAGTCAGGACATCACCTTCTTTTTTAAAAATAAAACACAATTTGTGTAATCAAAGGAAATGGATCAAAGCTTAATTTATCATTTACTATTTTTTTTTAAAAAAATCCCATGCCCACATCCTAAAAAGTGAGGAATAAATCTATTTCTAAGTTTGGATCCTGAATCATTGTTTTGGGTTTTAAAAATCATTTGCCATCAATAAGTAAACTTAGTTAAGTCTCTGATCTGGGTTGTGGGTTTAATAGGTTAACCAGCTTG
>Ga0307517_10014075_pt1 | contig 10788 bp, 11 predicted proteins | sample 23_EM_MG_FD_194515 | JGI IMG/M metagenome (GOLD analysis project Ga0307517, IMG submission 194515) | Populus trichocarpa ectomycorrhiza microbial communities from riparian zone in the Pacific Northwest, United States - 23_EM | ecosystem: Host-associated > Plants > Roots > Unclassified | place...
AGCTTTTCTCAAAAACACTGTGCCAGAATCCGTACCTCCGATGGAAAGTCCTCATTGCAAGTCGACCTGAGCTCGCAATTCGACACTCGCTTAATGATATTGCAAACCTGTCCATTTGGCTTGCACTCAGTGACGAGTAAATGGCATACGAAGACATCAATCGGTACTTGGAAGATAACTTCAGGGAGATCAGGCGCAAGAATCCAAATAAGTCTCACCTGCCGATCGATTGGCCTTCGAAGGAGGACATCGACAGCCTTGTTCGGAAATCATCAGGGCAATTTATATACGCGGCCACTGTCATCAAATTTCTTTCGTCGGGCAAGCATTCGAGCTTGTCTTCGTGCGATTCTCGATGTTGGCTCAACATCTATAAATGGCCAAGATGAACTTCCGTTTTGTCAACTCGATGTCTTATATGAGCATATTCTTAACTCTGGACAGGTAGATGCAGTGAGGCAAACCACAGCCTTGTGCGCCCTGTTTGAGAGTTGTCAATTTGGATGTGTATGCTTGTGCACTAAGCAAACCCCAGAGGGAATCATCGCTGCAATACTTGGCTTAGAGATTGAAGATGTGGACTGCATTCTGGAAGAACTCAGCTCGATGCTCAGAGTGACAAAAATTGATGTTTGTCTATACCATGCATCAGTGGGCGATTTCCTGTTCGATCGCAATCGATCTGGGAAGCTGTGGACGAAGGTTCTTTTTGGACCAGAATAGTTTGCCATTCTTTGCAGTCATTGATCACTGTTCCAAAAGGATCGCTCTTGCAATGGTGCTTGATAAAAACGTTGACCAAGCAGATACGACAGGCAAGACCTACAGAAGAGATAACTCACTGTCTTTCGTTCGACTTCACCCCTTTGTTTGATATACACTACGGAGTTTTCGAAACCTGGATTTTATTTTTGGATCTGCTCAGAAGGCGATCATTGGTAAGGTATTTAGCTTCTTTCTCGTGTCCATAGCCCTCATTGAAGTTGGTAGGAAACTGGGGACTGGAAGAATTTATATCACAAACACATCTCGACATATGATCATTGGCTCGCAAGGATTTTGGAAGACAAATACTCTGCTTCTCACTCACAGAGAGCCCAAGTCGCCTTTCTTTCCTTCCGACATATTCCCGATATTGCGGTCATCGTACCCTCATCCGAGTTGGCAGGAATCCGCTATTCTTCTTATCTCTACCGTCGGTCTCCCGGGTCAATTCCAAGAGCATGGATGGATATGTTCGAATCTAGTCAACTGCCGAGAGTTAAAGCCTACATGCTAGATGGTCAAATACAAGCGTCAGCAATTTTACACTGCATTCATTTCTTAGTCGAATGTGCAGTCACTGGCTGTCTCGTGCGTTTTCGGCCAGGCGCTGACAGGAAGTCGCGACCGTGGATTTGGCGGAGAAGACAACTTGCGAGCAGGCATTCACCTCCCCACATACGCTGTCAAATGAAAACGGGGCATCCCTGCTCATCTTATTCACCATTTATTCCGTTTTAAAACATATGGACCCTCTCATGCCAGTGCCGAACAAACTCAGGCCTATGAACAGTGCACTCGGATCCCTTCTTCATTTGTTGAACCATGCCACCGTTTCTCCAAAACTCGTATTTGCCCTCAGGGTGGCATTGTCGCTCACTTGTACCTCAAGAAACATTTTAAATCTCTGGCATGAAGCTAAGAGGGCTATGACGAAGTACCTTGTCGATGAAGCTGGTTTGAAGACAGTGTTGTGGCCCCAAGCAACATCTGGCGGGATCGTCTGTGGGATCGACGCAATTACCATTAGTTGTACCCACACTATTTGCTCGGAGGAGGCAATATCTATTTTTTGGTTCTGAGGTATGACTAATCAGAGAGGAGTTTGTGACGACGAAATAAAAGAAGTTGCCCAATTAATAACTCAATAAATAGGCATGAGATTATGGATATTGATCTGAGAAAATTCCGTGGGAGTCATGCATATCTTGACGCTAATCTCTGAAGATCTTTATCAATTTAGTCTGATTATTGATACGGAAATATTTACCCGCCGGGAACTTGAATATAGGAATTTCTGCAGAATTGACAGACGAGTTCCACGTCGACTTAGGAGTACCGTACTCTGCGGGCCTTCACTCTGATATATGTTCATCACCCTACCACGTACCGATGGATTCCTATCTCATCAGAATCAAATTACACAAGCATAAATAGGATCGTATTCGGCTCTGATCCTCAGTATTCCTTGTCCGGTTCCACCTCACTCTCTGTCCAGACTGGTACTACCCAGACATGGTCTCTGTACTCTTTCCACTCATTTTAGCTTCTGCTGTCCTCGCCACTCCTTTAGCGAGGCAGAATACCCGTCGGTACACCGTATACAACAAGTGTCCCACATCCATCGACTTGTACATCGGCGGCGTGAAGGACAGCACCATTCCGACAAACGGAAACGTTGTCAAGAACCTCGGTACTGGTGCAGGTTTCTTCTACACCAACGCTAATGGTGGAAGTCCGACTGCTGAGGGAACAATTAGGGCTGGCTTCAACGATGTGAGTTAAAATCACCACCTGTGCTGTGTCTCTTTTTTTTTGACGTGGTCTGACGTGGAATCATTTATTTCCTTCTTCAGGACTACTATTACATGGTTTCGGATCCCAACCATTCCAATACAGGTCTGCAGGTGAAGCCCGTTGGTCGCGTTGCCGTATGTTACTTCCGCAATGAATTCTTTCCTTAGCTGACAGCCTGACTCGTCTCGGAATTCTTAGAGCAATGGCTTCTGTGAAACGATTCAATGTGACAGCCGCGGTTGCCCACAAGCGTTTTCGCAGCCCCCGACCCGGTTCCCTCCCCCTGCGTCTACCGCGCCCGACCCCCCCTACTATCGGTGCACCCCTGCGAGTACCGATTATGACATAACGTTCGTTTGACTTTTCATAAATGCAAAAGAGTTCCTTCTCACTTCATCGGCAGTTTCTGCCCCACAGGCAATTTCCCCGACCAGGGACAACCCATTCATTTCGACTACCAGAATAAATGTCTGGACGTTCGAGGCGCCGTTTTCGCCAACGGAACACCTGTTCAAATGTAGGAATTTTTTTTCTTTTATATGTTTTTTACTTATTCTCAACGATCGGCTGCTGTAGATATGATTGCAACGGCACCCCAGCGCAACGATGGATCATCAACAGCGGTAGCACCAAGGTGCGACTCGCGGGGACCAACTTCTGTCTTGACTCTGGTACCAGTCAGTGTGCCGCTGCTAGGCAAACGTTATAACACGACTGACGAATTTCTAGATCCTGCAGATGGCATACAACTCAAGATATGGCAATGCTATGATAATCTCCCTGCGCAACAGTGGTATTATGATGAAAACCGTATTGAGCTCGACAATCAAGGTTATTATCGAAATTCTTTTTCGTCCAAACTTGACGCTAATGACTCTCCTAGACTTCTGTGTGGATCTGGAAAGTGGCATTACGACAAATGGCCACAAGGTGCAGACATGGACATGTTCCTGCACAGAAAATAAAAACCAGATCTGGACCCTCTGAGATCTGATTATACCCAAATCCCCGCACGATCGTGAAACCACCCCTTTCTTTTTCTTTTTTTTTTTTTTTGAAACACTTGGGGCTACCTACCGTTCTTTTTTTTAAGTCCACTCTTTCTTGAAGCACACTCGTTATATATACCCCCTTTTTTCATTGTATGTAACATTATCGAGAAAAACAAGGCAAAATTTTTTGTGTCAACAAACGATGCTGGTGTCCGACATGTGTTAGAACCTGGCATATACTTCTCTTTTGTAAATGGCGAAGAGTCTGGAATGTATCCTTAGGAAGGAAATAGTTGTCCAGAAGGACACAACCCGCATACATTTTGATGTCCTTGGTTGTAAAGTAACCCATGCATGCTGTCTGTCTATTGGGCAGAATATTGACATGACGGATGTGATATCGCTCGAGAGTCGACCAGGAGAATGATACAGATTTTAGCATGAACACTTGTCTGAACGACATCGCAGTTCGCCACGAGAGCCAGTGGGAGTCAGCACTCACTCGCTTACCTGCCACCCGGAAAAAACTGGTGGACCATGAGTCATTCAGCATATCACTGAGATATGACTCTCACGAAATATGAATAAGTTAAACTTCAGGTCAAGCCTGGGGTCGGGATATTCCCAAGTCCATAATCTCATGTCTATTTATCCAGTTATTATCTGGAAACTTCTTTGTATCTCATTATGGTTTCTACAATCCCAGAAACATCTTGAAAAATGACAACAATGAATCAAGATGTGCGAAAAGGTAAAAGCTACTTGAATCGATCCCATGGACGATCTCTCCAGATATCGGACGGTGCCACAAAACCTAACATCCTCTGCTTCATTGAACCAGCCACATGATCGACAAGGTACTTCCTCATGGCTTTCTTAGCCTCATGCCAGGCATTTAAAGTTTCTCTTGAGGTCCAAGTGAGCGACAATGCCACCCTGAGGGAAAATATTAGGAGTGGAGAAATGGTGGCCCGGATTAACAGATGAGGAAGAGCTCCGAGTGCGCTGTCCATGAGCCCGAGTTTCTTCGGCGTAGGGTTGAAGGAGCCCAGTCTCTTTAGAGCCGAACAAAACGGAATAGAGGGTGAATACAATAAACGATGATGCCCCCTTTTCTTTTTGTGAGGAGGTGAATGCCTGCTCGCAAGTAGTCTTCGCCGCCAAAACCAGGGTCGGGATTTCCTCCTGTCAGGACCTAGTCGGAAGCGCACGAGACAGCCAGTAACCGCACATTCGACTAAGAAATGGATGCAATGTAAAACTGCTGATGCCTGTATTTGACTATTCAGCGCGTATGCTTTGACTTTCGGAAGTTGATCCCCTTCCAACATCTTCATCCATGTCCCTGATTCTGGAAGCGGTATCAGATAAGATGAATGGCGGATTCCTGTCAGCTCGGATGAGGGCACGATGAATGCAATACCGGGAAAGTGTCGAAAGGAAAGAAAGGTGATTTGGGCTCTGTGGGTGTATGATACAGAGAATTTGTCTTGCAACAGGCTAGCAAGCCAACAATCATACGTCGAGATCTGTCTGTGATACAAATTTCCATGAGCGCCATTCACGGATTAGAATTGAATATCTTACCAATGCTAGCTCTCTGAACGAATCAAAAAAAGCGATCCAGGATTCAAAGAATCTATATTCCAAATCAAACAAGGGTGTGAAGTCGGATGAAAGACATTGCGTAACCTCTTCTGTAGGCCTTGCCTGTCGTAATGCCTTGGTCAGGGTTGTTATCAAGCCCCATTGCCACGGTGATCGTTTTGGAATAGTTCGCAACGACTGCAATGAATAACAAACAATTTTTGACCAAAGAAACCGTTCGTCCACCCACAGGCCCCCAGCTCGATTGCGATCGAACAGAAAATCGCTGATTGACGCATGGTATAGACGGATGTCATCTCCTGCTGCTTTGAGTATAGGGCTGCGTTCTTCCAAAATGCAGTCGACATCCTCGATCTCCAAGGCAAGGACTCCAGCAATGATTTCCCCTGGAGTTTGATCGGGGAGCGCATATCGAAAATAACAACTCTTATACAGGATGCACAAGGCAGTGGTTTGTTTCACTGCCTCAACCTGTCCAGCCCCTGCAGAGTTAAGAATATGTTCATATAGGGCATCGAGTTGACAAAACGGAAGTTCAGTTTGGCCGTTTATAAGTGTTGAGCCGAAATCGAGGATTATACGAAGACGAGCCTTGATGCGCTTGCCCGAGGAAAGAAATTTGATGACAGTGGCCGCGTAAATGAATTGCCCTGACGATTTCCTAACAAGGCTGTCGATGTCCTCCTTCGACGGCCAATCGCTCGGTAAATGAGACTTGTTCGGATTCTTGCGCTTGATCTCCCTGAAATTGTCTTCCAAGTAGCGCCTGATGTCTTCGTCCGCCGTGTAGTCATCACTCAGTGCGAGTGAAGTGGACGGATTCATAACGTTGTTGAATGAGTGTCGAATTGCGAGCTCGGGTCGACTTGCAATGAGCACTTTCCATCGGAAGTGCGGATTCTGGCAGAGAGTTTTCGAGAAGAGCTGGATAATGGATGTCTGTTCCTGGGTCTCGATACATTCGTCAAGTCCGTCGATAATGATAACATAGGGGAGGGGATGCCCAGCTATGGCCCGGGTTTGTGCGACTTGGGATAGTGGTGAGAGTATGAGGTGGTGGATCTGAGCGTCAAGAGAACGATGGAAGATATGAGGATCTGACTCCACTACCCGCTCGATGATGGATCGACAGTCTGGAACTGATTGGATGATGTCGTATGCGAGAGTTGGGATGAACCGCTTGAAATTGTTTCTCAGCGGATCGGAACGAAAGAAGAAGAATGAAGCGAGCAAGATCTTCTCCTCTTGGCAATTGTTCTCGCGATAGATGACTTCCCAGCACCTGCGGCACCGTAGATCCACATAGAGCCCTCCGAGTCCCTTCTGTCCAACGTCCAATCTTTGATCCTCCCCAGAACGGCGATTCGAGTGTTCGGATGACACTTTGGTATGTCAAAGTCGTGACCAGCATTGTAAAATGCTGAAGGAGCGACTTCCCTGGAGAGTTCCCCGAATCCTGAGCTCAGTTGCAGTTGTAGCCGTTGCAGTGATTTTCTATCAATCAACCCACCATTTCCCGATTGCCTCACGTTCTGAGTGAAATTTCCACCGTGAATGGTTATCTGGTTGATGTCGTTAAAGAGGTTATTTGCCTTAGTACCACCCACAGCTATCGAAGTAGTAGAAAGAGAAGAACTAGTACGAGTAGATTGGAAACCGACCGTTCGGTACCTGATTTGTCATTCTGGAACCTTGCACTAAATAATTCGTTTGGGATATATGCCCTCGGGCGGAGATGAATTTGTTTTCTCACGACACGTTCCAAAAAAGTATGATGGAGACAGGACTAGGCTCTGTAGAATCTGTTTTGGGATTGGCGGTACAGACGTTCCTGTTCTTGTTCACGGGCCATGTCAAGGATTTCTTCTCTTTGTCGTCGGGCGGCTAGTTCACGGGCATGGTCTTGGTCACCCCAGAAATCCACGGATTGCTGGGGAAGGGCTATGTTACGTTCTAGGACATCGAGACGATCAAAGGCTTCTTCTCTAAGGGGAGCTGATTCACGGGCATACTCAAGGGCATGCTCTTGGTCACCCCAGGAATTCAGGGGTTGCTGGGGGAAAATCATTCGAGAGCCCTCAAAATATCTGTCCACGGTATCACCAAAGGCAGTTTCGATTCGGTGGAGCAAATCGATCATGTGGTCATCCCGCCGCTTCAGGTATTGACAGAACTCTGACAGCGATGACATAAGTTTCCGAGCTTCAGGTGGGACCTCAGCATCTCGTCTTGCATAAAATGAAGCTGCCCCGGTTGCGAAGAAGAAGTCGTGGAGAACTTGATTTCTGAGACCCTCCTCGGCAGTCTCACCTTTCCGTATGTACCTATCAAAGTGCCTCGCACAAGACCCCGCTTTTTTCGAGTAAATCGCCTCCAGATCTAATGACAATCAATTAATGGACTCGCTGCTCTTAGAAGATTGTCTAACCCTGCTCTTCCTCTTGAGAGAATCGAAAGGTGACAGATGAAACGTCCTTTGAACGTGTCGCGAAAGCGAACGGAACATCGATCTTCTGGAGGTCTTTGCCACTAGGTTGGCAGCAAACAAGCTTGTAATAAACTTCCGCCCAGGCAGTCTTAAGCCTGAGTTCCCCCTTGTCAGTGAGCCTCTCGAGGTGGAAGCTGCCAATGAAATGAAAAAGGGCTTCGTGGTAGACACTTGCAGTGCAGAGCCTGACGCCAGGTTTACTAGGAGAAGACGTATCGATAGAATGAGCATAATTGGCAAAGGTGATCTCGTCCTTGACATGGGGGCGCAAAATCTCTGTGGTAGCATCTTCGAACCCGATCGTCCAGCTGCGTAGTTCCGGATGGGCATTGTCCAGCTTGTCATATGCGCGGAACGATGACACAGAGCTTTTGAAGCAGCGAAGGGCAGCTTCCATGAAACTCAAGTCAGGATCATTGTGTTGATACTGGCGTCGAAGATGGATGAGACCCTGGATCTGGTCCCAGGGCGGTCCAGCACGGGCGGCTAACTCCCGAGTGACTGCCTTTCCCCAAACCATCGGGGGGTCGCCCTCTCCCGTCTCCCATTCTTGCGTGATGTAACGTCTATCCTCGTTACTTTCCCCGTTCCATGCAAGAGAGGCACACCAGCGAAAACCGTACTCGCGTCGGATGGAGACCCACGCAACATCAAACGCCCACCAATATTCCGATTCATCCTTTATTGCAGGTCGGAAGAGCGCCATGGCCCGGTCGTAATGGATGGGCGGTAAGTCTCGAATACTTATCCGTACATCGTAAAGATAATGTAGAACGCTGTCCGCTGCTTTCGATAAGGCGTCGAGGGCTTTAAAAAATAGGGATATTGGTTGACCAACCAACAGCGCCAATGCCTTCCTCACAAGGTTATCTCTATCAGCGAAGAGGTAGGAGTGGACAAGGATTGCGATGGTGAGCAGGGCGGTTGGAATAAACGTGACGAGAGCATAGACAAGCGAGAACAGCTGGGGAAAAGGTCGGTGGTTGGAAAGAACAATACAGAAGGCATAGAACAACTCTGCTTGAGGTGATTTGTAGGGACATGGATCAGGAACTCTACCTCCTACGATGGTTTCCTTCTGCCAGACGTAAATATGTAACATTGGTAAGATTGTTGTGACAATTGGATATAGACCTGAAAGGCCGATAAGAGCTGCGACCGGAATGGTGACCATATCGACTCCAAGAGAGAAGAGAAATTGAACGAGCCCCGCGAAGAAGAGGAACAATGAAATCAGGAGAAAGACAGAAAGGGAGGAGATAATGCCACGGACACGCCATTTCTTGAGCATGCTGATCTTCATGTTTAGTAGTGCAAAAACCTGTTCCGGTGTAAGGTGTCCTGGATAAGAAAGGTGCTCCCGCAACCACTGTGCGGCGATGATTCCTATCAGCGCAGTCGTGAGACTGGTCACAAGGCTCAGGAGCCAGAAAACGTTGATACGAATGGAAGAAGATGGAAGTCGCGTCGCGCTAGTGGTACTGCGTTGACTCCCAGGTTGATCGCGGAGGAGGTTAATCGAATCTATGAGGAAAGCCGTTACTATGGCAGAAAAGAGAGCCGCCTGAAGTTGTAAGTTAATAAGCGTGATGAATGGGGAATAACAAACCCACAAAAATCAGGATATTCTGGACCTCCTTGTCCCATGCTTCGCATTGCGCTCGATCTTCCTTTTGGATTGGTTGGAGCATTGTCATCCAATCATTGTCGGAGTCTTCCTTGGGCGTCGGACCTACTGGCACGTGCCTGATCTCGCTACAACACCCAAACTGGCGATAAGACAATTACGTGGGAAGCAGCGAGGTGAGAAGGTCGGCAGGTAATACCTGATGTTTTTCTCCAGCTGGCGATTCTTCAACGGGAGACCGTGACTTTTCATAAACGCTAGGGTCAGGAAGAAGCACCAACCACAGAGATAAACCATTGCCTCACCTTTTCGTCGATGCCTTCGGCGTCAAGTCGCTGGACACACTCTTCAACGGCATCCCAAAGCACACTAGCGAGCCTTGATTTCATCATTTCCTGTTTTTGTCCAGCCAGCATTTCGATGCTTGAGGTTGGTTGTGAAATACAAACAAGGCCAAAGGTACCAGACAGACTCTAGATGATAGATCTGTTGTTATAGAGGTAGGGTTTAGGGTTGGCAAGCTGGTCAACTAGGTCACAGGTCCAGGTCCAGGCCCGGTCCAGACCAACTAGTATTCAAATATTCACCGTTCAAACAACGCGGCAAGGGTTCCCACTCGAAAGATGACAGATCGAGGTTTTCTGTCAACACAACGAGGAAGCTCCCGCCAAAAAAGAATAGCGCAGTGAGGAGAACCCCAAAGGGTTTACCTCATAGCGTTACTTTTCAGTGTCGATTCAAACCCCATCGACGAAATGAAAAAGGATTCTCCTGTTGGGCGGGGAAAACCGTCTCGCCGCAATGCCTGTGTATGGTAACGCTATAAAGTCTGTAGTTAATAAATATACAAGAAACATATCTTTTGGGGTGAAGCACCCCACCCAGTGGCCCCGAACCTCCTATCGCGCTCGGTGTATACCACGTCGTGCAGTGTCTTTTCGGCATCGGAAGAGCGCCAGACACCCAAGTCAGGACTCGACTTGTATGGGTTACGGGTACAAAGAGACACCCAATTTGTTTGCGGGAGAGTTGCGAGTAATAAAATACACCCAGGTGGGCGTGTGACATGGAAGGGTGCCGGGCACGAAAACCTCCCACCATGTCAGGGTACACTGAAGTGTAAGGAGTGTAATTAGTGCACATTTTGAATAAAAAGGCTTACCTTTGGTGAAGCACACAACTCTCCTTGTCCTATCACTCCTTGTCCTAACCGTTGTGCTATTGTGTTCGAGTCGCGAAAATCAGGTTGTTGTTGTGAGGTGGGGGTGAGAGAATGAGCAGCGACAGCAGAAAAAAATACTACTATTTTCGATGGTTGTGGGGTTGAACGATTAACGTTAACGATGAACCCCAGTGAAAACCGGTTCTGCGGGATTTGTGCAAGTATGAGCAATTTTGTGCTAGTTAGAGGAAAATTTGTGTACACACGCAACATCGGTTCGAGACTTCGAGTAACCTGTGCGTATGTTGGTGGATTGATTTGAGGGAGTTTGGGAATAGTGAGAGAGCATGTT
>Ga0307517_10014076_pt1 | contig 10787 bp, 7 predicted proteins | sample 23_EM_MG_FD_194515 | JGI IMG/M metagenome (GOLD analysis project Ga0307517, IMG submission 194515) | Populus trichocarpa ectomycorrhiza microbial communities from riparian zone in the Pacific Northwest, United States - 23_EM | ecosystem: Host-associated > Plants > Roots > Unclassified | place...
GAACGTGGCGGCCGATGTGCACACCGTCCTCGTACCCCTGAAAGAATACTATCGCCTGGATAATCGCGGGCTGGTCAATAAAATGATCTTCACGCTGTCCGCCATCGCCCTTTTCATCCTGCTGATGGCCGTAATCAATTTTATCAATCTATCCGTAAGCCGCTCGTCCGCGCGGATGAAGGAGATCGGCATACGCAAGGTGCTGGGAGGATTGAAAAAACAGCTCATGCTGCAATTCCTGTCGGAATCCACGCTGATGGTGCTGCTGGCCACCTTGCTGGCCCTGGGTATTTATACACTGGCCCGGCCCTTTTTTAGTCAGACCCTGGGAACGGAGATCCCTTCCCTCAGAGGGTTTCCCGCCTGGTTCGCCCTGGTCCCTTTGGGATTGGTATTGTTCACCGGCCTGCTGTCGGGCATCTACCCCGCCCTGGTGCTGGCAGGATTCCGGCCCGTCGAATCTTTGAAAGGTAAACTGCCTTCTGTCAAGGATAATAGTCTGCTGCGAAAGGGCCTGGTGGGATTCCAATTCTGCATCGCTACCATCGTCCTGATAGGGGCCATCATCATCACGCAGCAGCTGGATCTTTTCTTCAGCAAGGACCTGGGCTATGACAAGGACGCTATCCTCTATGCACAGTTGCCCAGGGACTGGTCGCCCAAAGGCGCAGCGCATATGAGCACCATCCGGGACGAGATCGCGAGAATGCCGGAGGTAAAAGACGTCAGCCTGAGTTATGCGATCCCTAACGGAATGGGATGGGGAAGTTTTCAATTGTATAAGTCCGGCCAGGATTCTACGCATGCCGTCCCCATGGACGGCCTGCCCGCCGACCGCAATTTCCATTCCGTCTATGGCATCCCGTTGAAAGCAGGTGAGGCTTTCCCCGCCATGGCCGATACCAGCGGTAATTCCCTGCACGTCGTCCTCAATGAAACGGCGGTGAGGGCCCTGGGATTCAAAGACCCGAAAGACGCCATCGATCAGCCCGTCCGGATACAGGGAAGTAATAATATTATGCACATCAGCGGAGTGATCGGCGATTTCCATTTTTCGGCCATGGGCCAGAAGATCCAGCCGATGGTCTTTTACAATGTGGCGGAGGTCCCGTTCTATCGCTTCTTTTCCGTGAAGCTACGGCCCGGCCGCCTGGACAGGAATATCGAGGCCCTGCGGAAAAAATGGGCCGTGCTGATGCCGGGAGCTCCGTTCGAATATAATTTTATCGACGATGCCCTGAAGAAATTATATCAGGCGGAGATCCAGCTGAAGAAGGCTTCGTATACGGCCACCTTACTGGCCATGATCATTGTTTTCCTGGGCATATTGGCCCTGATCTCCCTCAGCGTGCAGAAAAGGACGAAGGAAATTGGCATCCGCAAGGTGCTGGGCTCTTCCGTGCCGGAGATCGTGACCCTGTTCATGGGTGAATTCCTGCGCGTGATCGCGCTGGCGGCACTGGTAGCCTGTCCCGTGGCCTGGTATGTCATGAATCAATGGCTGAACGATTATGCTTCCCGGGTGCCGATCACGGCGACGCCTTTCCTGATATCTATTTCATTGCTGGCGCTGATCACGGTATCACTGATCGGGCTCCAAACGATCAAGGCGGCGATGGCGAATCCTATTAAGAGTTTGAGGACGGAGTGAGAATTCCCCCGAATTCGAGGGAATTATATCAATGCAGCAACAGCTCGCAGGGCTTCAATCCCGTATGTTTCTTAAAGGCGGTGGAGAAATGGGAGATGGAGGAATAGCCCAGCATGACGGAAACCTCTGTCACGCTCAATCCCTTTTCATAAAGAAGGTAGCGGGCATGTTCCATGCGCTGGCCCTGGTAAAAATCGAAGATGGTGGTGCCGAACATTTCCTTGAACCCTTTTTTCAGGTAACATTCGTTGATGGCCACTTTACGGCTGAGTTCCTTGATGGTAAGGGGTTCGCCGATATGCTGCAGGAGGACTTCGCGGGCTTTGACGATCTTCTCCCGGTCTGCCTCGTTGGCGAGGAATTTACACTGGAAGCCTTCCACTTCTTTTTCGCCCAGCATGCACTCCAGGCTATAGAGCAGGAGCATCTGGCTCTGGGCGTTGACGTAGATATTCTCCAGGCTATCGGTATAGGTATGATTGAGCAGGGTCTCCAGGAGGAGGCGGGTCCTTCCGCAAAGGGATAGTATTTTGGAGAAGGAAGAAGAATGATTGAAATTTAAGATCTTATCGCTGACGTTGCTATCCAGGTGCTGCGGCTTTGAGAACTGGGCAAGATGTACCGGGAGGAAGCGGAAGCTGAGGGTGTCCACCGTCTCCACTCTTTCGGTGCAGCCGGGAGAAGAAGCCAGCCGGCAGGAATCGCATTCGATGTCCTTGCTCCTGCAATACACGTTACCCGCCACGCAAAACCGCAATTCCAGGTAATTCTTCGAGGGATCGTCCTTTTTGTAATGATAGACCATCATGCCCATATCTTCCAGGCTCCATTGGGGATGCTTCTGGTAGCGCTGGATGACATATTGCACGGAACCGGGGATCTGGCGCTCCTTTTCCTGCAGGAGGGTCAGCTGATCCTGCATAACAGGCTGCTTGTAAGCCATCATCAAAATATCCGGTGGTTGGTGCATGATCCCGCAAATTTACGGTTGAAAGACCAAATAATACGCATTCATCCGACAAGGTTCGAAGGAGAGTTTATTATGACAGTCGGATGACGAAGGAAGCAGGCGGTGGGTGTTGCGGCAGGACGGCGAAAAAGGTCCAAAAAAAGGCTGCCGGGGTTTGCGAAAGAACTTACGAAAAAACAAGAAAATAAGCGCGGAAGAAAGGACCCCGAAAAGGCATAAAAAACCTTTGGACGGACGGCCGAAAAAAGGGCTAAAAAAGCGGATAATTTGGGGATATTATAACCTCGTAAACCCTTTATTTTCCGTAGATTTGCAGACTTTATTAATTTATTGTTAACCACAAGATTCTCACCTTGAATATGAGTGAACCAACACAGGAAATCCTGACCCCCGCAAGTAATGGATATGGAGCAGATAGTATACAGGTGCTGGAGGGTCTGGAGGCGGTACGGAAACGTCCTGCCATGTATATCGGTGACATCGGCGTCAAAGGTCTGCATCACCTCGTATATGAGGTAGTAGATAACTCGATCGACGAGGCCCTTGCGGGTTATTGCAAGAACATCGTCGTGAACATCTATGAGGATAATTCCGTGAGCGTGGAAGATGATGGCCGCGGGATCCCTACAGGGATCACTACCAAGGAAAAAAAGAGCGCCCTTGAAATAGTCATGACCGTCCTGCATGCGGGTGGTAAATTCGATAAGAATACCTATAAGGTATCGGGCGGTCTGCACGGCGTGGGTGTGAGCTGCGTGAACGCTCTCAGCAGCGACCTGCATGTAACGGTGCGCAACGAAGGAAAGATCTTCGAACAGGAGTATAAGATCGGCGTACCTCAATACCCCGTTCGGGAGATCGGCAGGAGCGATCAGACGGGCACTACGGTGCGTTTCTGGCCCGATGCCAGCATCTTCATCACCACAATTTACAATAAAGACATCCTGGAAGGCCGCCTGCGGGAATTGTCCTTTCTCAACCGGGGAATACGCATCATCCTGAACGACCTGCGTGAAAAGGAAGAAGATGGGACCACGTACACCAAAACTTTCTACAGCGAGGGCGGGATCGTCGAATTCGTGGAAATGCTGGACAAGAATGCCGGCCGCAGCCCCCTGATCCCCACGGTCATCTTCGTGGAAGGCCGGGACGAGACGACGAACGTGGCCGTCGAAGTAGCGCTGACCTATAACGACAGCTACTCCGAACATATCTATTCCTACGTCAATAACATCAATACGATCGAAGGCGGTACCCATGTGGCCGGCTTTCGCCGCGCCCTCACCCGCGTCTTCAAATCCTACGGGGATAAGCAGGGCCTCTTCGAAAAAGCGAAGGTAGAGATCGAAGGGGATGATTTCAGGGAAGGCCTGAGCACGATCATTTCCGTAAAAGTACCGGAGCCGCAGTTCGAAGGACAGACCAAGACCAAGCTGGGAAATAATGAGGTCAGCGGGGTCGTGGACTCTACTGTCTCGAAGGCATTGAACGATTTCCTGGAAGAAAACCCGCGCGAAGCCAAGAATATCATCCAGAAAGTGATCCTGGCCGCACAGGCCCGGGCCGCCGCTAAGAAAGCAAGGGAACTGGTACAACGTAAGAGCGTGCTCAGCGGCGGAGGTTTACCCGGTAAGCTGGCCGACTGCTCGGAAAGGGATCCTGAACGCTGCGAGCTCTACCTGGTGGAAGGGGATTCGGCAGGTGGTACGGCCAAACAGGGCCGCGACCGCAGCTTCCAGGCTATCCTGCCCCTGAGAGGTAAGATCCTCAACGTGGAGAAAGCCATGGAACACAAGATCTACGAGAATGAGGAGATCCGCAATATGTATACGGCCCTGGGCGTGACGGTAGGAACCCCGGATGACCCCAAGGCCCTGAACATTACCAAAGTACGCTATCACAAGCTCATCATCATGACCGATGCCGATGTGGACGGAAGCCATATCGCCACCCTGATACTCACCTTCATCTATCGCTATATGAAGGAGCTGGTGGAACAGGGTTATATCTACATTGCCCAACCACCTCTCTACCTTGTCAAGAAAGGTAAAGAGCAGGCCTACGCCTGGAATGAAGAGCAGCGTAAAGGCTGGGTCGAAAAGCTGGGAGCGGGCAAGGAGGACAGCGTCACCGTTCAGCGCTATAAAGGGCTGGGAGAGATGAATTCCGACCAGCTTTGGGATACCACCATGAACCCCGATACCCGTACCCTTAAGCAGGTGACGATCGAAAGCGCGGCCGAAGCGGATCTGATCTTCAGCATGTTAATGGGAGATGAGGTCGCCCCGAGGCGTGATTTTATCGAATCCCACGCAAAGTATGCCCGACTGGATGTGTAGAGGGTCCGGGAAAACTTTTTCCGGGCAAATCGGCCAAAATCTGTAATATTACAACGTATCGTACTAACCGAGCCTGTCTCAGACAGGTGTTAAATTAACTAAATATGTCAACAGTAACACTTACGGCCTACAATGTTAAGACGAAAGAGAAAAATGTTCCCATAATCGATGCAGTGATCACCAAAACTGCCAAAGGAGCCTATATGGCGCAGGGAAATGACGGTAAAGGCAATAAGCTGACCACCCTCCTGGGAGAAGAAAAAGCCCTGGCAGCCATCAAAGCAGGTATTGCCAAACAAGGCTGGTAAATAAGGATCTTCATCGGTCAAATAAAGTCCAGGTAGGAAGACTGCCTGCCCAAAATAGCTCTATCGTCAGCCCCGAGCCATTTATTAAGGACCGTCGCATAGACGTCCTTAAAATCGACCCGGTATTTCAGATCCCCTTCGGAAAGGTCGTTCAGGTCGGGTAAGCCGTTAATCAGCCCCTTTTGTTTCAATCCCCCGCTGACCAGGAACATATTATTGGCCGTCCCATGATCTGTCCCTCCGCTGGCATTCTGCGCCACCCTTCTTCCGAACTCGGAAAAGGTGAGCAGCAGTGTGTCCTCGAAACGGTGGTTCGCTTTCAGATCGCCGACAAAGCAGCTAAGGGCATCATTCAGGTCCTTGAACAGCCGTTGCTGCTGGGCAGCCTGGTTTACATGCGTATCGAAACTGCCCAGGGACAGGTAATATACCTGCGTATTGATGTCTGAAAAGATCAGGGAGGCGATGGTGTGCAGGTTCCTGCCGATCTCCGTATTCGGATAGGTCGCCGAAGAAGGGCGCAGCCTGCTCTGCTGGAAGATATAATCGGCGCCGGAGATGGTCTCCGCCATGGTCTTATAGAGATAATCCACCGGCTTCCCGCTATGCGGATCGTGGCTGCCGTTGATGGCCATCCCGCCCGGGGAACCATGGCCGGCCGAGAGCTCCTTAAAATAATTCTCCTGGCTGGCCTCATAAAGACGGCGGGGGTCTTTCAAGGCCAATCCCTTGATCTGCTCGCCCTTCAGGGCCAGGCTCACCACGTCATCGATCTCCAGGGCCTGCGTTGGCCGGTCACATCCTTTGCAATGCGCATCCAGGTATCGCCCCAGCCAGCCCGTTTGCAGGACATCCTTGCTATCGCTGGCCGTCTGCCAGATATCCATACTCCGGAAATGCGATCGGTCAGGGTTCGGATAGCCTACACTGCTGAGTATTCCCAGGCTGCCGTCATCATACAATCCTTTCAGGCCCACCAGGGCCGGATGCAGTCCTGCTTCGTCATTGAGCAGGGCAGCCCCTGTCTTTTCGATCCCCAGGTGAGGACGACTCCGGTAATAAATATCATTACGTACCGGGATCACGGTATTCAACCCGTCATTGCCCCCGCTGAGCTGCAAGACCACGAGCACCTTATTACCCGGAGGGACCACCAAAGGAGCAGGACGTTCGAAGGCCTTCAGGAACTTCGGCACGAGGAAGGAAGCGGTGGCGAGGGAACCGGTTTGGAGAAAATCTTTGCGTTTCATGGTGGTGATTTTCGTGAATGGTCAGTGGTGAGTGGTGAGGTAATATTTTTTAAGTTATCAGCACAGCTGATATTCCGGCGTGCTCATCAGGCGGATCGTCGCCGTCCGGATAAAATCTTCCCGGGTGCCGCTGTCCGCATATTTCTTCAATAGCTCTTCGTTGATGCCTGTCTTTCCCTGCAAGGTCACGTCACTAATGGCGGCCAGCAACTGTTCGCGGGGTATATTGGCGAATCGTTGAAGATAGGGCGCCCAATCGATCTGCGCCTGTATGATCTGTCCCCCCTTGCCTCCCTGCTGCCGCGCGTTCCTTCTTTCTTTAATCCTCATGGCCCTATTCTCCGCTCCCCGGGCCGCCATTTCTTCTCCATCTTTCATGCCCATCATCTGGTCGTCATCGTCTTTGGGTCTTTGCCCGAATTCGCCTGCTTCGGCGATGAGCTCCGGAATACGCAGGCGGAACATCAGGGTGGAGCTGTCGATCCAGGCAGGACCGCCGGGCCAGCCTGCCACATTGGGAGGATAAAAAAGGACCTGCCCCAGGAGACGCTGCAGGACGATCTGCACCTGCTCATTGGCGATCTTCATCGGCAGGAGACGACGCATGCCTGCCAGCAGTTCAACGGGGGATTTGATGCGGGTACCGATATTGCGGGCATCGTAGAACCAGTCACTGCCGAAGATATCGTGCAGCAATCCTTTCAGGTCGTAGTTTCCCTGGTAAAAGCGGCCTGCCAGCCAATCCACCCGGGTCTCGTCCACTTCTTCATTCACCAGGTAACGATAGAGCTTGCGGGTGATATAGCGGGCCGTCTGCCGTTGTTCCAATAAGATATTCAGGATATCATCCCCGTCGAACCGGCCCGTCCTGCCCAGGAATGTTTTTTCTCCATCATCATGCTGTCCCTTACGGAACTGGAACTCTCCTTTCAGATTGGCGCCCCAGCCGGTAAAGGCCCGGGCCGCCTCTTTTACATCCTGTTCGGTGTAGTTGCCTCGTCCCATCGTGAACAGCTCCATGACCTCCCGGGCGAAGTTCTCATTGGGATGGTCCTTCCTGTTCTGGTTGTTGTTGAGGAAATTGATCATGGCCGCGCTCTTGGAGACCTCCCGGAGCAGGTCCCCGAAATTTTCCAGGGCGTTCTGCCGGACGCTGTCGAGCAGCAACTGCTGGTAGAAGATATTGATATTGCGTGAGGCGAAATGACCATGCCAGAATAAGGACATTTTTTCGCGGAGCTGGGCGTCGCTGTTCACCATTTCATTCAGCCAGGCCAGGTTGAGACTTTTGATATCCTCCTGCGACTGCCGTCTCAGTTCCTTCTTCTGCTCGGGGGACAGGTCTCTTTTCTGTAGGGCCACCGCCTGATCCACGCCCATAAAGAGTCCCTTGAAGGCGTTGTCCGTCACATCGAGAGGCTGGGGCTTTTTAGAAGAAGCCTTCCATAGGGCTTCGAGGAAGCTTTTCTGGCGGCCGGTGGCGACGGAGCCCAGGTCTTCGGCCATCGGGCCGAATCCCGCCCGCCACAGCAGGTGCTGGTTTTTTAATTGGTTGGTAATGACCATGCCGGACGTTTTGCGCGTTGGACCGCCCGGACGGGGAAAGGTTTAAAGCCCCGTCCGGAGATCCTGTTTTGCGCCCCTCCTGGCAGGCTTAACTGCCCAACAATACCTTGAACCCGATCACAAATCCGTTGAGACTGTTGCTCAGGCTGGTGCCCAGGGAGAAGCTATTCGTCTTATAGATTGAGTTATTGCCAGGAATGGCCGTATTTTCATAGGTATCCTTCTCATGGCTGTATTGGGCCGAAAAAAGGTTCTGAAATCCTGTCTCCAACTGTACTTTTTTCGTGATCGCATAGGAAATACCGGGATAGAACCCCAGCGTAACCCCGTAGATCTTATTATGGGTAATGGTCGAGGACTGGCGGTCGTCGCCGGATTCTCCCGTGACATAGGATGCGCCCAGGCGGCCCTGCATAAAGAGGTAGAATCGATTGCCAAGGTATTTATATTGACGCAGGAAGAAACCGACGCCATAGAGACTGTTCTTGACCTTCTGATGCCCGAATTGCCCACTACCCACCGAGTATGCCTGCTCCTGATTAGCATAGGAATAGGCCAGGTCGAAACCTTCCAGCAGATTGTCCTTGATGGCTATGCCGATGGAGGGGCTGATGTTAATGCTGGTCTCTTTGGCCTGGTAATTCTGCACGGGATTGACCGGAGTAGTTTTGTTGGTACTGAAGCCAATATTGCCGCCTGCAAGGATCGAGCCTTTCATGATCTGCGCCTGAGAAAGGAGACCGGTAGTAAGAAAGAAGGTAAGTAGGTAGAAGTACTTTTTCATAATAAATAAAGATTAGGATTAATGTGTGCCCTAAAGATGGGGCACAAAAAGTGATTCTATAAGGACGGCTCTTTGCTTTCACAAAGATTTATGTTAAGTGAACCTGAAATCCACGATAGGAAGCAGCTATCCGGGGTCGTTATTGTCTGGCACAGGCATTTATTTCTTTTTATTTTTCTGTTCCATTTTTTTTACTGCGGCATCGAAGTCCGATTCGTATTCCCGGTCCTGAAGCGTGCGATATTGTTCGAACTGCTGTTCGGCCGGTGATGGCCCAGTGCAATTTGTTCTGGACTGTCTTGTAGAACACCTGTGTGATCTCTGCCGAGGGATCGTAATCGATACTGCATTGGGCGTAGATGTCGGTGATCTTCTGATAGAACCTTCTCTCACTGGCCCTGATTTCGCGAATCCGCTCGAGTAACTCTTCGAAATAATCCCGTCCGAAGTTCTTTCCCTGCTTCAATCGCTCATCGTCCAGCACAAAACCCTTTATGATAAATTCGCGTAATGTCTTGGTCGACCAGATGCGGAAACGGGTAGCTTCATGGGAATTGACACGATAGCCGACGGCGATGATGGCGTCGAGGTTGTAGAAATCCACTTCTCGCGATACCTCCCGTAGGCCTTCTTTTTGAACTATCCGGAATTTCCGGATAGTTGAACCCATTTCTAACTCCTTGGTTTTAAATGTATTTTGCAAGTGCTCGCTGATGGTCCGCACATCCACGCCGAACAATTCCGCCATTTTCTTCTGCGAAAGCCAAAAGGTCTCCTCCTCGAAAAAGACCTCGATGTGGGCTTTACCCTCCGGGGTAGTGTACAATAATATTTCGAACGATTGCATAAAATAGATTTATCTCTCTCCTATCCTCTCCGCCCCGAAATAACTATGCAACGCCTTCGGCAGTGCGATGCCCTTTTCGTCCTGGTGGTTTTCCAGCAGGCAGGCTACGATGCGGGGGAGGGCAAGCGAGCTGCCGTTCAGGGAATGCAGGAGCTGGGATTTACCGGCGGCATCCTTATAACGGATCTTCATCCTATTGGTCTGGAAGGATTCGAAATTACTGACAGAGCTGACCTCCAGCCATTTTTCCTGGGCCGCGCTATACACTTCGAAATCGTAGGTCTGCGCGGAGGTAAAGCCCATATCGCCCCCGCAAAGCAGCAGTATGCGATAAGGGAGGTCGAGGGACTGCAATAGTTTTTCTACGTGCACGACCATTTCTTCCAGGACATCATAGCTTTTTTCCGGGGACACCAGCTGCACGACCTCTACCTTATCGAACTGATGAAGCCTGTTCAATCCCCGGACATCCTTGCCATAGCTGCCTGCTTCTCTCCGGAAACAGGGCGTATAGGCGGTCATGCGAATGGGGAGCTCGCCCTCTTTCAGGATCTCGTCGCGGTAGATATTCGTGACGGGCACTTCCGCCGTAGGGATCAGGTAGAGATCATCTTCCGTCACATGGTACATCTGCCCCTCTTTATCGGGCAGCTGCCCGGTGCCCCTTGCGGAGGCCTCATTGACCATCAGCGGAGGTTGAAACTCCGTGTAGCCGGCAGCGGTATTATAATCCAGGAAGTATTGGATCAGGGCCCTTTGCAGCTTTGCCCCTTTATTGATATAGACGGGGAAGCCGCTGCCCGTAATTTTATTTCCCAGCTCGAAATCGATCAGGTTATATTTTTTAGCCAGGTCCCAATGCGGCTGCGCGCCGGCCGGTAAAGCAGGTTTCCTGCCGCCTTCCCGTACCGTGATATTTTCCTCGGGGGTCTTTCCACGGGGGACTTTGGCGGAAGGCAGATTGGGCAACTGAAACAAAATATCGTCTATTTCTTTTCTTATATTATCTAATTCAGAAACATCCTCAAATCGCAATTTATATTGTGCTACCTCTGTCTTTTTCTGTTCAGCT
>Ga0307517_10014077_pt1 | contig 10787 bp, 7 predicted proteins | sample 23_EM_MG_FD_194515 | JGI IMG/M metagenome (GOLD analysis project Ga0307517, IMG submission 194515) | Populus trichocarpa ectomycorrhiza microbial communities from riparian zone in the Pacific Northwest, United States - 23_EM | ecosystem: Host-associated > Plants > Roots > Unclassified | place...
GAGAATCTTCAAGAAAACTTTATTAGCATGTGGTGAAGCCACCTCCACTTCTTCAATCCACTGGATTCACTAAATTTTTATTTGGTATTGTATTTCAAACAGGAGTGGAATAAAATTTAATTTTTTAAAAAAAAATTAATTTTTTATATTTTTTGATCGTTTTTATATGCTGATATCAAAAAAAAAATTTAATAAAATTTTTTTTATTTTGATGTATTTCAGAGTGAAAAAACACTTTAATAAGTAATCGTTACCACACTCCCAACACACTCTCTAAAAGTCAATAACACAAAATTTACTAAGGAAAGTTTCTAGAACAGAAAATTTCAAGCAAAAGGTAAAGCAATGATCATAGCTAAAAATTACCCAACATATTTACAAGAAAATGAAGTTATATATTTTTGTAAGAAATAAACACACTCAATTCCTAACAAAGATAAAGATGTGCAAGAAAAGCTATTAATTTGGCCAAGACTAAAGTTACAAATTATACAAGTTAAACTGGGTGACCTAATTAATTTAAAATAAAATTATTTCAAGATTAAAAAAATAAAATAAAATGCATTTGCATTGAAAAGGAAAAAACTACATCAAATTTTGACCAAGTTAGCTTATTTCTATGAAATTTCCCTATATACCACCATAAGATTAAGATTATTATTTCTATGTTAATGATAGATATGATGTTTGATTATGTTTTTATATTAAAACCTTTTATTTTCTTAATATTTTAGCATTTTTTTTTTGTGTTGAATTACTTTAAATTGAAGTTTTATTTAGTCTTGACTCTTAAGAATATTTTAAATTTTAAAATTATATTTAGATGTTTGATGTTATGTTTGTATTGTATAATTTGAAGTTAATTTATTTTTAAATTTGAATTGGAATCATGAATATTAAATTATACACACATAGCACAGGACCTCAAAATAAAATGTCAAAATGCTTTGAAATCAAAATTTATCATTCAATATATTGGGATTTTTTAGTTTCCTTTAGTTTATGTTGGGTTTGGTCAGTTTCATATCCTTTAAAGCAAAACTGAACCGATCGAATAATCCTTTTAGATATTTTCAATTAGTTTTTTCTTAGTTTCTTTGGTTTTTTCGATCACTTGGTTCTTCTATTCACCTCTAGTTCTAATCAGGTTAACAGTTGAGTTCTGTTATAGAAATCAAGAAACCATGGTCGTTTTCAATTATGGATGTTAAGATTTACAAGCCCAATAAACCTGATCAATCATTATAATATTATAAATAAAGCTACATGTTTTCCCAAGCCCATTAGCATTTTTATTTTGCTTTTTTATATTTTTTATTATTGATTTTTTTTTTATAAATTTAGTCTTTATTGATGAGTTTATGAAAATTTAGAGTAGATAATTTATTTTAATTTGTTTTTATATGGTTATTATAGATAGTATCAAAAAATATCTCGGCATCAGGTTAATATCAGAAAAATATCTCAACATCACGATATGGTCTATTTAAAAAAAAATAGTTAAATAAAAAATAATTTTGAAAAAAATGAGGTTATTAAACTTTGTGAGGTCAATAACCCGGTTTGCAAGTTTGACAAGATAACCCTAATTGCCCTTGTTTGCGGGTTTAACAGGGTGCCTTTTTTTTTTAATTAAACTCAATTATGTGATGGTCTATTTTTCTTTTTATTATATAGTTAAAAAAATAGTTTCGAAAAAAAACACATGTTATTAAATTAGAAAGTCCATGGCCCGTTGATGTTATGCCGAGTTTAACTTTTTTTTCTTTTTTATATTGTTTTTTCAAATTCATCATTTGATATTAGACTATTGATGAGTTTCATAATTTATTTTGTTTTTTTATGAGGTTATTATAGTCTTAAAATAAAGTTTCAGTATTGGTTTGATGCTCGATTTTGCAATCGTCTATTTTTGTTATCATATAGTTAAATAAATAATAGTTTAGAAAAATAAATTTATTAATTCTAATTGACCCGGTTTGTGAGTTTGACGTGTTGACCTGGGTTACTCAATTCATGAGTTTAGTGGGTATACCTATCAATCTTGATATGTTTTTGTTTTTAGTTTCTGGCCCTTTATTTTTTCTAATTGTTTTTTTTATTTCACTCTTATTCAATATTAGATTGATTGAGAAATGAAATTCATGGTTTATTTTTTCTACTTTTTCTATAGGGTTATCATGATTTCAAATAAATATTTTTTTAGGGTTGATGCTCGATTTTGAAAGTATCTAATGTTATCATAAAATTAAATAAAAATAATTTACAAAAATAACAAAGTTATTAAACCTATTGAAGTCCATGATCCAGGTCACAGGGTGATCGTGGTCGATCCAATCTGACATCGTTTTAATATAAAAAAAATATTATCGTCTTAAAGCTTTTTTAAAAGTTATGTCATGTTTTTAATGGTTATTCAAGTTGTCTTCAGATCCATTAAATTAAATAATTCATTTTAGATCAGCTCTCATATGGTTTAATTCGAAACTCGAGTTAGGTAAGGAACCGGGTTGATAGGTTTTAAGATCAAACTGTTTGATTGAATTTAATAATACTACCAAAACATTTTTCATACTCAACATTATTTTTAAACTTTTTTTAAAAAATTAATCCAATACGAAACGGAGCGGATGAATGTGCTAGTATACATTCAAACAAAGGGAAATCTTAGATTAGTCTCCAATCTATCTCCATTCTCTCAATTATGTTCCAGCATATACTTTTTCTTAATAAATTAGGTTCAAGAACTATTCAGAATTCCTTAATTGAATTCTTCTATCTAAAATCATTGTAAATGTTTGACTGAAAAATTTACAAATTTTCAAAAACCTGTCTTTTAATTTTATGTAATGGTAATTTGGATGAAAAAGGGGTCGGGAGATTTAATTGATAATTTCAAAAAAATATTCTTTGGGGATCCAGATGAGGAGAAATATTCTTCGCGGACCCAATTGAGAACCAGTGTATATATTGGGCACTTAATTGTTGTTACTAGCAAAATTTGTTAAAGGTCAAAAACAAATTGTTTAATATATAACAAGTGAAAGCGGAAGCAGAAGCCGAAAAGAAAAATAATAATTATGGCTTCACCGCAAGCAGCAGCAGCAGCACCTCCTTCTGTCTCCCAAACCGTTCCATCTCCGCCGCCGCTTCCCCCACCACCACCGCCACCGCCACCAGTTGTCTCCAAGGTACAGTACACTCTCTCTCGTATGGATACATGCTTTTTTTTTTTATTTCGTTTTTCCCGTAGTAATAAAATATTGATTGCAAGTATTTTGGCAATATTTTGTTAGCTGGAGGAGAAGAAGCCAAGTGAGAAGGGTGTCCTTGTCCCCAATGCAAAACTGGATGAACAGCCTGACATTTCACATTTTGAGTCAGTTCCCTTCTTCTTCTTCTTAGCTGAGAAGGAATTGGCATTAAATTTTAACTCATCATAAATAAATCATTCTTGTTTTCGTGTTTTCCTGTTAATTTCTCTGCAACCAAACAGGTTGCATAAAATTGATAACTCCTTACCATCCATTTCCCCTTTTTACAGATTGAATTCAAGATTGTGATTATTAATTTCTGTGTGTTTTTGTTATTAGCAGAAAACAAAGGGATTGTTTGTAATATTTCATGGTATTCGTATGTGTTTAGACTGATTTTATTTATTTATTTATTTTTGACATCTTGATTGATGAATGTCTTCACGAGTAATAATTTGACGGATACTTAACAGTCACATATGGTCGTCTTCACAGATCATTCTTTCCTTCTTGGAATTTGTTACATCTTGATTGACATGTTAACCATTGCACAAACTATTATAGCCTTGTAAGTTGAGAATTTAATCATTCACCAAGTGTCATGTTGTTCCATGATCAACTCTTTAATTTTGAGGAAAGGAAACCTTCAATGGCCAAACTGAGGTCTGCAATCATAGTTTATTTTATTTTATTTCTTTTTATCCACGCTTATATATCCAGCCATTAGACAGTATAAATTGTTTGGGGAAGCATGGACCTATTTTTATGATGGGATGGTTGCTCATTAGAGATTATAAGTAGCCATCTAGGAGACGGGTAATTGCTGCTTGGTATGATACCCAAGGATAGACAGTAACAGTGGGGAATTTTAGCTCAGTTCAGTGTTTTCAAAGACATTATCTTCATGTTGTTTGGTGTCCTCGTTTTATTTTAATTTATTCTCTTTTTCTGGATTTCTTTGATTCCACTTTTCTTTTTAAATCATAGACTTAACTTTTTCTCTTTCAGAAATCATGCATTCCTTTTGTTTTCTTTGAAATAATTCGAACAAGTTTTGATGGATTCATTGAAAAAAAAAAAAAGAAACCTCCTCTCTGTTACAAAACTCTCTTTTATTAAGGATCACCTCTGTTTGAGTCTGTCATACGGTGAACCATTTAAGTTTTTAGAGTTATTAACATATGTTGCCTTTTTATCGGTTCAGCTATGAGCATTATAATCTGAATTAGTCACAAGCAATAGCATTGAGTAAACAAGTCCATTAAAATTAAAATGTCATTTGTTTCATCCATGAAACATATGAAGTCGCATCAGTAATGATTTACTCATTTCTAGTTTCCTGATCTGCATGGCAACATAACCAATGTCCACCCATTACTAGGATTCTTGACAGTGTGGAGTACATTGACAAATGCAAAAAATATGAAGCTGACTACACCCAGCGCTTGATGGCAAAATATTTCTCAAAGAAAGATCTTTATGGAGGTAAACAGTTTTGCCAATAATTCATGCTCCACGTGTTTCAACAATTATTGTACTTGCAAATGATTCGAATGACAGTTGAATATGCTGTCGATAATGCTATTACTGTTTTCTGATGTTGAGCCTTTTCTTTTTTTTTTTTTTTTCCACTTTGATAACTATTATTGCTGTTTTATTACATTGACTCTTCCTTTCAGGCAACATATTTGATGAGAAAATGACTATAGATAATGAGACAATAATGTCAAGCAAGTAAGAGAGTAAATTTCTATGGTTTTATTGTGCTTCGCATTGCTTATGTTGTATCATAATTTAACTTTACCATTTCTGTATAGGTGGCCTTGTACTCTATCATTTGCAGACCCAGTAAAGAGTTTCGAGGAACAGAGCAACACTGGTTCAACTTCAACATCAGAAGCCTGAGTAAAATCTCAAATGGAAGTAGCCACTGATGTAGAGATGCTGGTGAAATAGTTTCTTCCCAGCTGCCAAATATGGTACTGTATATGATATATATGGATGCTGCTGACAAAATACAGGAGAATGGTAGTCATCGATGCCTACAATCACAACAGCAATGCATGCTCAAATTTGATCTCCAATTATAATGCTATTTAGGACCACTGAATCCATTATTGATCCAAATTTGTTGGCTTCGGAAACAAAAAGTTGATGTTGAGGATGCCCTGTGAGTCCTGTCTATCTTTTGTCATTTGATACGTGAGAGTAATGCATAGCTTTATGATGATATACGGTAGAATGATTTTCAAATGCCGTACATTGGGCACTGAGAATTCTGTTTAATCAGGTTGCAATCATCTCATGCCAGCAACACAGATCTCCTTTTTGGTAGTCCATGTAAACTAGTCTTCTTGGCGGATGCAACGCCTTAAGCTAGTTAACAAAGAAAATTACATGGGGAATTGAATTAGAACAAGAAATCATAAGCCCACTGAGTGGATAAGCCATCCTGGAATTTGATTCAAGGCTTCTCATAGATTACATGCTAAAATATACAGTGCCCTGATCGATATGGCTTTCATGCAATAGTGTAATTTATTTTTTTCGGTCAATTATAATGACGGAGCGCACATTCATGTCACAGTGGGGATGCATATTCAATATTGTGCACTCATTTTTTCCCAGTTTTGGATTAGTCCACGATGCTAGTACAAGTCTACGGCGAATATCAGATGAAGGAATTTCTGGTTATATCCCACCGACCGACCATCTTCATTGAATCAAAGATCAATTTAGAGTACATTCCTCTACTCAACAATATATTAGAATGATCCCATCCAATTTAAACAATTAACAGGGCGATACATTCAACTGAGATTGATAAATCTCAAACAAAAGCAAATATTTTCGAATTAAAGATTATTTGTCTACTTTCATCGTTCCTAATTTTAGCAGCCGCTTCCAGTACCGAAAGTACATAACTCCCTCTAGTTAAGTTATGATGGGTGGCGTTTGGTGTCACTTTCTGTTTTTACCTTTTGCTTTCCTCCCATGAAAAAAAGGTTTTTTTGTTTGTTTATTATTTATACTTTCTTAAAAACTATTTATTTTTTTAACAAAATTATTAATTGTATACAAAATTTATTTTAATTTAAGAAAAATAAATAATAATTAATTAAAATAACAAACAAATAATATAGTACGCTTTATTAAAAAGGTAACATTGTGGTGAGTGTCATGACATTAATGTGCGTTTGTCTACGCAGTAGCATTCATGTTTTCAAGAAACGCAATGATATAACCGTTTGGTTACAGATTGTCAAAAAAATCAAAAGCATGGGTCCCACCAATTTATATGCGGCAGGACCTCGATCATCAGAAAGTAGTAAAATATTGTTTTTTGCAAGTTCAACCTGTGGTTGAACTTTCTAGAGATGAGTTATGTGGAAATTTACCAAAAAGCATCCTGTTATCTTCTTGTTTAAATTGTTTTGTTACCAACCTTGACAACAACTGACAAGTGCACTCTTTAAACTCAACCTAATCTTGAAATATTCTTGCCTTCACTACTTTTAGTGTTGATTAAAGAATTTGACTTACAAATTAGTTGTCATGTAATTTCAATAAAAAAATATATGGTAACGAAAAAAATATTAATATTATGCATAATGGGGCCATATCAACATAAAAATAAGAAACAATAAGTGAAAAGATAATATATTTTTTTGCGTTGATATAGGAATTTTTTTTTCTTCGAATGGATTACGTACGTGATGGGATTACTGCAAGTTTAATGACACAATTATAAAATATTGTTCCAATATGTTTAGGTCTATTTGCAAAAATTTATTGGTTGTAATGTTACTTTTATTTAACTGTTCATTAATATTATGAATGGAGTCCTTTTAGATAATTATACCATAACATGAAATTGAACCACAATTTTTAACCAAATACATTAAACAACTTTTTGTTTAACCTCAATTTCAATCACAGTTTTAACCAAACATATATTTTTTTAAACCAACCTCAACTAAAAGCACTTTTTATAAAATTACTTTTTTCAAACCACAACCACAACAGCTACCACAATACCAAACAACAATAATTGATATAATTATAATAATGACAATAATTTTTATACTAATATAAGATTTTATACTAACACCATAGAATGTTGATGATAAAAATTATAAATATATTTGCAAAGGTTATAAAGCTAGTGATAGAGTTAGTGATGATGATGGTGATAAAATTCACGATAAAGATTGTAGTTTTAAAATAGAGGTTGTAATAACTTGATTTTTGATCTTTTTTTTTTAAATTAGAAAAATAACAAAAAACAAAAAAAAAATCCAATATGTCTATATATATATATATGCATTGTTTTTGGCATTTTCAGCGTCTTTTCAAAATAATTAAAAATTAAAAAATCATTCTCATCGAGTCGACTTTAATGTTGCTTTCAAAAAAAATAAAAAACAAAATAGTTGGACAAGGGGACTGAAAGAACAAAAAAGAAAAGAAAATAAGGGATCTCACACACAAAGGGGGGATAAGCATTAGCAAAAAAAAAGAAAAAAGAATTAGTTAGATACTCCCTCAACAACCAAAAAAGTCATACATAATTACCCCTATCTCTCATAAATCAGCTAGCACATAAACATGACTCCCTCGTAATCTCTCCCCCATTCACCAGCTCACATACAACACAAAAACAAAAACACCAAGAACAAACCAAACTCTTTCCTTTCTTCTTATCAACTAAAAATAGCTTCACACTAGAACTTGTTCCTCCAAATCCTAAAATCTCTCATCCTTTTATCCAAGGACATTGAAATTAACCCAAATGAAAATCTTCTCATTAATCTCTATTGAAGACAAAAATAGCCACCCTCAAATTCATTTTTCTCCCCAACTATCTGATTATCTAGCCTCTGCCACCATCAACCATGACCTCCATCAGCGCTGTTAAGCCATGAGTAACAACAATAAGGCCAACCACCGTGAACAGCAGCGGACTCCACTAACATCTCTTCAGCACAACATCACTAAATCTTCTCCGTGAGCAGCAACAAATAAGGAATTTCCACCATGTATAGCAATTCCACCGTATGCTTCATCTCTCTTCAACAACCACAAATGACAACTACAAGGCGACCCACCGTGAGCTTTATCATTGATTCAACAACAAATTCCACTAACGCTTCTTCAACCCAGCTCCACCGTGAACTCCAACAACTCCAATCAGCATTGTGACAAAACTCTCTCCACCTGTGACAGTGTTGGAGATAACACGGACTTGTTCTCTGGAGAAAATCATGATAGACATCAAGGAGAGAATCAAGGCTAATATCTAGAAAATAATATGTCAAGGAGATAATTACTGCAATGTAAAGAACCATAGATATAGGAATTGATTTGTTCTAGTTATAGAATGTATAGTCATCTTTCCTTGTATAGCATGTGTGTCTTTAAATAGTCTGTAAAAGTTTCTATATAATTGAATCTTCCAGCCATATGCAAGACGTTGTGGTTCTTCATTACTATCTAAACCTTCACTTGGTATTAGAGAATTCATAGGATTAACCTCCAACCGATCCTATGGCCCCAACCAATTCTTCATCTACTTCTACTGTAAACACCCAAAAAAAGAGAGAAGTAAAGCCGAAATGACTCCACCATCGTTGTCGATTTTAGAAATCGGCAACGACACAATTGGCTGCCGATTTCTGAATCGACAGCGATGCAGTTTTGCTGTTGATTTTTGAATCAACAACAACGCAGTTATTGGCTGCTAATTTATGAATTGACAGTGGCGCAGTTCTCACTGTCAATTTTTGAATCGGCAGCAACACTGTAAAATCTAACAAAAAATTAGTGTTGGACCAGCCTATCCTAGGGGAGAATGAGAATAGAAACCAGCCCAAGGATAACCCAAAAGGGGGATAAGGACAACCTTGGTCCAACGTCTAAACACCCCTTTGCATTTAAGAGGGGTATAAATGCAGCAGGGAGAGAGAGAAAGGGGCACTCTTTCCAAAACAGGTTGCATGCTCTTGCCTTCTTCCTCTCTTCAAAAATTTGCCCGCAACAGCTACATACCCAGCTGAATGCACCACCTTTGAATGCTGGAGAAGAAGGGTGACCAAGGGAAAGACAGAAGTGGCCAAAGCCATGGAAGAAGGAGTCCATACCCCTTCCCCATAAACGGCCAAAGCTGTGATTGCAACAACCACCCTCTCCAAGAAGAAGACCAACCTACACCAGCTGCATGTCCCATGCCTTGAGTGTTTGAAGAAGAAGAGAGCTAGAGAGTTACATTGATGACTGAAACCATGAGAGGATAGGGAGTGTGACAGACTCGCTATACAACAAAGATGGAAGAGATGGAAAAATCGAGATGGAGGAAAAAACCATATCACCAAAACCTGCTCTAAAGCTGTAAAAAACATGAGGTAAGAGAAGTATTCTTCCTTGGCTGGTTGTTGCCCCATAATTTCAGAACAAGGAGGGTATGAATACCCCAAAGTATCAGGTTTAGTGTTCATGCACACATAGTTTCAGAAATAATTAAATGGAAGATCTAAGTGGAATGATGCATATAAGAAATCATGTGTAGACTCTTACCAAAGAAATCTAAGTGAGTATGAGTGATTTTAAGGGTGTAAACCTAAGAAGAGGACCGGCCAAGTTGGTGAACTAAGACAAAATTTGTATTGATGTTAATGTCTGGACTTCCAATGAATGATTGATGAACTTGAATGAAATGTGGAATGAGATGAAGAAATGTGGAAATTATGATCTTGTTGAACTCTTAAGGACACACTTGAACTAAAACAGAATGCATGATGGCGTTATTATCTTGATTCTTGCATGTATGATAGAAGGACTTGTGTTAGAAAGGGTTATGTACAAAATTATGAAGTCATTGGGATCTTAGACCCTGCTGAAATAAAAACTGGAACTATATTGGTGTTAATGACATAAATTTCTGCTTGTGTTTGATGAAATTGAATAATAATATGTTAAGATGATGTTATGTGCAGAGTTATATTGTCTGCAGTGAATTAGTTCGCTGTCGATTTATGTTATTTTCGCTGTCGAATTGTGTTGCATACAGTGAATTAGTTTTGCTGTCGAGGGTGTTGTCTGCAGCAAATTAGTTTCGCTGTCAATTTGTGTTGTCTGCAGTGAAGGAATTTTTGCTGCCGAATTGTGTTGCCTACAACAAATTAGTTTCGTTGTCGAGGGTGTTGTTTGTAGCCAATTAGCTTCGCTGTCGATTTGTGTTATATGCAGCAAAGGAATTTTCGCTGCCGAATTGTGTTGCCTACAGCGAATTAGTTTCGCTGTCGAGGGTGTTGTCTGCAACAAGTTAGTTTCGTTGCTGATTTGGAGTGTTTGCAGCGAATTAGTTTCCCTGCTGATTTGTGTTGCCTGCAGCGAACCAGTTTCGTTGTCGAATTGTATTGTATGCAACAAATTAGTTTTGCAGCCAAATTAAGTGGCCTGCAACGAATTAGTTTCGATGTCGATTTGTGTTATCTGCAACGAAGGAATTTTTGCTGTCAAATTGTGTTGTCTGCA
>Ga0307517_10014078_pt1 | contig 10786 bp, 8 predicted proteins | sample 23_EM_MG_FD_194515 | JGI IMG/M metagenome (GOLD analysis project Ga0307517, IMG submission 194515) | Populus trichocarpa ectomycorrhiza microbial communities from riparian zone in the Pacific Northwest, United States - 23_EM | ecosystem: Host-associated > Plants > Roots > Unclassified | place...
GTCCCGCCCTTGACTAAGAAATCAGAAGCATTTGGCCTTAAATTATGATCAAATCACCTAAAAAAACTTTGAGCACAATTCAACGATTGAATAAGAAGTTATGGTCATTTTACGCCATCATTCTAATATGACACGACCAGACCTTATCCTGATATGAACTTATCTCACTGATCCATAAATGTATATGGTAGGCCATTCATATAATTTATTTGGAGTATATCTTCATCTAACTGTGGTAGACTTATACCTGACTGCTCAGAATCACTCTTTTGGTAGACTTATACCTAACTGCTCAGAATCACTTTTTATCCCAAGTTCGACTACATCATTAACACTCATAAAATATAGTTGGAAGAAAAAGTTCATAAGAATATGATTTTTGTGTGAAATGGTTAACCAGTTCATACAACTGGATCAACCGCCTGATTGATTGAGCTGGAAGACCGGTAGTGAGGCTACATGTTAAGTTGTCATGTTTTTTAAGTGTAACAACTATTTTGTCACACTTAGAAATAACGATATTTAATAAATATAGTGCTTCAGAAGCGTGATAAGGTAAAAATATTTTATTTTACCAATTTTTTTTAAAAAGTGTTATTTTACCAAAAATTTTAACTGATTGTGCTAATTTAAAAAGAAATCCAATTTTATATGTGCTAAATTAACATATTTTTTATTTATAAAAACCTGCTTTTCATTTACTTTAGGTGCAAAAATATATTATATAGAAATTTTGATCAAATATATTTTGTTAATCCTATTTTTTTAAAATTAAATTTTTACAAACACTCTACTTAAAAAAGAAAGAAAAAAAATCCCATGAATAGAAACAACGCGTGAGATGTTTTAGGTATAGATAAAGTCGCGATAAATTGAAATAAAAAGCGAAAGCGACAGTACCAAATAACGAGGGACCGACTGGACGTGTGGAGCGAATATTCACTAGATTTGAATTTGTGGTTTCGAATCCGGCTCGCCACTTAACTCTACTTATCTCGATACGCAGATACCCAAACATATAACCTCGACAGCTTATCAGATCATTTCTCTTACTTATCACTGATAGGTCAGTAGAAAAAGAAAGAAAGACCTCTGTACAACGCATCGAAGATAGCGAGACCAAGTCTCTTTTTATCTCCTCCTCTCTCTCTTTCTCTCTCAAACCGCAGCCTTGAAACCCTAGAAGTTGTCTCGATTTCCGAGCTCTAAGAGCCTTAATTGAGCTCTGAAGTCCCTGAATTCAGCTCAATTAAGCTTAGATTTGGTAGTAATTAGTGTCTTTAAAGAGCTAATTTTATTGATTGATCGAAAGAAAATGTCGTCTTTGAGTAGAGAATTGGTGTTTCTCATACTTCAGTTTCTCGAAGAAGAAAAATTTAAAGAGTCTGTCCATAAGTAAGCCTCTGTCTCTTCCTGTATGTATATTTGTACGTATATGTGTATTTTTTGGATGTATTTGTATTTGTCTGTGAAAGTAGTGGATTTTGAAGCGTTATCGGAATGAAGTCTCGCTTACTGTATCTTTCTGTATGTATTTTGTACGTATTTGTATATTTTTTTGGTGTTTTTGTGTATTATGTGTGCTGTTTGTGGATTTTGAACTTTTGTTACGTGGGATGGATTTATGGCTGTTGAGTTATAGATAAAGTGCTAACTAGTTTTTGTTAAGCTTATTTAAGTGGTGTGGTGGTGGTTTTTTGGGCTGTTTGTGGAAGTTGAAAATTTGAAAGTTGTGAAAAATTTACTGATATTTTCTCTCTTTTTTTTTAAAAAAGGATAATTTGGTTTTATGGTGTGGAGGAAATCAGGTAAAAGAAAAATTTTGAGCGGGGAAGAGAAGTTTTGGAAGGTTGTCTTCGTTTTTTGAAAGAAGAAAGATTTTGAGTTAATTGTTTTAGTAGTTTGAATTTTAACTTAAAAACTTGAATGGAAAGAGAAATTTTCAAAGATCCGTTTTTGTTTATCGAGAAAAGAAGGAAATATTTCGAGTCTTAATTCTTTATAATTGTTGAATTTTATCTTAGAAAAGTTGAATGAGGCCGTTGGATTAGATGTAGTTGAGTGGTTTGAGGTTTTGATTTATTGAGCTTTGAGTGATGAAAGAGTTGGGAGTTTTGTTGGGCTGAGAGTTGGGTTTTTATTTATTTATTATTTGTTTTTTGTCAGGGCTGGGGTTATTCAAAATGTAAAAGTTGAAATATTTGCGATTTGGATGGTCTGTTGGTTTTTAATCTTTGTGACTTAATTGATGGAGAAATTTTGATTGAATGTAAATGTTGTGTGCTTTAGGCTTGAGAAGGAATCTGGTTTTTATTTCAACATGAAGTACTTTGAGGAGAAAGTGCTGGCTGGAGAATGGGATGAAGTTGAAAAGTACTTAGCGGGGTTTACCAAAGTCGATGATAACAGATACTCAATGAAGATATTTTTTGAAATCAGGAAGCAGAAGTATCTAGAAGCGCTTGATCGGTAAATTGCATCTAGATTTATTGGGGAAACTTTCCGACTCTAATTTGGAAGAGCTCTATTCATATTTTTGTATTTAATTCATACTTACAGGCAAGACAAGGCGAAGGCGGTTGAAATTTTAGTGGGTGATTTGAAGGTGTTCTTGACATTTAATGAGGAACTGTACAAAGAAATCACTCAGCTTTTAACTCTTAACAATTTCAGGTATTTTTCTCTCTCTCTCATTAAGCTATATGGGTTATCTAGCAAGGTTTAATGTCACCATCTACTTCCCTTCTTGATCAGTTAGGTTGCTGAGTGTTGGGAAAATATTGAAATTCATCAATTGGTTGACAAAATGGTTTTCTTAGCTAGGCTTAATTCCTGCTCATTTTCAACTATTATTTATTAACTTTTTTCTTCCCCTCATTTTTTGTGAAACCAGTGAAAATATGTGGTACTAGGTGTGGGGTTACATTCATGGAGTCGCTTTCTTATATGAATTATTGAAACAAAGAGAACTCTAATTTGTTTAAATGACCATCCTTTCTCTTTGTTATTGATACAGGGAAAATGAGCAGCTGTCCAAGTATGGTGACACTAAAACAGCTCGTAGCATCATGTTGGTAGAGCTAAAAAAGCTAATTGAAGCAAATCCTCTCTTTCGTGATAAGCTTGCATTTCCGACCTTGAAGTCATCTCGATTGAGGACTCTAATTAATCAGAGGTAAAGTTAATATAGCATTGGTTGATTAACGAACATCTTTTTTTGTTATTAGGACATTTTGTTTATTATGAGGTCTGATTTATGCTGTACTTGATTTATTATGTTTGGCTATTTCTGCATTTTTCACGCTCTTCTGCGTTAAAGATAGCTTTTAGTTATCAGATAATGTAGTTTATTAAATTAGCATGGCTTGAGTCCCCATTTTTTACTAATGTTATCATCTCAGGAGATTACTTGAAATTATTTTGTTTCTGAAGCTTTCAGTTGACATAGTTAATGTTTTGATCATGTGCACACAGTGATGTATGGTTTTCTTTGAACAAAAGGGGATCTTCGATTTACTATCATCTTTTTTCCATGCTGCTATGTTTTCCATTATATTTTCCATATCAATGTTTGCCGTTGCATGTGACTATTTGGTCATTGCAGTTTGAACTGGCAGCACCAATTATGCAAGCATCCAAGGTCGAACCCAGACATCAAGACTTTGTTCATAGACCACACATGCTCACCTACAAATGGTCCTCTTGCTCCTGCACCTGTCAGTCTTCCTGTTGCTGCTGTTGCAAAGCCTGCTCCTTATACATCTCTTGGGGCTCATGGTGTATGATATCTTAAATTGTTTATTTTCCTAACCCAGAACAGGCTTTTGATTTTGAGGTGTTGATCACTGAAAAATTCATTTCATCTTTTTGGTGTATAGCCCTTTCCAGCTACTGGTGCAGCAGCTAATGCCGGTGCCTTAGCTGGTTGGATGGCAAATGCTTCTGCTTCTTCATCCGTTCAAGCAGCTGTTGTTGCTGCATCATCAATTCCTATTCCTCAAAATCAAGGTTTGCAATTTGACTGAGTTTTACTTCACTTTTTAGCAAATATGTCACTTTTAAAAAATAGTGATAACTGATAAGCTGAGGAACTAAAAAAAAACAGAGAGAGAGATAAAGCAGAAACAACATCGAACTTCTCTCTGATTGCATCAATGACACATTCTTATTTGGTACATGTCTTTGTATCCAAAATGGTTACATTTATTCCTTCTGATTCCTATGTTTTCTTATATTTTTGCGGGAGAAAGAAGGATGTGTTGGGGATGGGGTCCATGAATTCCAATAATTTCCTATCTGTTTCCAATCTCAGTTTGATTCCACCTCATTTTAGTTAACCAGATAGTGTAACATGGGTAATATGGTTATTCGGGAGTTGGGAAATGATGATTAAGAGGTTGACTCTTGGTTAACATACTCGCATATCTCCCAGTTTCAGTCTTGAAACGTCAAAGAACACCGCCAACTGCCCCGGGTATTGTTGATTATCAGAATCCTGATCATGAACTAATGAAACGTCTCCGGCCTGCCCAATCTGTTGAAGAGGTATTTTGTGCTAATTTTGCTCCATGTATGCAACTTGAGGATAATTCACAATGTTTTTTATCATTATGTGTACTGTTCTTAAAATCTAGGTTCCATTGTTTCATTGCTAATTCTGGACAGGCTTTCTTTTTTAGGCTACATATCCAGCATCTAGACAACAGGCATCTTGGTCTCTGGAAGACCTGCCAAGGACAGTAGCTTTTGCCCTGCATCAAGGGTCAACTGTCATGAGCATGGATTTTCATCCTTCTCACCACACATTGCTTCTTGGTATATATATATTGATAATATATGTCAATGATCATATTGGAATACATTACTGCATTCCTGCCCCCCTCTAACGTATTGTGTCATTTGAGCAGTTGGTTCTGTTAATGGTGAAATTACACTTTGGGAACTCATCTCACGGGAGAGACTGTTTTCAAAGCCCTTCAAGATTTGGGACTTGCAAGGTTGTTCATTGCAATTTCAGGTCCTCTCTTATATCCTTTTTTACTGCACTTGTATTAATATATTTTCTTCACAACGTTGCTCCATTTGCTTTGATTGTAAATGAAAACCAAGAACCTTTGTTATGCCATCAATGTGGTGGCAATTTTTTGGTTTCACTGGACATCTTTTCTGTAACTTGTGACATATGGGACTTTGAAGCAACTATTTTGTGGGTCTTATATGCAATTTCTTGCAGGCTTCTGGTTTCAAAGATGCATCAATTTCTGTCACCCGTGTTGCATGGAGTCCCGATGGAAATTTTGTGGGTATGTAACAGTAGTTAGATAAAGCATTAAAGGTTTGCTGCTGGTATCTTAATGTTTTTATCGTTACAGGGGCTGCATTTAATAAACACTTGATTCACTTGTATGCATATAATGGACCAAATGATCTGCGCCAACATTTAGAGGTGATTCAATCTCTTGTTGCTTGCTTGGCTATTGAACCAAAATCTGTAACTATAGCATTGACTTGCCTTTGTCACCGCAGATTGATGCCCATGTTGGTGGTGTTAATGATTTGGCTTTTGCTCATCCAAACAAACAACTTTGTGTGGTCACCTGTGGAGATGACAAGCTAATAAAGGTAAGTGAGATAACTTGTCAGGAGAGTTTTTTTTTATTAAATTAGGGTTCCAATGTTATCTAATGGAAGAAGTGAAACAGGTGTGGGATTTGACAGGACGGAAGCTGTTTAATTTTGAAGGTCACGAAGCAGCAGTTTATAATATCTGTCCACACCACAAAGAGAACATCCAGGTATCTCAAATGGAAGCAAAGGGCTCAACTGTTTTTCCTTTCGATTTCTCTTCTCACTGCTGTTTGGGAAGCTGAAGACAGTATTCTCTGGAAATCAGTTTATTGACTTGATTCAAAATAGTCTGTACAGCTTTACTATTTAAAGGAGAATACAAGACACGAAATCAGGAACCGAATCAAATCATATATTAGGAGTGACCCTTAATTTATAGGAGTTGATTAATACCAAATCTATTTCCTAATTTATAGACAACATAATATAGAATCTTCTATTTTACAACAGAAGCAAATAGCTAACTGAAAGCTATCTATTTTCTTGTAATTGATGGCTTGGTTCCCTAGCATGGTGGTTGTGCTATCTGCATGCTCATTCAAAATATTTTTTATATTATGTTGATGCCAGTCTATCAAGCATTCATCTCTGCTGATTGTTAAACTGGTTACTATTGTTTGGAATGGGATTCAAGTGCTGTGGTGACAGTCATATCACATTTACTAAATTAATAGTGTAGCATTGTTTATGTGGCACTGACTGTTGTAATTGCATGCTTGCAGTTCATATTCTCAACTGCTATTGATGGGAAAATAAAAGCCTGGCTATATGACAATATAGGATCTAGAGTTGATTATGATGCTCCTGGTCACTGGTGTACTACGATGCTTTACAGTGCTGATGGTAGTAGGTAAGTTAATCATACTGTAAATTTTGATTTGTTATTTTTCTGCTACTCCATTTTCTACATTTTTTATGAGGTCTGATGAAATCCATGTTGAGCATTGTTCTTGTTTGATCTTTCTTCTTTCAACAATTGTTCATCATTTCTTTTCCTTTTTCCAGGTTGTTCTCTTGTGGAACAAGTAAAGAAGGGGACTCTTATCTAGTTGAATGGAATGAAAGTGAAGGATCGGTAAAGAGGAGTTTTCTTGGGTTTAGAAAGAAATCAGCTGGTGTTGTGCAGTTTGACACTACCCAAAACCACTTTTTGGCTGCTGGTGATGATGGTCAGATAAAGTTTTGGGATATGGAGAATATCAGTTTCATCACAACCACGGATGCAGATGGGGGACTACAGGTTATTTTTGTCAATGGCCTTTTATCTTTTATGGAACACCTCTGCTTTTTAACTGTTGCTTAATCATATTAATTGCAACAGACTCTTCCTCGCCTGAAATTCAACAAGGAAGGGAATCTTCTTGCTGTTACCACTGCAGACAATGGATTCAAGATACTTGCAAACGCTGCTGGTCTCAGATCATTGAGAGCAGTTGAGACTCATTCTTTTGAAGCATTGAGATCACCTATGGAATCTGCTGCAATCAAGGTTACGTTGACTACTTTTAGCAAACTTGGCTGTTTCTTTGAAAGCATTAATGTTCTAATATCTGTTTGGACCTTTTCTTGTTCATCGGTCAGGTTTCTGGCACTTCTAATATAGTAAATGCCAGTCCAGTGAACCTTAAAGTGGAAAGGAGCTCTCCTGTCAGGCCTTCTCCTATTCTTGTACGTCAACTATGTGATTTTAACTCTAGTTTTGATTTATCTATGTTTTCTTCAAAATTTTGGCATTCTACTTTCAGGGCTTGCTGAATTAATCAAGTTTATTGTTTGCTTGCTGAAACTGTTTGGGAACGCGGTGCAAACTGCGTTCCCAAATAATTCAATTTTTTTTTTTTTGCTAAAATTTAATATGTTTTGTATGTTTTGGATCGTTTTGATGTGCTGATGTCAAAAATGATTTTTAAAAAATAAAAAAACATCATTGGCATGCATTTCGGCATGAAAAGTTATTTGAAAAGCAACCGCAACCACACTACCAAACACAAAGTTTAACATGCGTTACGCAGAGGCAGTGTTAGCTGTAGTTTTAGTTAATTAGCAATTACATGGTAGAGAAGATGGGGTCATCTTTTTCCTTCATTTTACAATGCACTCCTTTTCAAGTCACCATGTACCCCGCATTCTTGACAGGATGTTTGCTTAATACTTTTTGCTTAGTGAACAAAGTCATCTGTTAAGAAATTTGGCCCTCCTTGAAGGCTCTGTCCTGTTTATGATCTTTTTTCTCCCATTGATACATGTCTTCTTAATTTCTAACATAATTGTGCAGTAACAAATGATTGAGACTAATGTTTTTTTTGTTTGAATTTCTTGTTTAAGAATGGAGTTGATCCAATGAATAGAAGCATGGAAAAGCCAAGAACTGTGGATGATGTAATTGATAAAACAAAACCCTGGCAATTGGCTGAAATTGTAGATCCTGGCGAGTGTCGATTAGTTACCTTGCCTGATAGCACGGATACATCAAGCAAGGTGTTTTAAGTTTCTTCTGTTATTTGTGTTTTATTACCTGTTTTTCTACTCTAATAATGTGTCAACTGTTCCATCTTTCTATACAGGTTGTTCGTCTTCTGTATACAAATTCTGGTGTTGGCATGTTAGCACTAGGAGCAAATGGTATTCAGAAGCTTTGGAAGTGGCCACGCAATGAACAAAATCCAAGTGGAAAGGTAATATCTGGTTATAAATGAGTTTATGTATTTCTTTCCTTTTGCTTCTCTAGATTTGTTTATTTTTTACCTTTTCTATCGCTGAATGGATTTCTGAAGCTGGTTGGTGTTTAAAAAGGCCACTGCCAATGTCGTTCCACAGCATTGGCAACCAAACAGTGGTCTTCTTATGACTAATGATGTCTCAGGTGTCAACCTTGAAGAAGCAGTTCCGTGCATAGCTCTCTCAAAGAATGACTCATATGTAATGTCAGCCACTGGTGGGAAGGTTTCACTGTTCAACATGATGACATTTAAGGTTTGTCTGCACATGCATGTCTTGCATAATATGGTTAGCTTTATAATTTTTAGTATTTTCAATAAATTGGTTGGTCTGCAGGTGATGACAACATTCATGTCTCCTCCCCCTGCTTCAACCTTCCTAGCATTCCATCCCCAGGATAACAATATCATAGCCATTGGAATGGAGGATTCAACTATTCACATATACAATGTCAGAGTGGATGAGGTGATTACTTGCTAAAAATCTACATGTTGATTTTTGTTCTTGCATTATGATTCCACTCTCTTAGCTGAATCTAATGCCTCTGCTTTGTTTTTCCAGGTAAAATCAAAATTAAAGGGTCATCAGAAGCGAGTAACTGGTTTAGCCTTTTCCACCAATCTTAATATCTTGGTTTCATCAGGTGCTGATGCTCAGGTAAATGGGAGAAACGCTGCTTGCTTTTATTCTATGAGCTTTTGGTTGAATCTAGTATAGTGAAGCACTTGGCTATTTCATGAGACTTTAGATTTTGGGTTTAAAATTTGTTAGCTGCATGTGCACTCGGGCCCCCAGAGATGCTGGTTTGGTATATTTACCCCTGTTTGAGGGGGCCTTCCTGTGGATTCTAATTTAGCCTAACCCATTTATGCGCTCCGCTAGGGTTGGATTGTTTGCATCATAAAGAAGAAAACAAAGAGTTGGACAATATGCCTTTTGTTTTCTAGGTCCTGCTCCAAACCCCCCTTTTTTCATTCATGTATAAGAGTTGGGAAGGATTGATGTCACTGTAATCCATATCATTGATATTATAGAATTTAAAAGTTATAGGGGAAGAACTGGCCATTTTCCAGTGATGGTGGTAGATAATTTCCGAGTAATAACCTGGGGATTCTAATTTCTGGACATTAACAATCAGCACTCAAATCACTGTTTGAGCATGTTATTTGGTGGTCTCCCAACTATATGAGATCAAGTGTTTATCTTGGCAGATAAATTCTTTGCTTGCTAAAATTGTCACGCTATTGAAACCCTTATATCAGATGACCATGCAACCATTCACGTAAAATAGCTTTTGTATTTGTGGCGCCAATCACCTTAATAACTACTCTCTGCAGCTTTGCATCTGGAGCATTGATACATGGGAGAAAAGAAAATCAGTTGCAATTCAAATTCCAACAGGAAAGTCACCTACCGGTGACACCCGTGTTCAGTTCCACTCTGATCAGACTCGTTTGCTCGTGGTTCATGAGACCCAGTTAGCAATATATGATGCCTCCAAGATGGAGCGTATCCATCAGGTACGAGGTTTGACATGAATATTTTATTTTTGTCCGCTTTGAGAGATTCAGTGACAGCATCAACATTCTTTTGATTTTCCTTTGCAGTGGGTACCACAAGATGCCATTTCTGCACCCATATCTTATGCAGCCTACTCTTGCAACAGTCAATTAATTTACGCTACATTCAGTGATGGTAATGTTGGAGTGTTTGACGCCGATCACCTGAGACTTAGATGCCGAATTGCTCCCTCGGCATATAACGGGTATGTGGTTTTTGGCGTGCCTTGTACTTGAGTTTCCAATGCCACCTGCTATTCCTCTCGCAACTAGTAGTGCCATCTTGATCTTTACACTAACCCTTGGGTGTGTGATTTTGTAGGAGTCAAACTGCTCACCCACTAGTTGTTGCTACTCATCCACTCGATCCCAACCAGCTAGCTGTTGGGTTGACCGATGGGTCTGTTAAAGTTATAGAACCCACAGAATCAGAAAAGAAGTGGGGAACAAGTCCGCCTGTAGATAACGGGGTGCTAAATGGTCGGACAACATCATCATCCACTACAAGCAACCACACACCAGATCAACTGCAAAGATGAGAGCCCTTTTATTGTACTGTATTTGCTTAGGTGGCATCTGTAATTCATCAACATAGAATTTAGGTTCTTAGTCCCCCATATGTCCCTTATCAAAGGTAAGATCGGACATCGATGATTAGATACACATTCTTGTATACTTGTCAAGTCAGCTGTAGTTATTTGATATTACTCTCGCCTACTGATTTGCACTTTTGAACAGTTCTTGTATCGATAATTTTTTTTTTTTTTAATAAACTTGATTGTGATTGTGATTGTGATTGAGGGAGAAGGAAATTTACTACAAATTAAAAGAGGAAGGGTTTTATTGTACTTTTTAGAATAGTTTTTTTTTTTTTTAAATTA
>Ga0307517_10014080_pt1 | contig 10785 bp, 11 predicted proteins | sample 23_EM_MG_FD_194515 | JGI IMG/M metagenome (GOLD analysis project Ga0307517, IMG submission 194515) | Populus trichocarpa ectomycorrhiza microbial communities from riparian zone in the Pacific Northwest, United States - 23_EM | ecosystem: Host-associated > Plants > Roots > Unclassified | place...
GCTGTGCACTCTCCATATATAGCTTAAAATAATTTGATTAACAAATAACTTGATTGATTAATTGATGCATTGCATTCAAATGATGTAAAAATGAGACATCTCACATGAACGTATTGGGCTTTTTACATAGTTACGAGGCTCGGGACCAACTCAACCCGAGCCACGACCTGAGTTTAGTTGACGGATTAACTCAAGCTAAAAAAAAACCCTCTAGGCAGCAACCCGGCAAGCCCAGCAATATAACACTGGTTTTTTATGTTCAGCTAGCATGCTGGAAATAGCCCAGCCCAGCATGATCTTCGCAGATTTAGCTACTTCAGCTAGGGCATGGAAAAGAAAAGGAACATAACATTATGTGACAAAGTCTGCAGCAGAACCAGGTTGATTACTGAGCTTGTGTTAGAAACAAACATTAGAATATAGAGCTTAGCAATTTATTCTAATTTCAGATGAGAAACTCAATTTCCAGTGCTAAAAGATTGCTGTGCCAGTGAAAACATTTGACAAATTAATATAGTAGACGTTATATAGAACAAGCAGTAGCTACTTGTTTTGTTCACAGTACAACAGGAGGGGGAGAGCTTGTTTCTTCCCAGATGGTGTGTATATTCCCGTTGTTTACAAGCCTCTGCTATAATAACTCCCTCTTCACTGAAAATTTATCCGAAATGTTGGCTATAATAAATCCTGCAAAAACCTGTGTTCAACAAAGCTAATTAGTAGAAGTTTGTGCTCTTATCGTCACTGCAGTATAGAGTTTTTTGAGTCTGAAACTGGCTGATTTTGACAGTATAGAGTTTTTTGAATCTGAAACTGGCTGATTTGAGGAAGAAATGAAGGCTACAGAATTAGAGTAGAACGTCTCACTGTATTCTGATGAAGGGTTTGTATGAAATGAACTCCCAGAATTAATGAAAGGAAGCGTATGTACCTGAATGCATCCGAATATGTAGATTGCGGAGTAGCGACGACCATGTATAACCATGTCAGCTAGCATGGCGAGGGGTATTGTCAAGGACATGCCTAGCGTCGCAACCAATGGTGTTGTCCAAACCACTGAGAGGGCCCTGCAGCAACATAACCTAGGCATTTAGAAACTGTGCTATATATCTTCTCTCTTCTGCAGTTTTTATAAGTTTTTTATAGGAATCAAAACAGAGTGTTGCTCGCAGAAAAGACAGGTAGAAAATTTTGAGTCCACAACAGAGAAACAAATACTTAGCAACGTACCAAAAGTAGTCAGATAGAACACTTCCCACAAAGCCATTTAACAGCACAATTTCGCCAACAGACCATGAATGCGGAAAGCTGAATGCTGGTTCGATCCCTGCAGCATTTAGTGGCCACACTGCATGGAACAACATTGCTATGTAATCAGTAATTAACTTTTATAGCCACTTCTCGTTCAAGTATTTCTTGTCTTAAAAAAATTTACAACAGCTAAGTGCCAATGATACAAAAATTATTAAACTGCTTACAAAGCCACCAAAGGCCAAGAAGCGTGAAGAGACCGATGTATCCAAAGCACTTCTGCACATCAACCTTATTCCCATCTGATCCAGCACATTTCTTGAGTAGTACTGCATTTGAGACCAGAAGTCCACAATCGAACAGGAAATTTAAGAAACAATCGAGTCAAAGTTAAGATTTGTGCAGTTTTCAAATTTGTTCATCACCCAATTTTACCAGTAAACAAGCTGTATGATATTGCTGAGAAAAGACCAAAAATGTCCCCTATGATGGAGTGCCTTCTTGTCCTTGGAAACAATATGAACAAAACACCGTATTAGAAAACTGGAAAAGAAAGACAATTATAGGTTAGAGCAGATGATGTGATCCATGGATTATATTTTATGAAGATGATTAACAAAACAAAAGGATCCCTTTGATTCAAGAGAGCAAGCCTTCTGATGGGACAATCAGAATGGTGCGTGGGACTAAAGACCGATGCTTTTTTGCGAATTTATAAAGGAAACAAGTATTACTTCAAACAGTTCAGATAGATTCCTCCCTAGAGTGCATCAGCTCTTTACTCTAGCCCTTAATGCAAACTAGATCATTTAAGGTATCTCAGATCCATGGTTGAAAACAACATGATATATTGCATAAAATATAAATTCTATATAGAGTCCAGGGGACTCAATGTATTAATATTGAAGTTGGAAAGAGAGAAAGTATGGAGCCTTGAAAAAAAAAACTTTCCGCTGCTAAGCAGGTTGCATTTGACTTACTCAGAAAAGCTCGACGCTTCATCCCGTGCCCAAGTTTTTCCGACTGTGGTCATAGCAACACCAGCCATGGTGATAAAAACTGCCACAACCTTAGCAAAATTTATAGTCTCTTGTCCAAGAACAGCTCCAAATAAAAGGGTGAAAAGCCCTGAAGTAGAAGTCAAGACTGTTGTACTTGCGACACTTGTATTCGCAAGTGCTGAATTTGACAAATACTGCATCGCCAAAGGAACTAAATTAGTTGGACAAGCTAGTTAAGAGGGGACCTTTATTATTGAAGTTTCGTGAAAAACCACGAAAACCAAAACAAGCTCCTCCGGGGAAAAAAGACTCTTATGGGATAGATGACAATAGCACAAATCATGTTACCTCTGTAATAAACCATATTGGAGCAAGATATAAACTGCACTTGCAAATTTCCCATGAACAAAGTTCAGAATTCTGCTGAAGCAAGTTGGGTTCATCTTCTTTGTCCTTCACGTTCAAAGGCCACCCCTCTCCCTCTTCACCAATATCCTTGTCGGTGATTAGGCAACCTCTTAGGTCACTTTCCAGGTCATCGTTCATATCATTGACCCTAAGCGGCGGGATATTGAGTCCAATGGTAGAGGCAATGACAGAGTTGCCACTGTAAAGGTTCATAGACAAACCAGAATGGAACAAGCTACAGAACCAGTCTCTTACAAGTGCTATAGGTAGATAGACCACCATAAGAGATACCCCCAGATACGTGATTGCAAATGGTTGTTTATACATTTCAAAGATTCGCTGCAGAAAACGAGAAGTGTGAGTTCTCAAGTTATTTATATGAACGTCAGGATGGTGATCATCAATAACATGACAAACACCAAACATGTATACCATCAATGAATTCGGAAATAAGGAAGATATACCAAAAGTATCCAACACAGGGAAAAAAGCATTCAAAACTTCCATGGTAACTGCAGAAAGTATGATGGTTCAAGAAATCATTTTGCATGGTGGGAAACAATAAGAAAATGGAAAAGGAAAATACTCAGATGTCCTAAATTTTTCCAATCTTTGGCACCCAAATAACAGTAAACAACTGTGAATTCTACAGATTTCTACCTTGGTTGAGGCAAGTTTATCAACACTTTATGACCAAAACAACATTAAGCAAAGCAGCTGACCTTACTGAATTCCTCAGAATCCTGATTAACTACCAAAGCACAAGGGAGCAAGTGAATTTTACAAATTTCTAATTTTATCATATAATAATCTTAGAGAGGAAGCAACATATGGAAATTCATGAATTTTTCAATTCAATTTCCATGGTAAGATGGAATCATGATGTTGTCAGCTGGAATCTTATCAGTCAAACAGTGGTGAATTAAGGAAACCAATAACCAAGAATCTGAAACTTCAAGAAGTAGAGTTTTCTTCCATTTCATTAACATGGATACACAAGTTTAGCTGTCCGTTCATTTTCCTACCTCTTCTTGGCAACCAAACAGAAAACAAATAACCAAAATTAAACAGAAAGAAAGAAAGAAACACGGAGAATATATGAAACGGAGTCTTACCTGAGTGACTTCTGCAGAAGTGACCCATATTATCACAACAGTGCTAATCAATCCTAACCCAGCTTTGTACTTCCAACCCATTATCCAAAACACCACCAAATCCTAAGAAAATGAAAAACAATTCCCAAACTTGAACTGTGCTATCATAAATTTGCTATAAAGCTGATATTTTTTCAGGTTTTTTGTATTAAATTTGGCTATCTTAGTCACAGGCGTCATGAATGCCAACGTCCCAAGTTTGACTCTTGCTCGAGGTTTCTTTTGGGGGAAAGAAATTAAAATAATAAAGTAATCTTAAATTGAAGTTTTCAGTTTCATAGCGTCAGCTACTTGTCAAGGACTTGTGCATGTGTTGATTTTTCGACACAAACTCGTCCAGTTCTTGAGATGACTTGGCAGCTCATCAGGTTACTTAGGAAAGAAAATCTAAGGGGATCCATCAGATGCTGCCAGGTACGTTTGGAGCGCATCACGTGTTCCAGATGACATGGCAATACCTTCTTTTTTTGGCTAAGTGCATGGCTTTGTGGATTATATGTGTCGGTAATCTCAGGGGCTGTCGGTAGAAATTGTTTTTTATGACTTTTTTAAAAGAATTGTTTGAAATTAATTTTTTTATAGTGTTTTTGAATTGTTTTTATATGTTAATGTTAAAAATATTTTTTTAAAAAAATAAAAAATAATATTTTTATATATTTATAAATATATAATATTTTAAAAAACAATTAAAAACCCTATTTTAGCCCTTTTAAAGCATTCAGTTGTTTTTTTCTTTTCAAGCTAATGGTTACATAGTTGTAAGATTTGATGTGGGGTTTGAGGTGGTAAAGGGTTTAAGATTTTGTCTGTCTAAGGCCTTTTGAAATAGAAATTATTATTTTATATAGAATTTGTTTGGTAATGTAATGGTTGTTGTTTTTTAAAGTATTTTTTATTTGAAAATATATTAAAATAATATTTTTTAATCATATCAAAATAATCTAAAATTACTAAAAAAATTAATTTGAAACAAAAATATTTTTACAAAAATATTTTATCCCCACAAAAATAAACAACTCAAAAAATAGAACCATAAACTTGATCAAACAGAGTCTATGACCACTAGGTAGTTGAGTAAATTTTAAACTACTATTATTTCAATAATTCTTTTTACAATGAGTGTTATTTTAAATAAAAAATTAAAATAATATTGTTTTAAATAAAAAAAAATCAAAAATCCTTGAATTAACTTGGTCGAATCCACTAGAATTTGATTAGAATAACCAGGTAATGAATTAAGCCATCAAGTCACTCCAGATTTAATCAAATCAATGTCAAAACTCAACTCGAAATAGACTCTGAATTTACATATTATTGAGTCAACCTGTCGAGTTAAGTGTAATACCTATGAATGGTTAACGTTAGCACAGAGAGATCTGGATTCGGTAAGTTAATATCCAGTGACAACAAAGATGAAGATGAATAACATCAACCATTAATTGTCAGTGTCTCGCAGGACTTGACCATATTCAGGAAAATATTTCGGGATAATTAACACTGCATCTTACCGAAATGAAACGGAAACAGTGTATAGAAGAAATGGGATTAAGGTGGGAAATGGAGAGAAGGGGAATTCGAAGCTATTTTACTCTTTCTTTATGAAATCAATACAAAGCAATCGAATAATATGAAGTAGAAAAGGTGCACCTATGTTTCTTTTTTGGGTTCAGTTGGAGGTTCAACAGGCCCTAGGCTAACCCACTATACGCCACACTGGACTCATCAAAATTGATAGGTGGTGAAAATGTCAGGTTGCACAGGAAAACTGGGGTACAAAATTTCTGTGTCTAACCAGCTCGTGGAGATCATGGACAATCTTGAATACAGCATCAGGTCTAGCCAGCTTCAGTGCATTTTGTGACATGGCACTGAGTTCATCTGCCTTTGGACCAAACCATTCAGCAACTATTTTTGCAATCTCTTTTGGTGATTTTGAAAATTTCCCGCATCCATTCTCTACCACATAAGGCACGTTACCTACTTCCTGCATTATTAAAGGTCAGGTGTGAGAAAAAGCATGTCCAGTAGGGGACTTGCAAAAACCTGCTTCAACAAGAATTTCTTCAGGATACCAATTATCTCGCATTCCATCCACATTATGGAAACATGATTATGCAGAATCCTTACAAATACAGGAAAAGGGACCGTTTTAAATGGTAATTCAACCTTGTCTGATACCAATTACTCCAATGCTTAAGCTAAAATAGAAGAGGTTGACTTGAGCGATTTCTTAGAAATTTAGCATGATTGAGGTAAATAAATGCAATGAAGGACCTGTGGGATAATTCTTATGACTTTACATTGGCTAAATTCAGCACCAAGCATCATATTCCTAACTTCACGTCCTTTCCAGAACAGGCTTCTATATACTTGATTTCTACAATGCACAATTTCCTGAATTCAGGAAGGATGGACATTGCACTGCCACTCGTTATTTATCAAAGATATTTTCTAAAGAGCTCAACATAAGAGGTCTTGCCAGAGTACAAGCCTTATCCTACAATTGTCAGATATAGCTATTTTAAGGTCTTTCAGCATTGCATGTTTGCTAATGGAAGATTTCCACACGCTAGAGCAGCACAGCAGAAACCAATCAAAACTCAAGCATGATTACAACATATAATATGCTGAACTCCAGAAAAAAGCTAGCCAACTTACTTGTCCAGCAATGTAATCATTCAAAATTATGGGTAGACCTCGAATCATTGCTTCTGCAATGGTCCCTGGTCCAGCCTGCAGAAACATAGTTATCACAAGATGGGTGATGATAATGAAGCAGTAGAAAAGTAAACAGTACAGTCATGGAAAACTAACCTTTGTGATAATGCAGTCACAGGCACCCATGCATTCCTCCATTTTAGTGACAAAACCCTTCACCTACATGATGGAGCATCTTATTCAGTACTATGCATGCCTTGTGGCTGGCTATGAATGCACAAGTATGCTCTATGCCTTGTGAATGTGATAGAGATGTAAAAACCCTACACTATAGTGAGCCTCAATGACTGCTGCAGCATTTTCAAGGACTATATCAATGACAAGACAGATGTGGATTATTTGAAGGGGATGCAAAACATTGTCATGAGAAGCAGGAAAAGACTATTGTCCAGCAAGAACTGCCTGACTGTATAACACATAATATAGAGTTCAACTGGCAAAATCATGAGAGACTCTGATTGGGATGTAAGAATCATAAGTTGATACCTGGACTGGAACCTTCCAATCAATCGAAAGTAATCTGTTAGTGAGTTTTTTGTTGCGACCACATATCACAAGCACTTGGCCTATTGGCTCTTCAAGATTCTCATCATATAATGAATCCCCAAGTGCTCGTGCAGTTGCCTCAATTGGGCCCATCCCTTCCCCTCCTCCCATCAATAACACAGCTGGAAGATCCTCGTCCATGCCTAGTTGTCTTCTTAATTCACCCTAATGAATTCAAATGAAATAAGGTAGAGTTAAATAAATGACTTTATTTTTCATGTCTACGGTCAAGTTTATCAAGTCACATTTGTCTTTTCTAGGAACTGCTTGCAATGACTTCGTACTTCAACTTCAAGTTTGCATAGACAATAATATCACATAAATTTAATAGCCAATATTATTATCCTCCATCCAGAGAATAATACTGTTAAAATACTGGCGCAATGTTAATGCATCAGGATGCAAAGAGAAAACGAGAAATAGGTGCCAAGGTTTAGTGATCAACTAGAACAATAACCAACCTTTGGTCTAACAGGCTTAACAAAGGAAGGCCTAACTGGAAGGCCATAAACCTTAATCTGTGAGGGCTTAAGCCCAGCTTTCATTGCTCTCTTTGATACATCTGTTGACGGGCAATAACATCTTGTCACAAGCTTATGGAACCTAAACATACAGATATAAGATGTCAAAATTCAATAATAGAGGTATCACTAACCAAAAAAAAAAGCATACACAGAATCAACCATGTAGGATGACAAGTGCTTAGATCGGTGACTACAGTGGTAAAAATTATCTTCTGCAGAAGACCCTTTGCCCTCAATACACGAAGAGGAACATGTTGCATCAGTGGATGCACACTGATAATAATGTCAGGCTGGTATTTCATCAATCCTTTTGCAACTTCTCTGCAACAACACAGATATTAAGGATCGGATAAGAACAGGATGACACACGGATACTACCATAAAACCATCCTGAACAATCAATTTAAGTTCAACATCTGTGAAAATGATGAAGAATTAGGCCCAGAAATACAAACAAAACTGGTCATTCAAGTTGATGGGAATTATACAAAAGCTGGTGTTGCTATTTGAAAGATAACTCACAGATATATGTCCAAAGAGGATAGAAAGTCTCACCGAGCTATAAATGTTGAGGTTGCAGCAAAATTAGATTGATGAATCACACGTGGTGCGCTTCCATAATATGTCATTTTCCACAATGCTCCATGTTTCACCAAGAAATTATAGCTTTTGGGCAATTGATTAAACGGCCAAGGAGTATGTTCTGACCATAAATCAGTAACAAACACCTGCGACATGCACTCTTAACACTCAGAACATGATCAACAAAAACATATCTAAACACAAACTAACCGTTCCCCCCCTACCACTCTAAATTGCTCACAAATCACAAAAATCAAAAGAAGAAGAATAAAGCCTAGATTCAAAATCCTTTTTTTTTTCATTGCTTTCATTCTCATAAACCAACATATACTAACTCAATTAACACAAACAGCCGCACAACACTTAATAGAACAAAATTGTCATTTTCTCAGGTTCCAAATGATAATAATAATTAAAAAAAAAAAAAAAAAACTTTCATTTCCTTTCATTCCTATTTTGCCAAAGCACCCAATTATTCACTGACCAATTAAAGCAAATTTATATACCATTAAAAAAATACTGACCTGATAATCATCACCAAATTCTTCATTAAAGGCAGCCTTAATAGCCTCAGCAGAAGCTCTATGACCACCACCAGTATCACTCATTAAAATGAGAACCCTTTTAGGACTCACACCTTCTACACCATTCAAAGGCACACCATCATCCACCAAAACACCACATCCATCATCTCTTAATCCATTGATACCATTACCATTATCACTACTAATGTTATTATTGCCATTATTATCTCCTGAACCAACCTGAACTGAAGCAAACCCGATAGGGATTCTCTCACAGTGAAACCTAATAGCCCTGTTAAACTCACTCCAAACACTTTTAAAACCACTTCTACTACTCAAACTCAATGAAGCATTAACCTTTCTCGTTTTTTGACCAATTGGGATGTCAAAAAACAGAAAGTTTGACTTAGATAAAGAGAACCCATTTGAATTTATGCTTTGAACTGCTTTATTAAAAGCAAAGCCACCCAATTGAGATAAAAAATCAAAGGCAAGGCCTGGTTCTTGGTTGGTGGCTACTGCTGAAGGGTTATGCATTGTGAGACAGAAAAGGTTGAGGGCTTGAGTGATTAGAGGATAATTAAGCAGTCCATGGTGGTCTTTAACATGTGAAAACAAATGGGTTTTATACAGACGGCAAGAAAGATCAGTGCCTTAAGAGAAAATATTTGAGAGAGAAGTGATTATTGAGTGTTTGATGTTGTGGCTGAGAGAGAGGGAGGAAATATAGGGGATTGTTTTGTGGCCACGGATAGATATTATGGAGCGAGAAAAGGAGAAGATTCGGAGAATTTTTCTTTTACTGAAGTAGAATGATGATCTTTGGAAAGAACGAGACAAATAGTGAAAGTGAGAAGAGAGGACCACGTCTTCGTTGGATTGTAAAACCTAATTCTGGGTTTTTCTTGGCAAAGCTCGTGTAACAAGTTTGGAGAGACCTAGGTCTTAAGTTTTCCTTCAACAATTAAAAAACAATATATTAAAATAATATTATTTTAATAAAAAAAATTTATATAAAAACAATTAAAATATTGATTTTCAAATTTTGACTGATCATACTATAGTTATTAAATCTGGATTAGCCCGGTGAATCAACTCGAGACCCGGTGGTTGGACTAGTCTGAGTTTGCCAAAAGAATGGTCAGTGCAACGACCCAACCAAACCCGGTCGACCCATGACCCGGGCAAACCCGGGTAAGACTTGGTGTTTTTTTTTTTTTCAAATATGTTTTTTCTTCTATGCCCCTCTTTTTTATATTTTTTTACTTGGTCATTAACATTTTTTAAAGCTCACTGTATAAATATTAAAAAAGTATTTTATTTTTTTAATGTGTGATTTGAAACCTTTTATTATATATACTCTATATTTTCAAAAAAAAAATTATGTTATTTTAATGTGGGATTTGAAACCCTTTAGTATATATACTCTATGTTCCCAAGAAAAAAGTTATTTTTTCAATGTGAGATTTAAAATCCTTTCGTATATATACTCTATGTTCACGAGAAAAAAGTTATGTTTTTTCAATGTGGGATAAAAAACTTTTTGATTTAAATACTTCAACTAAAAATGATAATATAATATCTTTTTAATGTGAGATTTAAAGCCCTTTAGTATATATACTATATATTTTCAAGAAAAAAATTACGTTTTTTCAATGTGAAATTTGAAACTCATTAGTATATATACTTTCATGTTCCCAATAAAAAATTTATTTTTTCAATGTGGGATTTGAAGTCATTTCGTATATATATTATATGTTCACAAGAAAAAAGTTATGTTTTTTCAATATGGAATTTGAAACTCATTAGTATATATACTCATAGTTTAAATACTTCAACTTAAAAGGATAATATAATATCTTTTTAATGTGAGATTTGAAGCATTTTAGTATATATACTTTATGTTCACAAGAAAAAAAATTATGTTTTTTCAACGTGGGATAAAAAACTTTTTAAAATATTATTTTAAACTTTATTATTTACAACATGTATAGCCTATATTCATGTGGATTTTTTCTTAATTTTTTCATATGAAATATTAAAAATTTAATTATTTTTTTATATTAATTTCTAGGTT
>Ga0307517_10014081_pt1 | contig 10785 bp, 14 predicted proteins | sample 23_EM_MG_FD_194515 | JGI IMG/M metagenome (GOLD analysis project Ga0307517, IMG submission 194515) | Populus trichocarpa ectomycorrhiza microbial communities from riparian zone in the Pacific Northwest, United States - 23_EM | ecosystem: Host-associated > Plants > Roots > Unclassified | place...
GAGCGACCAAAGCTCCAACAACAGTTTGTTGATCTCAAGCGAGGTCTCGCTGCGGTAACTGACGAAGAATGGACCAACATCCCAGAGGTGGGCAATCTCACCCGAAAGAAAAGAAAAAGGGATTTTGAAAGGTCTTGGGCCGTCCCCGATAGTGTCATCGTAGGGAATCGAGCTTCTACAGAATATGAGAACTCGTTGGAGGCTAATCAGCAGGTGAGCCGCGCCAACTCACCGTATCGTGTGCGTATACCCTGACTGTATCATAGGCAACGGGCGGATTCGAGACTCCTGCAAACTCTGGGACTCTGACCAACTTTGTCGAAATCGGGCAAGCTCGTGACAAGATTCTGTCGCTCAAGTTGGACCAGGTGTCCGGTGTGACCTCCGGAACAGCAACGTCCGTTGATCCCAAGGGATACCTCACATCCCTGGACAGCGTGGCTATCAAGTCCGAAGCTGAGATTGGTGACATCAAGAGAGCCCGAATGCTCTTCGACTCCCTCGTCAAATCAAATCCAAAACACTCCCCAGGGTGGATCGCTGCGGCCTGTTTAGAAGAACACGCTGGGAGGATGGTTGCTGCGAGGAAACTTATCAAAGCCGGTTGCGAGCACTGTCCAAAGAGCGAAGATGTGTGGCTCGAGGCGGCTCGGCTACATGTGAGTGGTATATAAACGTTGAATGCCGACTTCTTCTCACTCAAAACTAGACTCCCGATGACGCCAAAGTCATTCTTGCCAATGCAGTTCAACACGTAGGTCAAAGCGTAAAAGTTTGGCTCGCCGCGGCTGACCTTGAACACGACACCAAAGCCAAAAAACGCGTGTTGCGAAAGTGTAAGTATCTGGTTCTCCCTCATGTCCTTTTACTTAATCACCCTCGTTTTATATAGCTGTGGAACACATCCCCAACTCAGTGCGCCTTTGGAAAGAAACAGTCAATCTCGAAACAAATCCCGCGGACGCTCGTATTATCCTTTCACGTGCTGTCGAAGTTATTCCCCTCTCAGTCGAACTGTGGCTCGCTCTTGCGAGACTCGAGACGCCTGAACGAGCGAAGGCTGTACTCAACAAAGCTCGTAAAGCCATCCCCACGAGCCACGATGTCTGGATAGCCGCCGGTCGACTCCTCGAGCAGGAGGCATATTCAAGTGACGGTACGACTCCTGATCAAAGGGAGAAACAACTCGCTATGGTCGATAAAACCATTGAAGCTGGTGTTCGGGAACTTCGGAGGCACCAAGTATTCCTCACGCGAGAGCAGTGGCTCAAAGAAGCGGAAATGTGTGAAGAGGACGGGTCATTACGGACGTGCGAGTCTATCGTGAAGGCTACGGTGTCGATGGAGATCGAAGAAGAGGATCGATTGGATACCTGGATGGGAGACGCTGAGTCTGCTGAAGGAAGAGGGAAGGTCGGAACCGCTCGAGCTATCCTGGCCTACGCCCTCAAGGTATTCCCGGATCGCAAGAATCTGTGGCGGAAAGCCGCAGAGTTAGAGAAAGCCCACGGGACTCGAGATTCTCTCAACGCAATGTTGGAGCGAGCTGTTCAACATTGTCCGCAGGCAGAGGCGCTGTGGTTGATGTGGGCAAAAGAGAAGTGGATCGGAGGAGACGTACCTGCTGCTCGTGATGTGCTGGCCAAGGCCTTTGATGCCAATCCAGAGAGCGAACAAATTTGGCTCGCCGCTGTGAAGATCGAGGCGGAGAACAAGGAATATCAAGCCGCTCGCGATCTCCTAGTCCGTGCTCGTACGGTTGCAGACACGGAGAGGGTGAGTGAATATCCCCGATGCATCATCGCCCTGGGCTAATCTTTGCTTCTGCAGATTTGGATGAAATCCGCCGTGTTCGAACGACAACAAGGTCAGATCTCTACTGCGTTGGAGACGGTCAAAGCCGCTCTCGTTAAATTCCCAAAATTCCCCAAGCTCTATATGATCCAAGGGCAGATCTATCAATCACAGAAGAATTACCCCGCCGCTCGTGCCGTGTATGCCGCTGGGATGAAGCAGTGTCCCAAAAATGTGATGTTGTGGATCTTGGCTAGCCGACTGGAGGAATTGGACGGGAAGAGCATCAAGGCCCGAGCGTTGTTAGAGCGTGCAAGGATGGTGAATCCCGCCTCGGAACAGCTATGGGGCGAGGCTGTCGGTGTCGAGGAGAGGTCGGGCGGTGCGACCCAGGCGAAGGCCATGCTTGCCCGAGGTATGGACGACTGCTAAAACACTACACGAGTGACACCTGACCTGATATTTTTAGGCCTACAAGAATGCCCCGAGTCTGGTCTCTTATGGACACTGTCCATCTGGTCCGAACCTCGACCGGCCAGAAAGACACGCTCAGCAGACGCCCTCCGAAAAACGAAAGATAACCCCTTGGTGATCTGCACCGTTGCGAGGATCTTCTGGTCCGAACGCAAGATCGAGAAGGCCCGAGAGTGGTTCGGCCGCGCGTTGGCGCAGGATAGCGATCTTGGAGACGTTTGGGCGTGGTGGTTAAAGTTTGAGATGCAACATGGGACAGAGGAAACTCGCCAGGAGGTTGTTAATCGGTGTGTGGCCGCTGAGCCCCACCATTCCCCCGTTTGGGAATCCGTCGCGAAGGACGACAAGAACGTTGGGAAGGGCACCAATGAGATCTTGGAAATCGTTGCAAAAATCATCCAGTAGGTTCCGCTCAGGACAGCAAGGTATAACATGATCCAATCCCCCCCCATTCCTACCCCTCGTATATGTGTCATGCATATAGGTTTACATATGGTCCAGTGATATGCTGTACAAAATTATAATGTGATGCGAATTGATATCATCGTGAAGTCATCAAAGGTTGTGCGGAGTGGTTTGCTTGCGCAAATCCCCCGAGGTACTGGCAAATCGAACTCATGGATGGACGGGAGGTGGGATCTTTGTTCCAACAGTTATCCATCATCTCGCACAGTTCGGAGGCGTGTGCGTCAGGGACATCGATACAGATCATGGAAGCGCAGTGGGAGGGTTTCTGGCCGGCCAGAATGTCTACCGTGACACCGTGGTCGTTCCTCCTGAGTGGGAATGGGATCAAACCCGTCAAAACCTGTGAACACAGGAGAAAGAAGCTGTGATCAGCGCCACCGCCCACCTCTTCACCACGAAATAACATGTGAAATCGAACCTCCATGGCGACGACACCAAAGGCATAAACATCGCTATGCGTGGTGATGGGCGGGTACGCGTCCTCCACCATAGCCCAAACCAGCTCCGGAGCCAACCACCTCGTGGACCCAGCAAAGAACGAAGTGGGGTTCGGTAGCTTGAGAACGTCGGAAAAGTCTTCAATGACTTTTGATAATCCGAAATCTGTGATTTTGGCGTGTCCGTGCTCGTCTACCAAGATGTTGCTCTAGAATAAAGTAGTTTTTCGTTTGCGTCAGTTTGAATATACTGCGAGTCGAGCAGTGGCGGGAGGGACCTGCACTTACCCCCTTGAGGTCTCCGTGGATGACGGTCGGTTTGAAGTTGTGTAGGTATGATACCCCCGATGCCACTTGGAGCAACTACACGGACGGACGATTATCAGATGCGTGCAAGAGAATGTAGAGGGGTCGTGGAAGGGAATAGCTCACCAGATTTACACGGTCGGCGTCTGGGTTAACTTCCCGCAGGTAGTGCTTGATAGTCCCATGGTCGCACCAAGAGGATACCATCCCCAACGTCATAGGGAGTTGGACGATCCCGAACAGCGTCGCGATTGACGGATGAGAAAGCCTATGCCAAGTCAACACTTCTTCTTTAAGCCTCTGAATCGAGCGCAGTAATCAGTACCATGTCGGCATCGCAGCCAACGGCCAGTAGATTTGATCATATTACTCACCTGTACAAACTTGTCCTTTACGTCCTGCACCATCTGCTGCCGAAGCACCTTCACCGCGACGCTCACTTCATCCTCCTCAGGATCCGGGCTCCTCCACACACCTCTCCACACATCCGCGAACCCGCCAAAAGCAATCGGAGAATCCCCAACCATATGAACCTCGTCCGTAAGGTCGGTTATCGCGATGGTTCCCTTGAGAATGAGCGTCTTCGTGACGCTCTCCTTTAGGTCCTTCTGGCGACAGCGAATACGGAGGGAGAGGTACTGAGAAGCCGCGGTGTCGTCGGTTCCTTCCCTGTTTTGTTCGAATGCCGTGATGGAAACAGCCATGGAGGATAAAGACGAGAAGTACAAGGTCTGCGGGTGGGATTGGAACATCATCGCGTTGCGCATGTCGACGTCCTCTTCCTTCTCACTGTAGACTGTGATAAAATCTTCTTCGCCCATGATACCACCGGCCCGACCAAGTAGGTACAAAGCGGTGGTCGGGGTAAGGGGGAAGAACATATCACCGAACTTGTTTCCGTCCACTTTGTCGAGCAAGGTAAAGCACGACTTTCCCAAGACATATTGCTGTTTCCCGTTGGCTATGCTGATCAAGATTTCGAAAGTTTCAGGCTTGCACAGCCGCAGGAAAGCTTCTTCGATGTGGATATGAAGGGGGGCAGTGGAACTTAGATGAAGATGGCGATCCAAATGAAGGAATTGGCGGAAGGTGAGAAGTATTGTCCTTCTTCGAACGACGGCGAAGCTCTCCAGTTTGCTGCTATATGATGCGGTGCTGAAGTGTCGGGCCCGTAACCACTTGATGTAGGTGTGAGTGACGATACCGTATCCAGTGAGCGCCTTGTGATAGCGTGAGCTGTTCCTGTACCAGAGGAAGACAAAGAACTTTCGAATGACGTTCATCTGGTACGAGCTGAGTACCAACGGGGCGGGAGATTCGGTTGTGTGGGCTCCTAGGGCTTCGGACAAGATGGATTCCGTCTCTTTCTCCAAGATCTTGAATGCTTCGTTGGCCTCACGAAGCGCCTGCTGATATTCCGCAAGTAGGTCATCGCATCCCGGTTCACTGGACTCGGGGAGATCAAAATCTTGGAATATGTCCACCGGCTCTTCGGGTATCCTCCTCGTTTCCGTAAGGCTGCAATCGTCCGGGGTGAAGACGTGGAGTCGGTGATAGTCAGTCCGATTAGGGCCTCTGTGGATCCATGGAGATTCATTTCAGTGTCCAAGATGAAGGTGAAAGGTTAAGTCGAACTCGCATAGCATCGCCACAGAAAAAGAGGGTCACGTACACGTCGGATAACCAAAACTTCCACAGGAACTGTGGAACATAAGGTGCGATCTCTGCGGCCATAAATGTCGACGGCGCCGGTCCTCATGCGACACCTCCCGCCTGTACCCGAGGGAGGGATGTTGGAGGGAGAAGAGAAAGAGTAACGAGATCAAAAGCAGCCGTCCCCAGGAGACCGCTCAAATATACTGAGAAAGGTCTTACGGCAGTGACGGCCGTGTGGAGTCGAGGAAACACTGCAGGCGGACGTAATGGTACGTATACGAGCTGATTGGCAGTGCAGGAACAACTCCACCTCCCGGTAGCGACCACCGCCCCGAATTACCGGACAGGTGAGGTGATCCGAAGTAGATTGCCCGTATCATGTCCTGGGATATAGCGTCATCGCTGTCCTTGGGTGGAGAGTTTTTGAGTTTCGACGGCGAGCGGCGTGTTCGTTCCTGACCAGTTTTTCTCACGATCGTTCGTCATCCCCAAGTGGTTAAGCCAGATCGTTTCCAGACGAGTTGAGTTAGCCTCGGTATGGAGATTGCACATAGTTCCCAAACTCCCAAGACAAGACAAATCAGCAGAACGACCCACCCTCTTGCTCCCTTACTCTTCCATACGTTTCCAACAAGTAAAGACAAGATCGCAACCTCTAGCCTCGGGTCAGTCCAAAACATGCGGTTGAGAGAAAAGATCGTATCATTGTACATCGAATTCAAGTAGAATAAATATTACACGAGGATTTATGCGCATTGCTGTACAGGTGTGAACATAGGTTGCGAGTTGGATCGTCCGTCCCGAACCCGCCATATATAATAATGTAGGCGACGACCGCCGGAACTTCTCGGCTAGCGAGCTTTGAGCTTGCCATTCCTCTTCTGTTGTCTGCGAATGTACCTCCTGGCCGCGGGAATCCCAAACTGGTGACCCCCGATCAAACTCAGTTACTGATGGCTGGAGGGTAAGCGGGGGAAGACAACTCACGCGGACAATCGGGTACACTGTCAAGAGAATAGTACCGATGGACCATCCAAGTTTGACGTAGAACGGGAATGGTTCTGTGAACATCCCTTGACTCCACTTCCTAATTGCCAACAACTCAGTGCAGATTGTCGCCAACAGGAGCCATGTATGTTGTCCCATCCTGATCGCTTTCCTGAGTAATCGAGGTTAAAGGTGGTGAGTTGCACGTCTCCGGTATCGATGAGTGAGTGACAAACCTGGGGTCATTGATATACTGGAACAGCTCCCTCACTGCGGGTAGGCCACACAGGAAAATTCCAGCTATTCGTCCTATGATAATCGGATGATCCGGTTCCATCCACAGTAAGCTCTGAGGGCAAGGTCTGGGTCAGCGTTGGTGGAGAGTGCGGTAGGAAGCACCTTCAGGTAGAACGGGTTTAGCTCTGCCGCTAGAAAGACGGCCAACAACATGACAACAGTGATGTAATGAAGGAAGTCGGTGCTGCCCGCCCATTTGAAGGCGGTGAAATCGTGAGGGGAAAATTGTTGCATGGCACGCTTCGCCTTGGATCTGAGGCCACGAGTCTGTCGAATGCCTCGCCATTCGTAATGCTACCGGATAGCAGTAATGATGGATGAGTGAACGGGCGAGGTTCGTGAGGGCGAGACAAACCTTGACTTCGAAATATTGGCAAGTCTTCATGCCTGGGAAAGATATTCAGTCGAACGCTCAGAAAAACGCAAATCCAGCACCCACCGAGGTAAGTCCCTAGCCAGTTACAGATTAAGACGTCTAATAACCACTGGATGGGGAGCTTGAGAAACACGGGTGACGTCATACGGTTATTGAACTCACGTGGTCCCACCAACACTACGCAAACGTAAGTTCATTGCGAAAAACTGGAGGGGCGGAGAAGAAAGTACCTCCTCGAAATTAGGTAGTTGGTGCTGTAAGCTGTATTCCGCAAACTCAAACGCAATGCTCAATATCTAAGCACACGGAGTCAGAGACGAATCATCTATGACTTGGGAATACGGAACAAACCCAGCAGAACCAGTAGTCACGCAGAATCAGGGCCTTGCCAAACCAACCAAAGGCATGTGCGATGCAGAAGATGTCGAGTGCACCCTGGAGCAGGTCAAGCCATATTCACGCACTAAACTAACCAAACTCACGACGATGTTTTGAACGGTAAATGCACAGTTCTCTCCGTAACTCTTCTCTGGAAGTGGTCTACCGAGGTCAGGGTCAATGTACTTGAGCAGCTCCCGGGCAGAATGAATATCTTGGAAAAGCAGGAACACGAGTGCGAGTTCATATAGCAGGTTGATTCCAAGGACTATCCTCCAGAATGATGGGTGTGGACGGATGAATGGACCGTCACGAAACTGGATCATCGAAAATAGGAGGAACGTTGCAATCGAGGCATACACGCCGCTGTCAGACCTTCAGTGCTTGGAAGGGGTGCTGGCATACAGGGCAAGGACGTACATTCGCCGTTTGTCGCGACCTTCTTCGAGAACATCCTGAGTGGTCGCCACGTACGCCAACGCAGCAAAGGCGAGGGAAAGAGCTGTCAACGTTAAAGGTCTAAAGAAAAACCTAAAGGGGAATGCTGTCATCAGACGCCCGTACAATTGTTTCAGTTGAGGGGCGCACTCCACGCTAGTATCGACTGTTTCTTGGAAGGGCTCAATCTTGGTGTATGGTTCGGTTCTGTCTGCCTGGACATGACCTCGGGTTATGAAGAGCCCCCTAGTGTGCAGAGCGGACTCACATCGTACCCTAGATGAAAATGGGTCAACCTGACAGGTCCGAATCACTTGAAATACGTACACCGAACTGGTGCGCCGTGCAAGCCCGGAGCGGGCTCCGGTTCAGCCTCTGGGTGCGAAAGCATCGAGTCGGACTCTTCCCCGGGGGAGACGGCAGAGTGATCTGGGTCTTCTGAGGTTACAAGGGCCATTGCGGGTGAGGGTTTGCGAGACGTTGCTCTTGTGGCAAAGGTGAGTAAGGATTGCCGATCACGTGGTGCTTGACAGGTCAAACGTGCGGCCCGCAGCGTAAGCGCCCGTGTCGTGACGTGATTTAGAGTCTTAGACACGTTGATCTGGCAGGACGCCCAAGATCTGGGGGGAGACGTCTGCTGGGTAAGATGCTGGCTGGCGGACTGGATGCACTGCTTTCCTCGGGGGACGATGTCTGTGCTCGCCGCTGGTTGTAGACTGAACGTCCAACCCACTACATAAGGCCAACTTGAACATGGGTTGGAATCATTTCTTTCCCCTCAACCATGTTTGTGACCCTTGTCTACGTCGCCTCTGTCGCTCTTTCCTCTCTCCACTCCTTTGCATCTGCCTCTCCCCTCGTCGCACGAGCAGCCCAAGGGTCTTGGATCCCGCCGGTTACAGCGCCCAAAGAAGGAGATGTCTGGGTGGTCGGTTCGACTCGGCTCGTTACTTGGGACACCAACGGGATTCCGTCTTCTGCCGCGAACAGCACTGGCACTCTTCTTCTGGGATACTTCGACGGTTACACCGCGAGTGAGAATTTGAATACCGGTCAGCCAGAATGATTCCAGTCTTCTTCAGGGCATTTGTCTGACGGCTATCGGTAGACCGTCCCCTTGCATCTGGTTTCCCTCTCAACAAGGGCTACATGCGAGTTCAAGTCCCCGACGTCGAGCCCCGTCACAGTTATATTGTCGTTCGTAGGTGCATACGCTCTCACCTCCGACATTAACGGTTCACAACCCGCGTAGTCATGGGCAATTCTGGCAACGCTTCCCCAGAATTTACGATTGAGAACACCCACCGAACTTCTGCAATGGCGCACGGCACCTCCGGTTCCCCCGATAAAGTGATTACAGGGAAGGGTTCCAACAACCTCAAAGCTAAGAAAGGTCCCACAAACCCCCCGAAGATGTCACTCTCGCCACCCCCCGCCCAGTTCCCGGATCCCAAGAAAGATCCCGCAGAACCCGATTCGTCGTCCCAAGATACACCACCCCCAGCTTCATGCAAGGAACACCTCCCGAGCTCCAAAGGCGGAAGCACCCCGGGTTCGGCGCGCGACACAGCTTCAGACGATGGAGTAGATAAGCGCTGCTGACTTCTTTGTCGTCACACCAGTGGTCGTCGAACGTTCTCGTCGCCTACAGAATCCCCTACCTTACACTCTTTTATTTGGCATGTAGTACAGTACGGGTTATTTTAATGTTCTCATTTTATCGTTCACCACGACGTCCGCCTCGCTGAAATCTGGAAGGGGCTACCGTGGGGAAGAACAGCGCCCACCGTGATCCGCGTCAACACTCGACCGTCATCGCGTCTCCGACGGGCGACCCCCTCCCTCTCGACGATGCAGTCTGCCGTAGAGTCCCCAGCCTTCCGAGCGAGGATGGCCGAGCTCGTATCTTCTCTGAGGAGCACCCGACCTCGCCAGCCATTCTGGATGCTGCAATCACACAGAGTCCCAACACTCCAACTCTACCGTGACCTCCTGCGATATTCGCCCAACTCAGACGTGCGCCCAACTCCTACATTCGTGATGCGATAGGTTTGACCGTTGAAACCTATCGTTGTGAAGATTAGGTTTCGGATTCGGATGATGTTTCAGAAGAACAAGCCTTTGACTAGTCCGGCTGCGACAAAACTCGAGTTACAGAAGGGATACAGGGTGAGCACTTCAGTGTTATGATTACGTGTTCTTATATCGCTCAGATTTTGTATGTCGCTAGTGGTTGGATGTGTTCAAGCGGGCCCACGAAGGGGACGTCAGGTTACAGAGGGTACTTGAGCGGTATGGATCTATGATTGCCGCAAAACGAGAGAATGAGAAGTGGAAACAGCTCGTGAGGGACCAGCTCGTGAGTACCCGCACCTTTGCTTTTGACTCTATTCGCAACCTCCCCGTGCATACACTCACCTAACCACGCGACCCTTCGTTTTCTCCCTTCAGATGGAAGAAAACATGATGCGACACCGAGCGATCCTGACGGGCACGTTCCAACGCGCGACCTACTACAACAAACCTCTTCCGCGGATGAAAGTTCAACCTCTCCACGTCACCGGGATGATCAATAATCGGCTTCGTGCGCGTGAACGTCGACGGACTCGGCATTGGACTTTGACGAGTTTGACGAAGCATATGGAGATAGAAGCCGGATTTGAGAAAGCGTTGAAGAGGAACGCTGAGCGATTCGGGCAAAGGTTTAAGAGTGTGTTCCAGCATATGGACTGGCGTGAGTACATTCTCTTCCTGCTCCTTGTTCCGGACACCGATTAGACTGAGGCTGAATTCATTTTCTTCTACTCTACTCAGGCAAGAACCTCGACGCAGAGGTTGGGAGACTTCAAGAATGTTTTCAACGAGACCAAGCTCGCCTGAACGCTCCATACACCGACGAACTGATCAAAATAGTCCAAGACGCACGTCGTGAGAAACATCGTAACCTCACGAACGAGAAAATCCGAGAGCGTCGTGGAGAAATAACACGCAAGTGGTTAAAACGACGCAGGAGCAGACCTCCGTCGTTAATGCGCTACAGGATGACGGAGAGGGAGAAGATGACGTGGTGGGTATCGAAGTCCGTCAGCGAGGTTGGGTACATTGGGATGTTGAAGCGCAAGTTGGGCATCAAGTTGAAGAATCCCGATGCTTGGAAGCGGGAGAATGGCTTGC
>Ga0307517_10014082_pt1 | contig 10784 bp, 19 predicted proteins | sample 23_EM_MG_FD_194515 | JGI IMG/M metagenome (GOLD analysis project Ga0307517, IMG submission 194515) | Populus trichocarpa ectomycorrhiza microbial communities from riparian zone in the Pacific Northwest, United States - 23_EM | ecosystem: Host-associated > Plants > Roots > Unclassified | place...
TAAACTTTTTTCTTACAAAGAAAGTGGTTGTGAAGTTTATACTTTTTTACACTTTTTTTACTAATTATTTATCACAAAAAGGGTTCTGTGCACCCAGTGTCAAAAACCCCACGTTCAAATGCGATTGCCGTGGGCATTTATTGAGATTCAATAGATTGTTCACACCGAGGCTTTCATTGGAGTGTTCATTGTGTGTTTAGATACAAGTACATGAGTGTATATAGGGGTCAAACCAAATGTGCATTAATTGCATTAATTGGAACACAATAAATGCGCGCGCAAAGTCCAATATACGCGCACACCCTCGCCGTGGTCGTTTAGGGGAGAATGTGGCGATCGTTGATCCATGGAGCGATGGATGCTCGTGGTGTAGGGGAAGGGATCCTGTTGGCTGTGATGTGCAAAAGCTCAGGGAGTCCAGTGAGGGTGTTGTGACTCGGGCCCCAATGAGAGTCCCGAGGGTTCTGCAGGGAGTGGGTTCGAGCGAGTGACCAATCTTCCGGGAGTCGTAAGGGAAAGGTTGGAGAACTGGACGAAGTGTGTGGATCCGTAGAGGTCAGATAGTACTGGGGAGTCTCTGGATATGACGGCGTCGAGCCAAACCCGAGATATGAATGAGGAGATGGCAGCTCGGTGAGTGGAGGTGGAAAACACTGGTGGTTGGAGTGATGACCTGCAGAGGGTCGCAAGGAGGAACTCGAGTGACTGCGGCCACTGAAGGAATCGCCTTCGAAGAAGGTTGAATCTATCGAAAGGTCCTTGGTATACTGCGCCATGTTCTCGGTGTGTGTGCATGCGGGTGGGTGGGTTATGGAATGGAAAGTGTTGCACAGGAAGAATAGCGGAGAGATGTGGAGGGGAGGAAAGACTGGATGGGGTTGATGGTTGGCTGCGCAGAGAGAAGAGGTTGTTGACGTTGTGAGCGCGTGCTGCATGCCTTCACCCATCTCACAACTGCAGTGGGGAGGCATAGAAGCTGGATTGGAGGCGCAGAGGGAACTGTTTAAGGCGAGATACAGGTGGGTTTGTTGATGACGTTGACAGACGGCCAGTTGGTACGGTGGGGAGGGAGAGACTCGGACGTGACCCGTCTCCCCAATCGGGAAGGGCTGTCACACCTTGTGTCACACCCAGGGTGGGGGGAGGCTGGGAGTCACGTAGCTCAACCGCTGTGCCACCGAGGCCCGTTTTTTTTACATGGGAGTGTTGTACATATGTATTAGTATCTATATATCCTACCTCAGATGTTACGCTTCCCGGGTTAAGCCTATGGAGGCAGGCGAACACCGGGTCCTCAATCTGATCGGTTCAAATTGTTGTCCGATCACTGTTGCTCCTACTCTGATACGATCTACCTCCATCTGCTTCTATCTGCTGCTTCATACTGTCATTTGACATCATGCCAGAAATCCGTGAGTGCTTCATGCACTACAAGCATACACATTATGTGTTTGTAGAAAAGTTGGGGCTTGGTACTGGCAATAGGGACTGGACAGTTCGAGGATTATGGGCAGATGCGACACAGGAAGAATCTAGTATATCAAAATCCAAGGATAAGAAGGCTGGGGGGGCCAAGAAGTCACGATTGGCTTCAGGTCTTACTGGTCTTCATGCTAAAGGCTATGTAGACAAAATTACAGCCAACTGCAGCCTTGCACGTGGTCAGAAATCCCATCAGACAAATATCTGGCCACCACAACTCCAGTCTACAGATCCTAGTGTGGAGCATGCTTCACATGTGCTGGAGTCCCTTGTGCTGGAGGGAATATCATGGACACCCCGGTCTTTGATTCTCAAGTTTGGGGAGCTTGATCTCCAGGTAAGTTCTGCCTGCTGTTCTGCATGCACTAAGGGGTAGCTCATTACTCAACACATGCACTCAACAGATTTCTTGGCTCACACACTCATCACCCCAGTTTTTTGAGCCATTTAATTGGAATAGCTTCCAGAGGGTACACAAGGCAAACAGAGGAAAGATTGCATTAGCTCTTGAGTTTGACAGTGTGGTCATGGCTGTGCTATCAATTGATCTCTTGGTCCAGGTAAGCCTGAATACATCATTTACTGTGGGGCCAAGAATCATCCTATTTTCCTCCCCACTTTAGTTTTGATGGGGAAAACCAGGATCATTTGAGATCACCAACAACATCCTTGAGAACTTTGATGAGTTCGTCAAAACAGTATGCACATGGGTCAAAATCAAGGTCCTCCCACGGGTTGGAGGCTATACATATAATGGTGAAGATAAAGACAAATTTGGCAAGCAAAGTGTCCCTCTTGGCGAGCTTGCATTAAATGTTGTTCGCCAATGGGGGAATGATGTTTTCTGTGGCTTTGGAGCATATAGTGTCCAGGAAGTGGCCTTTCGAGCAGGTTAGTACTCCCCTGGATACTCCATTGTATAGATATGGGATTGAGCATTCTTAGGATTATCACCATTCCTCAGTGCTTTTGAGGTTTTTGCAAACCCATCCCGCCTTGCACGGCTTCTTCTAGGAATGCGACAATTTGCTGTTTTTGATGCCAGGGACATATGGTGTGTTAAATCCTTATAGGGATATCTATGTTGCTTCCAACTTATCTGTGCATAACAGGAAAGACATTGTCAAGCCTGCTCTCCATGGAGGGTACTTCTTAGCACCAACAACAGGGCAACGGCTACGATACCAGTCATACCTATCTGTGTATGGTAAAGATAAGGTTCAGGTCTCTGAGAATATGGCAGCAATGATTAAGGAATCTCATGTAAGTCATCTGCTGGTGTGAACTATGTGATTTTAATAGCCCTCTACCAGGTTGCTGTAAACAACTGGAAGCAGAAAAGTGACCAAGCATGGACTCGTGGGATTGGGTCCATTTATGACCCATTTGACCCATCCCTCATTCATGATGCACTTGCAGAGCCTGATAGGTTCAAAAGTGTAGTCTTTGGGTGGGATACCATGGGTGAGGGTGCACCTTGCAGTGATGCAATCAGCCAGTTGTTTATTGGGGTTGATGGTAAGTTTGGCCCAGAAGTGATGACATAAGTAGGCTGGCAATGATCCTATTCTGCTAGGTGGATTATTGTGTGGGGCATCTACATTTCTGGACTTCAAGTATTCATTGCATAGCAATGATCTTGGACCTAAGCCCCAGAAGACCCCAGTTGATAACAGATATTACATTGCAGCATCCTACATCCCCCACAACTTTTCAGGAACCACCCTCTGGACACCACTGCCATGCTTTCCACCAAACACACTCCCGTATGTCTTCATGTTTGTACAGCATATTAATCAGTCTGGTTTATCTATATGACAGGCTTAGGTTTGCCAGCAAAACAAGAGGATATTGTACTGGTGTTGGTGGGAAAGACACCTCTGATATTATGTTTGAGGTCCGGCAACGTCAGCTTTTCAAGACAATTGTCAGCAGTACAGCATCTACTACTGAAAAGCGGGGCATGATCTCATCAAAGTTTATTAACATGAAAACTCGGGGGAAAGCTGTCTCAATTGGTCCCCTTGAGTATTGTGGGAATGGCATACCATTGAAGAAGACAAATAAGTCAATACTGTAGGTTTCCCCACTATACCACCCCACTGATGATGACTGATGTATACTTCTCTCTTATCCCAGGGTTGCAACATGTGCTTCTGATGAGGAAGTTCCTCAACATCTCCGCAAGCAACTTGGTTCACTCCGCTCAACAAAGCAAGGGCATCAGAACTTACAACTTGATGGCCCTGACTATGATATAATCCAAGAGGAGAAGGAGAGAGGTGATGCAGATGATGAAGAGGATGCAGATGAGCCACTAGATCAAGATGGGGCAGGTGCTGATGTGCCTATCAGTGGGTTGGTAGAAGGAGAGGATGAAAAGGGTAAGGAGGGTGAGGAGGATGATAAGGGGGAGGATAGTGACACCCGTCCAACAAAGCGGATGAGGATGTCTGCAGATGCTACAATTGCTTTGATTGGTATAGAGAGCAGGATCCTTGATACTGAAAGGATATCACGCTCAGCTTCCACTTCACAATATTCTTCTTCTTCACGCTCTTCATCTGTTTCTAGTTTGAGATCTGCAATGTCTATTTTATAGTTGTGTATCCTACTATTAAATAGTGAAGTTCACAAGTCACTGATAGGATTAAAAAGGCAGCAGTAGATGGTTGTGGTCATGAGATAACTGATTGAGATATAGGTTTGCTACTAATGGGGTTGACAGGGTACTTTGTTAAAATTAAATATATTTGGACACTAACCTACCTCTTTTCGCAATTCTCAATCATTGTCAAATGCAAAGCTAACCATTGCTACAATTCGCTGAGATTATACAACTGCTGCTTTACACACTGGTAAACGCTTTAACAGGTCTAATGCCTTACACCAAACTATAATGCGGGGAAACCAAACATCATGGGAGAGGAATTACTAGAGGCTTTGAGGAGCGGCCAGTTTTATAGGATTCTAATGATTCGTACTCCTCATTGAGCCCAAACCCAGCAGGATACTTGTTTGATGAAAGAGTACTCTCTAAGGCAAGTGTAAAGGCATGTACCTCATCCTCACTCTCAAAAGGCATAGCAGCTCTGGCAACCTCTGCTGCCTCATGGCGAATATTACGCTTCTGAGCCCTTGTGATGGTTTCAGCAATCTCTTGCCATGATTCAGCTTGATCACCTTCTAATCCCACCACAGAATCCCCACCTCCATCAGAGTCAGAGTTTGAGTCAGAGTCATCACTAGAGTTGGGGCCATTGTCAGAGTTGGAGTTGGAGTCAGATTCAGAGCTGCCACTGGAATTGACAGAGCTTGAACCAATGGGGTTGGAGTTGGAGTTGGAGTTGGAATCTGAATCTGAATCTGAATCTGAATCTGAATTGGAGTTGGAGTTGGAGTTGGAGCTGGAGTTGGAATTGGAATTATTGTTGGAGTGACCATCTGCATGTGACTCGGCAGCCCCATAATAACGGTATAGAAGGATAGGGTCAAGGTCTTCAGCCTCATCATAGACACCATGTTGAGTCTGACCAAGGAATCGGAGGTCCTGACAAAGTGTCATCAAAATTCAATACGAAGGAATCCCTGAGGCTCATACCAATGGACTCATATTCTGGCCCTTTCCAGATAATGGATGGCTATTCCATTCCTCCTGAAATTCACCACAATCATGTTGAATGTCCTCAAGGAAGAGGGTATGCAGAAGCCAGATATGGTGTGGGTCATCCCTGTCAAGGAAGTAGAGCCTTTCAAGACGGGTGAAAAAGGCCCTCCAGCCTCTAGCAAAGTGACGCCCACTCTCAAGCCAGAGCCTCTCAATCCGGGTGTTATGAGTGGACCTGTAGACCATGAGCACATCCAAGCACATATAATCAGAATCAGAATGCTGAACATACGTTCCCCACATGAATGAAGCACGGTTTGGACCACGGTACATAATCATCCATGTGCACAGATCTACATTCTCTGACCCCCTATCCCCACGAGCTCGGTATGGACATCCAAACTTCTTGATGATGTCAAGGAACAGTTTAAGGACAATCTGTGCTGTATTGCTTGATGATACCTGCATCCCAGTGATCTGGAAATACATATAGCAGAAATAAGCAACAGTTGCTGTACATTGCATGTTTAGCTTACCACCCTATCATAGCCATCTATAAATCCATGGATCACAAAACCCCATGGCCCAAGCTTGTGATGTCCATCAACATGCCACAGTGCATTTGGTCGTGTAGACTTGTATTCACGACGTTTGATGACCCTGTTGCGGAGGATAACCTTTGCAACATTGTCTACACGGCTGAGAGAGGCAGTTATTCGTCTACGTTGGACACGCATTCTCTGCTGGAAAAGGTATCCACGCAAGTAACGGATTCCTGTGTTTGGATGTGCGTCCTTGTACTGTTTGACAACCATGTCGAGCGATGAGTCTGAAATTGTTGAGAATGGTTGCCGTCCAATCTTGTACCGATGCATATAATTTTTGAGTGTATTCTTGTGGACCCTGAGAGAGGATGCAAGTTTTGAAACACTGATGTTACGTCCAGGTTTGAAGGCCTCCTTGAGGAAGGCCTCAGAGATGACCTTCCGTGGCCGACCACGTTTCCCACTCCTCTGTGTAGTGATTACATTGATTTGTGATACCCTTGATGTCTCACTTCAGGCGCATTGTGAGTTAAGATCCCCATAAGTTATAAAAGAGCAAGGAGATGAACGCTATGGTGGATTGACTCAGGGCAACATGCAGTCCATCAACCAATAATGTGACCGCTTCCCTGATGGTCTCAATATACTCCAGTGGAAGGGGATTGTCTGCATGGGTGCTGAGGACTTCAACAATTGAAGCCATGAATGTTTCTGCTTGTTTGAGATGATGGCCAAGTTGGATGGGATCGGATTCATCAAGGTTGAGCGCCCTCCGTGAGGTCCTAAAGGCAGAGACCAGGCCATGATGGGCTTCAATGATTTCAGCTGACCATGGTAAACCAGTAGCAGGTGGAAGAGAAGGAAGGATGGAGGGGATCTGGGATTGGGCCAGGGTGAAAGATGGTGACACCGGTTAAGAGAGATAAGGGATTCTTCCCACAACGAAATACCCAAATCACCTGCAACTGCAACCACCTATGCTCTATTGCTCAGTTCTCTGAACAAACAATCTATAGTCTTCCAATACTAAAGAGTCCAAACGTTACCGGTCTTCAAAGCTAGCTAAGTATCATCAAATCAGGTGCATCCTCTGGCCTAGGCCCCAACATGATACGTTCAAAAACCTTGAGCACCTCTGCTGCCCCTTCTGGAATCCTCGACTCTGCCATCCAGACTGACTTCCCAACCACCTCTGAGGTCGTCCACTCAGCACATTTACCCCCCATGCCTATAACCACCGCCTTGGCAACGCAATCTGTCCGGATCCACCATAGCTGATTATCAATATCACTGTTCATATTGAGAAGCCTTTGGACCACGGTTGAGGCCCAAAAATTCTTCCAAGATGTTAAACACCTGCTGCGATCCTTGAGACAGCAGGTGGCATCGTCGTGGACCACAGGGGGTGCATCGCAAAGTGCAACACGCGCCATGAGTAGTTTCTCCTTCATCCGACCAATGGTACCAACATCTTTAACCGTAGTGTGACAGACAATCTTCGGATCGGTCGCCCAGCTGGCGAAAGGGACTTCTGCTCTGGCTAGGGCCTTAACCGCTGGCTCAACGAGGCCTGAAATACCGTACTCCCGGGAAACACCAAGGACAACAGCAGGGTGAATCCGACCCCCCTGGAACTGTCGTTTGAAATGATCGAACGCGTAATCGTAGAGGTTCTGGACCGACCACTGCCTTGAAATCAAAATCGCTCGTATCAAGGTATCCTGCGTCGGGTCTCCATCATACCTGAGGTACAAGTCCACCCATTGTAAGTAGGTCCAACACTGCACCAGATGTATTCCAAATAGACAAACTCACCTTATCCCAAACCACAGAAAGACGTCAAATTCTGCACAAGTGACCGTTGAGGGAAGAACAATCGGATGTTCATCCGATTTGCCCTCTAGGGGGTCATTGTTGTTGATGGCAAAGGCAGAAGCGAAAAAATCACTCCCCCGAGCGAGAACATGGAGTGATTGCCTATAGAGAGTATTTTCTGCCTAAAACATGTTAGTATTTTGTGAAGACTGACAAATTGGAAGCATGCCTGCAAGATTACAGGGTCTGACAACGTTGGATCCTGGGAGTAGAACTTCTCATGTCGACCAGGTAAGTTTCTGCTCCGTTGCTGGTGCAAAATCTGTATCGCAGGAGGTGGAACCTGTATTGCAGGAGGCGGAATCTGTGTTGCAGGGGGCGTAGGAGGGATCAAGTGGTCCATCCAAGCGTATATGTGGCACCGTCGGAGGTAGGGGAGGTGGAGAGGTGTGTACAACCGAGCATTGACGGGTTGGCTTCCTCACCTTTGCCTCAAGGCTCGGCTGGCCATCGGCAAGACACCTGGACGTCACACCTCACACCTTCTCTGTCTCCCCAACGCTCTTTTCTCTCTCCCCTTTCCTCTCCCTGCATACCTCTCTCCCATTCCTTCTTCCTGCTTCTTACTCCACTGCCGTCGCTCTTTATTCCCACCCTTACCTGATGCCAACCGTCTGTGTTGGGTCCCAGAAGGACCATAATGGTTGTGGCTGCACTCTTTTTATCCCAAAAAAATTGAAGGGAAACAAGTGCAAGAGCTGCGGGCACCGACAGTCCTCCCACTCTGATAGCCCCATCACTCTATCTCAGGATGCCAATGCTGCGGTAATAAATCAACAGGACCGCGGTAAATATGTAAATCGTTTATTCAAGTCTTTCGAGGCCAGCGCTGTCCACGAAAATGCCAGAAAGGAAACCCTCCAAGGTTTCTGGCCACCATCTCCATCAACTGCTGTACGTGTTATAAGCTCCTCCACACATTCTGTTTGCTAACCTCTGTGTCATACCACCAGCCTATTCTGTTCTCCAAGAAAGGAAAAGCGAGACAGGTGTCTAGCAGGGCCGTCTCACGAAGCGCAACTACCAGCCCAGTGAAGTTTGGCAGAATAGTATTCTTCCCATGTGGTGACCAGGTACGTCTCCCTCACTCACATCTTGTTATGTGTTAATTTTGACGTAGTACTTCAACAGAACATTAGCCACTTTAAGTTTCCAACGATCAACTCAATGGCATTGCAGCCTTGGGTGAACGCAGGGCTTGCTGTTGAGGCCAATGACTCTGGACTCATCTTTCAACTCGATTGGGGCAGCAAGCAATTCAACACCTTCCTTCGCCGCCTATTCCCTGTCCTATTCACTCATTTTGACTCAATCAGCCCAGGGTTCAAGTTAATTCCAGACGAGCCTGACACGATTGGCATGAAGAAGATTGAGTATTCTCTGCCATACGTTCTTCTCCAAAAGATCAGGAAGAATTACTTCATCGTTGATGACGCACACCCAATCGCTACAAAATACAAGGCCTATCTATCTGGTGATACAACAAATGCAGGATTCAGGGCCAAGAGCATATTCATCGGTGAGTGTGCCATACCTGTGCCTTACACACCGAAATTCTGATAATCGAAAGCACCACCCTTAAAGTCACTAAGGACCCAATCCCCCAAGAGACTTTAGATACCTGGTTCAGTCCGTCCCTCGCTCCCACTATCCCTGCTGCACCACCGAAAACGATAATGGTTGAGAAGGTTGGAAAAAAGCGACGGGCAGGTGTGTGGATACTTGGCTGGCTCCTTAGCTGGAGTCCGTGCTGACTCCTCAAAGATTCAATATCGTTATCTTCTGACTCTTCAGAAGCCTCCCAAGAGGGTTCAGACTACGTTCCTGGGGACATAGCTGCCGTGGCTGATGAAGTGACCGACACTGACACCGACGATGTTAAAATCATTGAAAAACCTCCAAAGAAGCGCATTCGCAGTTTGTCCCCCTTTTCCTTTCCCCAGTAAAATCAGTGTTAACAAAATTATTCTAGTGACGTCTCCGCAAGCTCAGGTTCCTCCCATCCCTGAGTTCATCCAGGGCTCTTCCTCCTCTGGGAACCAAAATCAAGATCTCGATGGTTTAGCCCAACAGCTGCAGCAATCTGCCTCGTTTGAAGAGGCCCGTCACACTGTGTGGCTAAGCGATGAAGGAGGGGATCTATGGAACTTCTAAGATGAATCCTGGCACCCCAATATACCCATCTCCTGGACGTTATCATTGTTTTTACTTTTGCTTCCAACTCGTCGTCATTCTTTAATGTACCCAATTACCCAGGGTAGTCAATGTTCCTTATAATTGCCCCTTCCCTCACGCTTCACCGTTTAATTACCAATTATCCTAGAAATATACAAATTAATCATCTGTTAGTGTGGTGGGAGGGCGCATTGTACATCATCGCAAAAGTCCCAAATCACATGACTGATGGGTAGCTGAGGACCCGGTATTCATCTGACCCCACAGGCTTAACCCGGGAAGCGTAACATCTGGGATGGGGTATGTAGATACTAATGCATATATACAACACTCCCATGTAAAAAAAACGGGCCTCGGTGGCACAGTGGTTGAGCTATGTGACTCCCAGTCTCCCCCCACCCTGGGTGTGACATGAGGTGTGACGGCCCTTCCCGATCGGGGAGATGGGTCACATCCGAGTCTCTCCCTCCCCACCGTGCCAGCTGGCCGTCTGCCAACGTTGTCGACAAACCCACCTGTCTCTCATCTTAAACGGTTCCCTCTGCACCTCCAATCCAACTTCTATGCCTCCCCACTGCAGTTGCAAGATGGGTGAAGGCATGCAGCACGCACTCACAACATCAACAACCTCTTCTCTCTGCGAGGCCAACCATCAACCCCATCCAGTCTTTCCTCCCCTCCACATCTCTCCGCTATTCTTCCTGCGCAACACTTTCCATTCCATAACCCACCCACCCGCATGCACACACACTGAGAATGTGGCGACAGTGGTGTCTCGACCCAAGTTTAGCACCCTCAGTGACGAACAAGAGCGTCACCGAATACAGCTCAAACACAACCTACGGAACAAGGACCTGTCCATCAATCTCCTGTCCTTTCAAGGTGACTACTCGGTCGAGCGCACCAGGCACTCGGAGAGGCCACGTTCACTGTTTTCGTATCGGTCTTTTGGACATCACAACCCTTTGGCGGACGATCAGAGCCAGATCAATCCCTGGTCTTATCACACTGGGGGCAAAGGGGCACTTACCCAGGGGATACATTGAGGATACATTGAGGTTTTTTAAGCAATTCACCCAGACAGTATCCAGGGGATACAT
>Ga0307517_10014083_pt1 | contig 10784 bp, 11 predicted proteins | sample 23_EM_MG_FD_194515 | JGI IMG/M metagenome (GOLD analysis project Ga0307517, IMG submission 194515) | Populus trichocarpa ectomycorrhiza microbial communities from riparian zone in the Pacific Northwest, United States - 23_EM | ecosystem: Host-associated > Plants > Roots > Unclassified | place...
TAAACAAAGCACACAAGTAACATGTTGTTTGGAATCAATTCTCTATTGTAATTGAATTCAATTATAATGTTTAATTGAATTCAATTGCTAAATACAATTCTCCTTAACTAACCCTTTTATTCTAGCATGAGAGACACGCAACTCGTGCGCATATAATTGATTAATGGAACATTGTGGATTGAAAGTAAAACGGTGTGCTTTGATAATGGCTACAATTACTTGAAACATAGCCTTCTCATTTAGTTCAATTTGTGCATGTAACAGGTATCCATTTGAACTCGACCTTATCCTTAAAGGAGAAATTTGAAAACCTATATTGAATTTCATCAGTATGCTCTTAGGTTGCTTCTGACAGGGAAAGACTTTTCCAGTTTACTAGAATTTATTGGTTGTCTGGTTACCCTTCTTCACCATCCTTTTGTCCAAGATTGCCTATGGAACTACCTTGGAAGCTAGAGGAATATTTGGCAATATCACCTGCATTACCATGTTTCCAATGTGTTTCTTTAACTAGGACACGTGGAAGACTAGGTAGATAGAAGTAGATGTAGGCAATAGTAGCTTAGAAGCAACAGAGCCAACCTTTTTTAAAATCAAGTTTGGTCCATAGAATTTTGAAGGTAGTTTTTTGAAGTTCTTTGTGCCACTAATTTTTGACGATAGGGTTGTAGTTTAAGATAAACTAAGTCCCCTGGATTGAACTGTCTTTCACTGCGTTTTCAATTGGCTAGTAGTACCATTCTTTGTTGAGCTTGTATCAAGTTGTCTCTCATTTTAGCAAGCATTTCTTCCCTCTGTATAAGCAATTGATCTACAGCCTCCACAGTTGAATCTTTCAGAGAGTAGGGAATATGTAGAGAAGAGGGGAAACCATAGAATATCTCATAAGGGGTAGACTTAGTAGTTGTGTAGTAATTAATCTTGCCCTTAAATCAACCTTTGAAAACACAGTAGCTCCTACTAGTTCTTTCAGCAGCTCTTCTACTATAGGAATAGAGAACTTGTCCTTTACCGTCATTTTGTTAAGAACCCTGTAATCCACATATAACCTCTAAATGTCATCTTTCTTGTTTTTACCAAGACCACTGGTGAGGCAAATGGATTGGTATTGTATTGTACAATGTCAAAATCTAACATCTTTGTCACTATTTTCTCTACTACATCTTTTTGTAAACTAGAGTTTCTATAAGGCCTCAAGTTGATTGGTTGTGATGCCTCTTTGAGGGGAATAACATGGTCATGTGTCCTAAAAGGTGGTAGCCCAATAGGTTCCTTGAAAATATCTTGTTAAGAAGTCAACAGATCTTCTATAGCTGAATTACTGGTCATAGAGTTTACGATGTGATCACCCCTTTCCATTAATCTTAGGCTGCACAAACTAACCTCCACTAGTTGAGTTGGATTGTCAATCAAACTATTGAATTGCTCAAATCTAATAGTTTGTAGCTCTGCAACAATACTTATTGCCCTTGTCATACAAAAGACATCCATAATTCATTGTAATTGGATAGGATGTTACCCAATGTATCCAACCACTATACTCCTAACACCATGTCACAGTTGTTAAGTTCCACCACAAACACATCGGTTGAGAACTTAACTCTTTGCATTCTCCACATAAATCCTTTGCATGCATGGCCTCAAGTCATTTTACTACCATTTGTTGCTTCTACTGCCACAGGTCTAATAGGAGTGAGGGTATAATTCAATTTATTGGTCATTTGAGTGTTGATAAAATTATGTATGTTGTCTAAGTCAACCATGATAAAGAGTTGAGACTTGTCAACTTTTCTAGCCACTTTTAGTGTCTGAAAACCTGAAGTACCCTCCAAGGCATTGATGGATATTTGGGGTTGAAAATATCAAAGTTAATCTCACTGGTTTCTTGGACTTCCTCTTCTGCATTATCCTTATCTTCCAGAATGTACAATGAATACAACCTCTTGTTTTTGCATCAATGTCCTAGTATAAATTTTTCATCACACCAAAAACATAGTCCCTTCACCCTCCTCTCATTCAGTTCCTTGTTTCTAATGGCTTTTATGGGTTTGTAAGGGGTTTTAACATGGTATCAGTGGTTGGAATTTTCGGGTGGAAGGAAACTAGTTTTGAAGTGTTGTTATTGTGAAAAATTGTGGTTTTAGTGATATTTTAGGAAAGGGAGAGTTTTTGTTGGTTGACAATACTTGTAAACTGGTGGGTGTTCTTTGAGAAGGATTGATGGAGGTGTTTGTGGTTGATGGTTTTACTTGTAGTCTAGCTAAGTTATAAGCTTGGTATAAGGTTTTTAGTTCAAACCTTTTGACCATGTTCTTAATCTCAACTTCTAATCCCCCAATAAAAAACACTAGAGCATGCCTCTCGGTCATCTCTGCCTTATTTCAGAGTATGTCAAGTTCTTGTTTATTAGTGTCATTTGCTTAAGATCTTTCCATTCTTATAGAGGATCCTTTTAGCCCCTAAATCGGCAGAATAGTGCCTCAATATATTCATCCTATAGGACCTCAAGATGGTTATTAATAAAATTCTAATGTCAATATAAGGCTCTCCCATCCGTGTAATAGGATGTTTGTTTGTGTTTTTCAAAGTCATTCATTTCTACAATTTCAAAATACTAGTTACATCTGAATAACCATTTATGGATATCGTCCCCATTAAAACTAGGAAAGTCACGTTTGGGTTTGTATACCTAATGAAGTTGCTGACCTTCTTCCTTTGCCCAGCAACCTTTAGTAGCACCATTGGAGCACCCTAGCTGCTCTCAGCTTCTACATGAAGGTACTTTACTGGAAAGTTAACCCACTTATCAAGTCGTTGATGTCACCAAACTTAGCCTTATGGCTATTCAATTTCTGACCATACCCTTCCAATAACTTTGTTACTTGTTCATACTTCGTTGCTTGCTCCTTGTTGGCAGACACAAGGGAGTCTTCCAAGCGCCTCAGATCCTGTGCTCTGGTGTCTGGAGCCATGGCATGTGTCCAAGGTTCGAAGGCTCTGATACCAACTGGTACAGGAGGTATTTTCAAAGAACCCATCTGGATTGAATCTAGTGGTTTGGACAGATGATAATCACAAAATGAAAAAAGGAAAAGAAACAGTAAGGGGGAGTGGGCAATGAAAATGGTCTCTCGTCATGCATTCATCATGTTTTTGTATATCCCTATTCTGTTACATCATGCTATATATATAGCATTTCTTCCAAACTATTCTCCTTAACTAACCCTTTTATTCTAGCATGAGAGATGCAATTTGTGTGCATACAATTGATTAATAGAACGGTGCGAATTGAAAGTAAAATGGTGTGCTTTGATAACGGCCACAATTACTTGAAACCTAGCCTTTTCCTTTAGTTCAATTTGTGCATGTAACAATAAAGCAGTTGTAGGTGATGAGGGCTATTGTTTTTTCAGCAACAAACAAAATAAACAAAAAGTCAAAGACCTAAATGATTCAATAAAATATAAATAAAAAATAAAAACAGGGTTTAATGGTGAAGAGCTTAGGACCTCCTCCTCCTTCTTCTTAAAAATTGAAAACAATACAATTTACTTAATTTTTTTTATTGGGGTACCTTATTCTTTTTATTCTTATGCCAAAAGGTCACCCATGCCTTTTCTTTATTTTTTTATTTTATGATTGCTTGTAATAATAATGATTTTTGTCAAATTAATTAATACTTGAAATCTTGGTTTAGACTATAAAAGATCAAAATTCCAACCATGGATGGGAAAATTAACCATTCCAAAGAAAATAAAACTCTATCCAATGGATGCAGACAACAAGTGAAGAATTTTATAATGTTCAAAGAATAACTAGTGATATCCTATTAATTATTCTCAAGACTCATCTTAAAAAAAAATAGACAAAAAGAAAAGAGAAGATGAGACACATGACCCATTTTAAAATGTACTCCGAAGAAAAAAAACATAAAAAGAAAAGAAAATATCACACTAAAAGTGATAAGAATATTTTTACTTAAAATTTCTCTCTTCTAATTATATCTATTTTTTAAAATTAGACTTAAAAAATAACTAACAAAACGGTCCCTAATTATTCCCTGAGCACCATAAATTTTTATTAATAAAAAAAATCATATCCCAAATTAACTTGAAAATAACCTCATTTAAAAACAAAACAAAAAATTGTCAAATTATAGGCTTCCTTGGTTGAGTTCATTTGACTTGAATTTGATTCCCTTGTTTACCTTCGAAAGGAAAAACCCAATTTGGGTCTCAGCACCAAGTTGTCGAATCATCCAGATGCTGCTGTCACACAGCAAGTTGGAGAAATTGAAGAAACGTTTCAGAAGAACCTTTCAAAAGAGAGCAGCGGTTCAGATGAGGTAGATATCGATCCAACATTCAAAAAGTAGAGGGAGGCCTGCCTGCCTCTGCCATCACCTTCATCAGGGCCTGTCTCTGCAAAAATGCAGACAACTGGTTTGACCGTCCATTTGAAGCTTATTTGCTTTAGCCTTCTTAATGTATTACACATTCGTAACTCTTGGATGTTTGGGAGTTGGATTAAACTTACAAATTTATTCCGAAAAAAAGAGGAAAAAAGAGAATAATATTGATACAGTGGTGTCATAACTGGCAACTCAATTGTTAATGAGCGAGCTACTGAATTTTCAACACTATAGCACAGATGCAAGATCCTTTGGGCATAATTTAACAGTTATCTTACATAGCTAACTGCCCTCGTATATATAGGCAGCTAGACCATTCAAGTAAAAAGAAGCAATCCATATCCGAAAAAAGAATCCTTGCCTCTATTTCTCTTGCCATACAAGTCTCCTCTTTTGATAACACTATTGGTCACCAAGCTCAACGCCCACCTTCATTCATTAGTTCCAAGATCGGCCACCACTATAACCCCTCCCACGATCTCGGAAACCCCCATGGCCTGGTGAGATAGAGAAGCAAAGTAGAGCTTTAGTAAATAAGAATGCGACACACACTAAAAGTTGTAACATGCACATGCAGCAAACCACATAATGCAATCAGTATTTTATCAGCTCATCACTCTACAGTAAGTTCATCATAGTGAATGGAGGAGCTCCATCACAAAAATCAACATCTATCATAGGAAATGAAGTAAGAAATCAAATCCTTAAACCAGTGGCAGTTTGGCACACTAAACCTATGCCTCTTACACATTTCAACGACCTCTTGAGACTTTTGCCAGGGATAATGAGCGCAAAGACTCCAATGATGGCCATGACTCATGTTTTCAAGTGGCCACTTTATGATAATGGATCCAGACCTTAAATTTCTATCTAAACAAATCATAGCATTCAATGTCCAGAGAATCTGGTTTCCCAAAACAATCCAGATACTCTTGCCACCTGGGCCCCCACCTAAAAAGAAGAGGAAAATATCCCCAGAAAGTATCCCTAAGAGTCATTGCGCCATTATTAAGATTGTAATCCTCCCCCAAAAAAAAACTGGGTGAAAAGAAAAGGCTCCAGACAACTAACCAGATAGTAGAGGAGGTGCACCACGAGCCATTGCTGTCAATTCTGGACTGACCTTCTGTCCAGCTTCCTCGAGTATGGTGACAAGTTCTTTAGCAAATCTGGCATTTCCAGCTGTGAAGAAAGTGTAAGCTGTTCCTTTTGCTCCTGCCCTTCCTGTCCGGCCAATGCGGTGAACATAATCCTCTAGGGACCCAGGGAAGTCATAATTGATCACATATTTAACATCCTTCACATCTGCCACCAAAACAAAACAATAAGGAATCCAGAAACTGAGGTGGCTAAGTCAAGAGATGATCCTCCCCTTAAGAGTTTTGCAGAGGTCAAAAACCTAAGAACCCATGTACAGCTCCCTAGCAAACCCAAAGAGAGTTCAGTGCCCCACAGAACTCCGAAAGAGAAGATACAAATTCAATCAAATTATGGGGCCAGATGAACAACACCCTTCCCCACAACCTCCAACAAAAGAAAAGGAAAGATTAAGAGCTGAAAGTTTGTCAGACAAATTACAATAGCCATCACCAAAATGACAAAAAAAAAATACAAAAACAAAAACAAAACAATTAATGAAGCTAATGAGGAAAGGATATCCTTGAAAAACAAAATGAACAGAGCAGTCATTTAATGTGAAGATCTCCATTACATTGAACCACAACAGACCATACGGAGAGCTGAATTTTAGAGTTCACAAAGAATATATACAAAAAGATGTGCTTGGGAATACTAGAGGTACAAACTCCATCAGACTGCATGATCCAAAATCTGTAGAGAACATATCCACGAACAAGATTTGAATGCTGTAACTAAATTTCAGGCAAGAAAGATAGCAACAAGATCATACATGATGGCAAAGCAATAACAAAGCTACAAACGGTTTATTCAAAAAGTGTTCCGAAAATTGAAAAGAGTAACTTTGTCTGGATAAGAATATATAAAATTGAGATGGACAGAAAAGGTAAAACAAAAAGGATCAGAAAGTGTGTTGATAGAGGAGAATGATAAAGCTATCAACCATAGATAAAGGCAGGCTTAAATAATGACAGCAACTACAGGAAGATGATTATTCTGTGTACAAAAGAGAAGGAGATGAGTTTATAAATTAGAGAGAATTGGCTGCCTTAGTGAGCTGGCCTTATTGAGTTGTGGTTCTTTATAAAGGGGATAAAGTGACATTCAGAAATAAAGGCAAAAAATCACAGACAACCATGTAACAACCAAAATTAGGGGCATAGAGCACAGTCAAAAACCAAAGCTTTGTAGCATCAGCAAGATGTATATACAGTGTGTACCTAATCCACGAGCAGCAACATCTGTTGCAGTCATTATAGGACTCTTGCCAGCTTTGAACTCAGACAGGACCCAGTCTCTTTCTGCTTGACTTTTATCTCCATGAATTGAGAGAGCAGGCCACCCATCCATGCGAAGTTGTCGAGTGATCTGGTCACAACCTTTCTTGGTATCCATAAAAATCAGAATACGACTACCATCCATGATATCTTCCAGCAACTTCACCAATCTGGAATGTGAAGAAAGTTATGTGAAAAATCCCATTTCATGTACAACAGCAGACAGATGCTAACAAAAACAAGAAGCAATAAGACAAACACAGAATACATCATACTTGTTATATTTCTGATTCTCCGAAACAATGTCCACATGTTGACGTATTGCATGATTAGCTTTTAAATCTGGAGATCCTATTATCACCTGCACAATAATATCCAAGTGGAGAACCAACTAAAAAATCATGCAACAACAATAACAAAATGAGAATCCAGATGAGGCAAAGGCCTTAGGCAATACTATTGATTGAATGATCACAATGTTACTGGACAGTTCATAAGAAGACTAGAAACCAGAAGTTAGAAACATTGAGCAATGGAATGCTGTTTATTGCAACTTTTTGGTGGCCAGATGTACATTGCTGAGAATCTTAACTTCTCAAGTTGGTTTAAATGACATAAGAACCCATATCAATCTATGAGATGTAACCCAAGTAAGATAATCTAACTATATTGGAAATAACCCAAAATGAGTGAAACTAATCAAGAGTAAATTAACTAGGATTTGATTAACTTTGTTATAACATGAGGAGCACTAATTTTTAACCTGAATCAACTTCATGAACTCAAATCATTTTTATCTTTATCAATCTAACTCATTGAAGAAACAAATGAGAATTGAAGAAACAAAAAACACCACATAAGCTTCCAAAGTTGCATTTGAATTCAAGCTATACAAGGCAAGTATGCAAATTAATGATGTTCTCATTTGAGATTACATGTAGAAGATAGTGGCAACCATCCTTACTTGTTGGATGGTCATACAGCAGCTCATTTGAATAATTAGTGATCAATATGTCTGGAATTTGTACATGATCCTAGGATAATAAGACACTGGCAGGTTCCTTCACCACAAGGTTGCAAATGTCTGTAGGTTCTGAGGTGGCTCTATTGGGATTGATGACTTGGAACTTATTGGATTGGTGGTAGTAGCAGCTCCTTTGGGCTGGGAATGTGGGGCAACATGGAACAGTTTGGCTATTCCATTCATCCAATCATCCCCAACACAAATACATTCCATCTGGGTGTTCTCAAGTAAGGGAGTGAGAGAGTTGTAGAAGATTGAATCATTTGATCGGAGTGCCATGAGGAGGGATTTCAGTACAAGATATTTTATCCTTGAAAAACTTCTGTTCTTAGGATGAATGTTTTTGGTACAAGATATGATTATGCAGCACGACATTATCAATTTCTATTAGTTTTGTGATGGAAGTGGGTCACATTATTCTATCACATTTCATAGAATGTTGATGGAGTTTGTGTCATGTATTTAAACATTTGACTAATCTTCTCAATTTTACAAAGGCACAAGAGGGTCCATTTAATTTCACAAAATCAATTGCGGACAATATTATGTGCCTGCATAGAAGAACTATCTTACTTTGTATGGATTGTAAAGAGACTGCCGTGCCAGTTGTTCAACCTCTTTAGGCCAAGTTGCACTCCAGTACAAAGTTTGACGATCTGGTCGAATCTGCATACAGATCAAAAGGGCAATTGTAAAAAAAAATCTCAAGAGTAGAACTAACTAGAAAAGGTGTGCACCTGCAAGCACAAACAAGTGTGCACATGTGCATGAAAAGAGAAGGGAGAGACTACAGAGAATTCCAATCAATCTTAGTGCTACACACTTTATTAACTTTTGACTGTTTGGTAGGCTGCACTTTATAATTAAACCTATTATGCTAGCCAACAACAGCATGTATCAGATGGAGAGTAAAGTCGAACCAGGTTGAATTCCAAGCATATTCCCACCTATTCATGTCTTTTTTTCACATGATTGGCATAAAAAACGAAAAAGATAACCTCCAAATTCAAATTTCTATAAAATCAGCATTCTAAATTATATATCTTGCATGTTTTTGAGCTAATCATAGTAGAACCAAGTTTCTCCTTCAGTTGCACATGGTGAACTTACCATATCAAAAAATACAAAACAAAAAACAGTATACCAAGGAATCAAACAACTTCCAGCCATTTGACTAGTTATACAGCTAGGCTGCCATTAAAATTCTAAACCGGTAGAAACCAATAATCAATCCATAGTTCACTTCTTCCATGGAGGCTTTATAAGACATCTGCTAACCATATCCAACTTTGAAAGAGTTCAAACTTAATAGCAACAGCATTACTAAACATACCAGGAAAAGAAGAGGCAAAAGGTAATGGGCTTAACAACAATATCCATGTTAGTTGTGCATAACTTAAATGAAGAGTTATTTATCTTCGCACCACTTTACAAAGATCGTTTATTTTCTAACAAAGAGAAAACGATAAGGTTAAAAACAAGAACCTGTGAAACAATTTTTCGTATCTGAGGCTCAAACCCCATGTCTAACATCCGATCTGCTTCATCCAGAACCAGATAAGTAACCCTTCGCAAATTTGTATGATGCGACTCCATCATATCAATCAACCTTCCCGGTGTAGCAATGACAATTTCAACACCTGAGTCAAAAACAAAGTCATAACTTTAGAAAAACTCAAACAACAACCTGTGTAATCCAGATACACCATTAAATGAAGTTCTAAACTTTTAATAAATAGTAAACCTGTTTTAGTGCTTACGCTCAAAGGCCATGAATAAGTTCATGTGTCAAAAAATTGTGCAGAAGCAATGTCATCCAATGTTAACCACCACATACCTTTCTGGAGGTCACGCACTTGAGGTCCCTTTGGAACCCCACCATATATGCATGTATTTTTAATCCTTGATGATGCACCAAATTTAGCTGCTTCTTGTTGTATCTGAACAGCAAGTTCACGTGTTGGAGCTAAAACTAATACGATAGGTCCATCTCCAGGAGCTGGAAAATAAGGGAGAACAAGCCCAAACTTAAGCCAACACCACAATCAAAAACATATGGAGGCATGTGAAATGATATGAGAAGCTTCAAAAACTAGCAAATTACACCTTTACCTAAAAATGGTTGGGCATTAACATGGATAATTGCAGGCAATAGGTAAGCAAGTGTCTTCCCAGATCCTGTTTCAGCAATACCAATGAGATCACGGCCCTTCAAAGCCATTGGCCATCCTTGAGCTTGTATAGGTGTAGGTTCAGTAAACCCAGCTTTTGAAATTTCTTGCAGAACATAATCTGGAGAAAACTAAATAGATTCTAATAAGTTTACTACCAAATAAACGTTGTTATCCAATTTAAAGACTCTCCATATAAATGTTATTCATTTCAGTGAACTTAATTGATGTAAAAAAATTGCCTATCCTAGTTGATTAAGTGCTGTAGGTTGCTTACCCAGTCATGTTCTATTCTGCAATCTCTGATTATTAGTTTTCTCAAATAAACGTTGTTATCCAATTTAAAGACTTATCCATTCTGAAATGTTATCCATTTCAGTGAACTCAATTGACGTAAAAAATAGCCTATCCTAGTTGATTAAGTGTTGTAGGTTGCTTACCCAACCATTTTCTATTCTGAAATCTCCTATCACTAGTTTTATTTCCTAATTCCCTTTTTCATCCTTTTCTCTTTTTTTATAGGAGAAGGAAGGGGATGTGGGGAGAAAGTAGTCTAATAGTTGGGTTACCCTCTAGTGAGTAACCCTTCCCCTCTCATGTAGTGTGAACAGAATATAATCTCACATCTCTTGAAACAACAATGAGTGATTTTACCAAACTAATGAATACTTTTCAGCACCAAATTAAGTAGCTAGGAAGTATTATATTAAGTTGCATCTTAGTCCTACTCTAAATAGCCATTGAGGCTGCAAAAAATGCTAGAC
>Ga0307517_10014084_pt1 | contig 10783 bp, 7 predicted proteins | sample 23_EM_MG_FD_194515 | JGI IMG/M metagenome (GOLD analysis project Ga0307517, IMG submission 194515) | Populus trichocarpa ectomycorrhiza microbial communities from riparian zone in the Pacific Northwest, United States - 23_EM | ecosystem: Host-associated > Plants > Roots > Unclassified | place...
TTCATATTTTCTTCTTTTGGCCGGCTGCACACTCCCTCTTCTTTTTTTTTTTTTTAATTGCTAGCAGCTTATAAAGAGGGTTGTTTTGGGCAAAGTTTCAATTTGGTCCCTAAAGAAATTTCTAGACACTTTTTTGGCTATTTGTTCTTTTATCTAAAAAAAATCAGGGTTTACACTGAGAATGATGGTTTTGACATCTCACTAGACCTGTATATGCATGGGCTCAGTGCTTGGCTAAGCCCAATGGTGGATTTCTGGAGATCTGAAATGACATAAAAGGTTATTCATCTAAAGGCGTGGGTGAAAAGTTATTTCTTTTATAACCCTATCCATTTGTGCTCCTAAATTTTCTTTTGCTTTTACTCTTCGTAACTTCTAAGAAATAATTTTATGAAAGAATCCTAAGCCAATCTCGCTCTAATCTAAGAAGAAAACCATCACCTTACGTATTTTCCACCGGAAACTTCTTTTTTTCTTCTTTACTTTAAATAGAGAAATAGACAAAAAAAAAAAAGTCAGATTTATCCCTAGAAGTAGGGATGTTGTTGCCTCTGATCAAGATTTCAAGTTCCAACTTGAGACTAAAAGAAGTAGCAAGGGGCAGGGGTTCATCATACTGGGCCCCAGAACTAAAAAGGGTGGTACCCCGACGTCCACCTCTGGAAGGGGGAAGTAGCTCTCCCTTTAAGAAGTTTTTCTCCTGCCACTAACAAAGAATCTCAAAAGAGAGGAGGGGCTACCTCAAACCCCTAAGAATGATGTTCTTAGCACATTAGGTGCAAAGGATATAGAGTTTATTACTTACTTGCAGCCAAGAGAGTACACAGCTCGAATGCCTGATTAGGTTAAGCATATCAGCTGACAGACCTTGGGCTCTGCATAGGGTCAATTTGAAATTACATCCCTATTTTGCATATATGCATTAGGGTATTCCTTCTCCCTCTAGTTAAGTCTACGCCACCTGCACCCTAATGGGTGGATAACCTTGTCTGTCTTTGATAAGTTTTTTAGGCTCGTCGAAATCAAGCCTATAATTAATTTCTTTAGAAATTGTTACCATTTGGTCATTGGCACCGATTATAGCAATGGCATGTGTTGGTTTTACACCTTCGCCAACAGACCTACTAGATCCATGAAGAGAAGTCTAGTTAAAAAGCTCATCCATATCAAGAAATTAAAGTGTAGATGGTTGATTATAAGGTATAGTAGGTTAGTTAGTCCCAAAGGTGGAATGTAACATATATAGGGTTATTCTCATTACTAGAGGGTTCCTTCTCCGATGTAAATAACAAGCCTCTTCTGAGCTTGGACAAAGAGAAAATATGTGTTATGATGGCCTCGATCTCGACTGAGTATAAAGTCAATAAAATAGCTAAAAGGATATTATTAGTCCACATTACAAAGTATGTAGCTTCCTTATACTTTGTTTTTTTTATGTATCTAGGTTTATTGTTGACTTCTTTTTTTTGCATAACTAATAGCCAAATGAAAAAGAGAAACTTTAGCAAGGTTTGTAGAGACTTCACAAAGTAAGTCTTTGTCTCTTGATGTTTTTTTTCCTATGTATCTAAGTTTATTTCTGACTTTATTTTTTTTTGTAGAACTAATAGCCGAAAGAGAAGAAGAAACTTAAGTAAGGTCTATAGAGAGTTCACAAAAAAGTCTTCGTCTCTAACATGAGTGAAGGCAGGAATAGAGATGTAATGGAGAATGACCCCATCATTCTTAATGAACTCTCTGTTTCTAAAAAACAGCGGTGAGAGTCAGGACTCTCACATAATAGGAAGTTTAGGTCATTCGTACTTCTCCAGTTAGGGGTCAAGTAGATTTGACTCCCTCTAAAGTAATTGTAAGCGTTCTTGTCGGTTTCAAGAGAAAAAGGGTCTCTACCCCTGTAGAGATTGGTGTTCCATCCTCGACCATAGAGGCTTCGATGGTGGCATTCCCTTTGCCTCAACTTCTAACCTTGCCAATAGAGGCTGCAGCAGTAAGGCCCTTTACCAGGGCTATTCTTGAGAGGGTTAAACTTAAGAATGTTTTTGCTAACCTCATTATTGGTAGGGCTCCTTTTAATTTCCCTACCCTGATTGAGGATGAAGAACAACTTATAAAGGCCATTATTGGTGGACGATCAAGGTGATGAAGACTATTAGAGAGGATCCTAACCATCCCATCAGATATCTTAATGATGTCTAATGAGAGCTACAACCATCATTTGACCTTAACAGGAGAAATGACCTTTAATGTAAGGGAATTTCTTGTTTCCTTTTAGTTTGGTTTCACAACCATTGTTCTTAACACTTGTAGCTTAAAACAAAGTTTATATGTTAGATAATCGGTTAATCTCTTGGTTTTAGCAATCTGATCCATTCTCCCTAGCCAAGGTAGCTGATGGATAATGCTTGGTGAGCCAAGATGGTTAGTGACTAGTACCTGCAAAAGATCTATTTTGATGGATTTGGGGACTCTATGATGTTTAAGTATCTTTTTGAGAGAAAATACAATAATATTTTATAGAGACTCTAAAAATAAATATGCAGTAATGAATGAAGATTGTGAACCTGCTTCTTTTAAAGATTCAATGGGTCTTTATAGCCCATAATTCTTACCCCCTGGTGGAGAGGAGGATTGAAAAGTTATATTTCCCTGATAGCATTAAACATTTCTTATGTGCCCAAGAGAGAAAATATATATGACTCATCAAAAGGAAAAATATCTTTGACTTATCAGAATCTTATGGTCCAACATTGAGCCTAACAAGATTATCAAAGCCACACGTATTTGGGCTTAGCGTTTGGCTGCACTTAAGGATGTTCGGTCTAACAACTCGCCAGGCTCGAATATACGTGGACTCAACGCTTGGTTGAGCCCAAGGATGTTGGGTCTGGCAACTCGCCAGACCTATATATATTTGGGCTCAGCGCTTAGCTAAGCCCAAAGCTGTTGGGTTTAGCAACTTGTCATACACGTATATACTTGAGCTCAACACTTAGCTTAGCTCAAGAGTGTTGGGTCTAACAACTCGCCAGACCCGCATATGTTTGAACTCAATACTTGAGCTAAGCCCAAAGGTGCTGAGTCTGATTACTCGTCATACCCGTATATGCTTGGCTTAGCCCAAGGGTGCTGGGTCTAGCAACTTGTCAGACCTGCATATACTTGGGATCAGCGTTTGGCTAAGCCTAGAAATGCTGGGTCTAGCAGCTTGTTAAACTCATATATAATTAGGCTCAACACTTGGATGCGCTCATGGATATTGGGTTAATCACTTTGCTTTTAGTTTTTTTAAACGAGGATTCAGGTAAAAATAAAATATGTTAGATAAATCACTTTAATTTATGCCAAACATAACTAATGTATTTAATGCCAATAGTGAATTCGAGTTGAAGCCATAGTTTGCCTTCTCATCAACCCACATTTCCACAGCATCTGTACCAGAAAGGTCTCCGCTGCTCCATGCAAAGTTCTCTTTATTAATATTGAGTGGCCCTTCCTTGTGTTTTCCCTTGTCACTGCCCGCCTGTATTCTTGTTTTTTTAAAAAAAAATTCCACAAATCACGCCGCTTTAATTCCATTGTTTATCATCATCCATGATTGCGTCAACAACATGACACCATCTCTTTCTTTCTAATTTTCTTTTCCTCGAGAGATTAATTAAAGAACAGGTAGTTGATTTTTCTATTGAAATGCAATCCTCCAAGAAAATTAAAAAAAAATCTCTTACCAAACGCATAAACAGTGATATAAAAAGTGGATTGATATGAATACAGAGGAAAATTGGCTTAATCTTTGAAGGACAGGTCTTCTCTTAGGATATTAAAATTCAAATTAATTCCATACGGAATTAAACTCTCGTATAATCTTAAGTTTTGGCAATAACTGACCTTAGCATAATGACAGTAAAAAATCAATTTTTATATGGCGAAATGATTCGAAAATAGAGAAAAAGTGTGCGTGTAACATGCCCATTAAAAGTTGACACGTTCGGCAATATCCAAACTTGTTATTATCTTATGATCACGAGTCATGACCCCAAAAGAAAAAAGAAAAAAAAGTAGAGCTTTGTTAAGGTCAAGCATGTGCACTGTTGGCTGCTTTCTATCAAAATAAAGTGCCGTGTAACATGGTAGGAACGTTCAAGGAAATAGGTGGCCCGATGAAGCTATGACGACTTCTTCTTCTTCTTTTATGAGTAGAAAATTCTTGCTGATAATAAGCGTGTTTGTATTTCATTTAGTTTTTGTGGTTGTGATTTAAACGGAAAACAAATTAAAACTAGTTGAGTGACCTTCTCCAGGAGCACTCTCATTTTTCATATGATAAGGTATAAATCAAAATTCTACACAACGAACACAGCAGTTACTTTGATTTTATTCTCTTCTGCCTACGTCTGAAAGGAGTGGGAAGAACAAGAAAACAAAAACTCTTTCATTATCCTTCCAAAATACGAATTTATTAGGTACATAAAATACCAAGATAAGAACTAAACTAAACCTAGTTGATTGGCAGCATAAGAGAAAAAATTTATTTCAATTTCCTTAGGCGCAGAGCAGAAAAATTAAGATATTATCAACTACCTTTCATCGTCTTAACAATGGATGCAGCCACGACGGAGACACCATGCACAACTCTATTCATGTCAGAAAGGGGCGACCTGCATCTGGTTGTGATTTCTTTTTCACATGGCCTGGCCTATAGAGGCTGCATCCATTGTGCCTCGTTTAGAAACTTTGTAGTCACCCGAACGCAAAGCTTGTAGAGACAATGGAATGTCTCCCTTTATCATAGCATCGTGTTGATCAGCACAAGATTGTAAGGCTTGTTTCATATTTGTGCCCTAATTCAAATTAAGCAATAATATCCATTTATTTATTGAGCAATAATAATGTGCCATAATAATCAAATTAAGCAATAACGTCTATGAAAAACCAGTGCCCCAATTCAAATATTAAGGTAATTTGTCTATCCTAATAAATATTATATTATCTTGATTTTTTATCTAATTATATGGTCGTAATATAAAAATATATAATTTAGAATATTTATTTATTTATTGAGAATATGCTATTATGGGGTTGTCATTATACGGATCATGTGCCCTCCTACTTTAGGCGTCTAATCGTCTTCATTTTTATTCATCCGATCCATTTCCATAATGAAATAATATCCATTTTTTCATGATAGAGCGGTTTAAATTGGTAGTTGAATTTTCTCTTATTAGCTCGTAGGAGAATTCAACATAATTAAAAAATAATAATTTAAGCTAAACAAATCATTTCAATTTATATTTCTATTATGGAAAGGAAAAAATATGCAATGATTCTCCTAATATGCTTGATGGTTCTTTTTCCTGTTTGGTATTTTAATAACGATTATCTTAATATTATTTAAATCTTGTTAATTTGGTATTTGGGTAACAATTATCCCAATAATTAAACAAATTATTTAAATTTATATTCCTCAATGATTTTTTTTTTTTGGTGGTTGTTTATCGGATAACATCCAATTAGATGGGGATTCAATTGGAAAAATCTTTTGTTGGGAGGCTTGATGGAGATTTAAGGGATTAATTGTTGGGAGGAATATATCTCTCCTTTTCCCTATGAAGTATTATACATGTGGTTAATTGTTATGAAAGAATTTGCATTAATTCTCTACCACCTTATTGCTGACTAATAAGTATGGCACCCTTTTAAAGCTCGTGCCTCATCAAACATGATGGCTTGAAAGCATTGGTTTAATTATTTAATATATACATATATTAAATAATTAAACCAATCCTTTAATTTAAGGTCATTGAAACATCATTTTCCAGAGAAATTGAAGTGAACTTTATTGCACCATAATATCGTTTGATATAATTAGTCGCGGAAATACATCGTTTCCATTTTACTATTATTGGCCAAATGACATGGCTTATTTATCACGCAAACATTCCTGCATACCAAACCCCAGAGTCACAGCTAGTAAGGACGCTGGCCAACGTAGTTGCCGGGGGGGGAATAGTTGCAACTGATGACTGTACCGCCATTGCTGCACCTTGCTTTAGCACAACCTAAACGAACCGAGTTGCGCCAAACCACCTGAGTATAATGCCTGCATTCTCCACCAACACATGAATTGGAGTTGTAATCATACTTTGGTTTCTCATCAACCCACAATTTCACCGCAGCGCTGCCTGTAAGATCACCACTACCTCCTGCAAGGTTCTCGCCATAAGGCCCACCAGAATGCACAAGTCTGCAATCGCCCGTGAGCCGTTTAACATAGTCACTTGCATAAGCTGCCACATTAGTGTCCCAGACAATATTTCCAACACCTACCTGTGCACGAGCATTATTGTGGGCATTGACGTAGTCTTGTGGGGAGTCTTGGGCAAGGGATAGAGGGATTATTATAGCTAAGGCAATAAGAAAAGCAATTGCTAGTGAATTCTTGGAGATTTCCATGTCGTTGTTTTTTTTCTTTTCAAAGCGGGATGTGAAATAGTTTTGTTATGAATGAAAAAGGGTGGACGCATGTATTTATAGGGTCTGGGGGAAATTGTTTTAATTAATGAGACCATCATGGCCAAATGTCAAGCAACTTGATCCCGTTTGATATTTATTTTGATAGTAGTTTTTTTAAAATATATTTTTTATTTTAAAATATATTAAATTAATATTTTTAATAAAAATTTAAAATTTATTTTTAATATCCGCACATAAAAAAAAATAAAAAATATTTTTAAAATACATACCTATTACTCAAACACCACAGTGGAATGACTAAAGAATTCTAATTGCGGTCTTGTCAGGTAATTTGAAGATAAAATCAGCTAATCGGGTCTTTATGTTCGTTTTCTAGAAGTGCCTTCAATTTTTCATAGAAAGAATATATATATATATAAAGATGGAATTATATATTTTAGCACACGAGTACAATTAATATATAGTATTTAATTATCCCTCTTGGATGGATAATTAATGAACGACTTTCTGAGAGTGCTATTTTTGACCGATATATAGTAATAGAGAGGTCCATTTAAACCCACATCTATGAATACAATTAAGTGTGAATTAAGAAAGATTTCAACTTGTAAAAGCAGAGACCGGGACAGGACTTGAATAGCCTTGCAAAGACGATGGCCGATGGAGACGCGCGCATCTTACCCACATATATTTATATCTGTAATTCTTGTATTTATTATTTTGTCATTATTCTATTACATGTCTTTTTTTTGTATTTATTGTTTTTTTCATTTTTGTTGTGAAATACATACATATTTATTTTAATGAACATATAATATTTTTCTTTTCTTTTTTATAATACTTACAATCAGTTAATTTTACATACAGTCCTAGCAATACTAGCAGTGAAAACATTATTTGTCATCTAGTAAAGAAATTTAAGAGCAATGGCACCCCATATTAATGGTAGCTAGTAGTTACGTCTCGCTCGCTACTGTAGATACATAAAGTTGTCTTGTTGGTGCAAATTTCCAGCCATGTAGTTGGTCCAAATTGTATCCATGCCACTAGATATGGAAAACAAAAATCTCATGCCATCATTAAAGGATTAGTAGGTCTGCATGACTTGTATATATGAGTATTATGTTATTTTGATGATGTTTTAAAGAATTCAAATAGCTTACGAATAAAGTTTACGTGTTGGATAATCAGTTAATTTCTTAGTTTTAGTAATTTGATTCAATTTTCCTAGCCATAGTGGCTAGTGCTTGGTGCCTGATAAGCGAAGGTGTTGATTGTTGGTACTTGTAAAATGTTGTTTTTTGTGGATTTAGAGACTCTCCGATACTTAAGTAAGTATCTTTCTGAGAGAAAATAAAATAATATTTTAAAAAAACTCTGAAAATAAATATGCAGTAAAGAATGGAGATTGTAAATCTATTTCTTTTAAGGATTTAATGAGACTTATAGCCCAATATGATCCTTACCTTTTGGCAGAGATGAGGACTAGAAAGTCATATTTTTCTAATAGCATTAAATATCTTTTATGTGTGCAAGAGGGAAAATATCTCTAACTCATCAGATGAAAATCCTCTAACTCATTAAAATCTTATGGTCCAACATGAAGCCTACTAAGATTACCAGAGCCATATGTACTTGAGCTTAGCATTTGGCTAAGCCTGAGTGTCACGACCCAAAAAAAACATATTTACTTATAAGTGTTAATTTTTATTCGGTGTAATTTTTTTAAAAAAATAAAAAACTCGGCAGAGTTTCCCCTGTAACAGGACCATACCAAGTTATCGACATCTTCATTCCTAACACAAATTCATATCATAATTATGGTCTAATCGTCTTAAACCTCTTTCCCAATCAATACATCACAAAAATTAATAGACATGTATTGTCCGATAATAAAGATGCAATCAATAAAAACAAATATATAAATAACGTTTATATAACTTGCAAGGTTAATTGATTATAAGAAAAACAATAAAAACTTAGATTATGAATGTAAGGCTCCCACTATTTTATCCGGGATAATTTCTTAGTTAAATATTAAAATTTGGGATAAATTCTTCTTCTTCTTCTTCTTCTTTTTTATTTTCTGCTATCATTTTAACATTCCTAATCCTATGAGCAACTATGATAAAATACAAATACTTAATACAACACAAAGATATTTTTAAGTATGACATTCACATTAATTACATATAACAATTTTGTTCTACAAATATAAAAGTTCATTCAACCTTTTTTACATCATTTATAATTCTCAAAATACATGTTGATCAATATAAATACACAAAAAGTGGAATATATTCAAGCAGGATCTATTCTACTACTGCGAGGGTCCCGAAAATAAGATTAATATTTTATCAACATAATTATCAATAAATGCAATGTATCATTTCACTACACCCATATAAAAATATTTTTTCTATATACTTTATTATGAATCATTAATATCTTACACCTACATATTCATCCAATTAATTCCAATCTTAGCCGTTTCATAGGGGTACTGCTCCCTCATTACGGGGGTACTGCTCTCTCATTACGGACATTAATTCATTCGTTCAATTACCGGGCACTAGTTCAGCCGTCCAATTACCGGCATTAATTCATCCGTCCAATTACCGGGCATTAGTTCACCCGCCTAATTACCGGTACTAATTCATCCGCTCAATTACCGGCACTAGTTCACTCGTCCAATTACCGGATATTAGTTCATTCGCCCAATTACCGGTACTACTTCATCCACCCAAATATGTTTATCCGTTAACATCAAAACATAAATTTCAGAATTTCTAATTAAAATTAACACATGTTTTTCAATTAATCTTTCTACAAAAATTCAAGATGTCGGATACCTACCTACTGGTGATGCTCGACTAGTAGCTTCATGTTGCTGTTTGGAACCTCCAACCTCTCCTGTTTCATTTAAAAGATCACATGATTCCAATACTTTATCATCCAATAATTTACTTAAAACTTCTCCACATAGTAAAATTTTCAATCAATACAATTTTAATACCCGAAATTATTATCATTACTTTTTCTTCATGTTCTTTAATAATTCCACAAATAATTCTTACAATGTTACATCCACCTAAACTTTTAATTCACCACAATTATAAGGAAATCTTATATTATTATAAAAACTTCCCAATAACTATAGGAAATTTAATTCCTTTACACGTAATTCAACACATCATTTCATTATTATTATTTTCACTATTTAATTGCAATTCATTAATTTCTTCAAGCTTGAAGTTTTATTTCTTATATTTTCCATGGTCAAATTCACCTTTTTAAGAGTAGCATAAATTCTCTTCTACTCTAAATTTTAATCCATCATCCAAACTCAATACATCCATTTAAGTCATCAAAAATCTCTAATTACATCAATTCAAGCCACCCCTCAAAATTCTTTACCTTTGTCGAAAATTCAAATAAAAATGGTGACATGATAATTCTTCAACTTTTCACTTAATTAACTTTAACCCATTTATTTGTTTTATTATTATTTTTTCATACCAACATATAATACTCCAGCACAACTTCACAAATTACGTCCATCATTTCTATTTATCTAAGAGTTCCATAATCATACATAATAATAACTAAGCATCAATGTATAAAATTTCACTAATCAACATAATAAGATCATATATACTCATAACATAATAAGAGATCAATAGCAAATTCAAAGTGGAAACCACTCTATATCCCCCTCCATCTTCTTTTCTCTTCTTTTTTTTCTTCCTTTTTTTTTTACAAATTAACCTAATTAATGACAAGCCCAAACATTTATTCCCTCAATAAATATATAATCAATATAAATTCATGCATTCAAACCACCCTAACATCAAGAACCCACATTCACATAATACCAATTCTATTCAATCCAAGAACAAACATGAAAAACAACACAATTGATCATTATGGAGAGTTTTCTTACCCTTATAGAATGAAGAATCAAAAGCCAAAACAAGTTGAATTAACTTCTCCTTCACACTTCCCTCTAAGCTCAATTTTTCCTTCTCTAAAAGCACACTTAAAATCTTTAAACTCCTTGTAGTCTCATTAATGCATCAAATCCTCTCTTTAATTACTTAACACTCTTTCTATCTTACACCTTTTTTTTTCAAGCAATTTTCATGAAAAATGACAAAAAACCTCTTTTCATATTTTCTTCTTTTGGCCGGCTGCACACTCCCTCTTCTTTTCTTTTTTTTTAATTGCTAGCAGCTTATAAAGAGGGTTGTTTTGGGCAAAGTTTCAATTTGGTCCCTAAAGAAATTTCTAGACATTTTTTTGGCTATTTGTT
>Ga0307517_10014085_pt1 | contig 10782 bp, 7 predicted proteins | sample 23_EM_MG_FD_194515 | JGI IMG/M metagenome (GOLD analysis project Ga0307517, IMG submission 194515) | Populus trichocarpa ectomycorrhiza microbial communities from riparian zone in the Pacific Northwest, United States - 23_EM | ecosystem: Host-associated > Plants > Roots > Unclassified | place...
TGCAAAATTTGGTGGGTCTCAAGTGGTATTTATGGTAAGAAGAATGTTAAGATGTTCAACGGAATGGACAACAAGGCATGGGCATTTTCTGATCATGGGAGGATTCCATCTTGTGAAGCCGGTCCAAGGAAATTCGACATTTGCGGAAGCGGCTGGGACCTTATGCTACGGTTGGGTATCTCTTGTCCTTTACGAAGGAGCAGGATTCAAAATGCCATATTCATAAAGTGTGGCTTCGACACCCGGCCGATGCTTGGCATATTCGACTTGGGGGGTACATTTGGAGGTCAAGAAGGACGTCGTAATGGAAACTGGGTCGGATTCACGATGGAAACTGCCATTGTGCCAATATACCAATTGCAAAGTATATGTACCTATCCTCAACTCGTGAAATAATAGAAGCGACCGTGGTGCATCAGCAATTCCTGTATTTGGTACGGACCGCTACGTACCGGTCCGTACCCCTGTACCGCCATAGCATGGGTCCCTAGGTTTGTATCGCCGACTACTATTTATAGACCCATCACATATTGCTACGTGGCGGTACAGAGTGGTACAAATCGCTCGAGTGGGTACAGGGCGGTATGGATCCAGGTCTGATAAGTACATATTTGACCATGGTGGATAGGGAGAATTTTGTATTTCCCTAGGATGTGTATAGACTTGACTATGATGGATATGAAGAATTTTGTATTTCCCTTGGAGGTGTATAGATTTGACACAGATGACTATGCATCTATGATGGGTATCCACATAGTGTAAGAGAGCAGTGTGGTCTCAGTTTGTAGAGCAATAAATTACAATAGCCTTTCTATGAAGTACCATGTATTCAGGGCATATCTCATTGAAAAGCCGTGCATGCAGCCGAAAATTTCCTTTTTAGATTCAACAATTACTAAATTAGGCATTCATACAATGACGCAGCAAATCGATTATAGATTTTCTAAATCCACACGAGTAGACTGGTAACTGGGAGATATAGACTGGCTAATCGAGCTTAACATCATACATGAAAACCGGACTTGATACCTAGTTTGATACGTGCTTTCGGTGGATTCAATAGTAGCCTATTCATGAATCAAATTAAAAGAATTCAAATATTTGCTTGATTTCGCTTACCATCCTCTCTTCGCCCAGCGCTTACAATTCTCTTCCCATTTGCAACAATGATACGGCACCTGTTTGACATTGTTAATGAGATTGAGTATCGCGTCATAAATGCTCGAGTATTTCACTCCTTCGAAATGCGACTCGGATAATGCACGGTAGTGCAGAACAACCACCCACATCGAAAACGAGCAGTTGCGCTCGTTTTCGAAATTGGTGGTGGGTTGGGTGGTGGTAAGTAGTGCAGAACAACCACCAACGTTGTCGACGTTGGTAGAGAGTGGTGATGGATCCGTCTCACGTAGTGGAAGGTGGTGCTGTTGAAGAACCACCACCGCCTTCGAAAACGAGCAGACACGCTCGTTTTCGAGGGTGGTGGTCAGACCATCATTAATTTTTGATTAATAACAGAAAAAAAGGGCGTACCTCGAGTAAGCAACGACGAGAGATGCCCCCCCCTCGTCGCGTTGAAATGGGGAGAATACAAAACGACGAGGAGGGCAGACCCTCCTCATCGCGTTTAGCAGGTGGTGGTGATGGAGAACAGCTACTAAACTCGAAAACGAGCACGTCTGCTCGTTTTCAAGGTTAGTAGCCAGTGGTGGTGGTGCAGTACACCCACCAACGCCGAAAACGAGCATACGCGCTCGTTTTCGATGTGGATGGGTGGTGGTGATGATGCCGAACATCCACCAACCTCAAAATCGAGCATACACTCGTTTTTGAGGTTGGTGGGCATTGGTGGTGATGCAGAATACCCATCAACGCCGAAAACGAGCACATGGGCGTGGGTGAAGGGTGGTGGTGGTGGTCTCGCGTCCTCGTCGAGCCGAAATGACGTGATGAAGAGGTTGTGCCTCCTCGTCGCGTTGCCTGCCCAATTTTAGTTAGAAACAAAAATAAAGATAAAAAAAATATACAGCGCACCTGGTACGCCCGCTCCTATCTGCCCCTCTGCCGTCGTGTCGTGTTTTCGAGGTGACCAGATCTCAAAAATTCTGGCCTGACCCGTGGACAGTGTATCAATGCTATGCTAAAGCTCGGGCTCAGTACTTGATTGAGGGCCATTAAGTTGGATTACCGTTAAGCAAGAAGGAGCAAGTGGACGATTTGGGTAATTTTGTTCAACGACATCGACTCTCGCCTTTAAAACAATTGTCCATATTAGCATTGGTGCAAGACAATACTCTAGTCTACATACCTGGACTGGGGTTTGTGATACACCATCCATCAGAGGTCAAGGTGGTACGGTTTTGAGATGTAGAAAAGGAGAGAGCGGAAGGAGGAAGAGTGATACGTGGCACACTGTCACGGTTCATTAAACATGATCCGAATTTGGTTCCGGGACTAAAAAGGATATTAATGTACAAACAAATCGAACTCCTGAGTGGGGCGTAGTCGCCTTCGCATCTTCCCCATTGCCCAGGAAATCCAGCAAGAACTGCTTATTTGTGTATTGTTGAAGTGTCTGCTTGACGTCCGCCTGACTGTGATAAGAGGAGCATGTCCTATTTCTAAGCTCAATCAATTCAAAATGAGTTTCCGAACGAGTGATTCGTCGAGTGAAGGGTGAACAATGAAGTGACCATCATTATTTACTAAGAAGTACTTCTCTTCAATATAAAAAATGTCGGAGAAGGGCCAGAAGTGGGAGTACACCCAGCCCAAATTCCCCGATCGTGTCTGGCCGCCCTTCTTTCCCCCCTACGCTTGTATGACAAATCCCTTCAAAGTCTTGAGGGGTGAATTGTGCATTATTGTACACCACAAGAGACGGCAATCTGCACAGATACTCCATGGCTGGCGATAGAACTTGTAAATATTGTTCTTCACGGACAGTGGTGAGGTTTACGGCCACCTTAAATGTAGTCGCCTTCGCATCTTCCGCATTGGCCAGGAATTCCAGTAAGAACTGCTTATTTGTATATTGCTGAAGGGTCCACTTGACTGTGATAATAGGAGCCTGTCCCATGTTGGGCCCGACATTTTGAAGCTCGGCGTATCGCAAGCCCAAGCGGTTCAAACTGAGTTTCCGAGCGAGTGATTCGTCGAGAGAAGGGTGAACAATGAAGTGACCATCATTATTTACCAAGAGGTGTCTCTCCCCGATATCATTATAAAAGATTTCGGAGAAGGGGCGCAACTGGGAGTCTTTATCGGGTATGAGGAGTTCAGGATGTTCTTCCATGGTCGAAATGTCATCAGGAAGCGACTTGAGTAAGCTGATCGATGTCTCGACAGGATCGACACAATTCGGATCCTGATTCAACAAGTACAACTTTTCAAAAATCGCCTTTGTGGACGGGCTAAGAAAATATCAACAATTTTTTATATTTGGATGCATTGAAACGACTTACTGATCATTACAACCCATCCAGCGCAAGATATTTTCGGCTTTCAAATCATTCCGAATTTGATGAAAGCCTGAATTTGTCATTGTCGGGGAGAAGTTGAAAACAGAACTTTTGTCATCAGTGAGCACATTGCTTGTCGTAGGAATCCACTGACAACCTCTGACAACCCCGAGTGAATCAAAATCCTTGTCGTTCCACTCTCGTTGGCCAAATTCTTTGATAACCTCGACAACATTGTCATAGCAGCGTTCAGAATCAAGCAAGCTCTGGTCCAGCTGTCTGATCAATATACCAATGCAAAGAGGCTTGTCCCAATGGAGTGCGGTTTGAAGATAAGGTGGAACGGGGAAAGGTTCCAGAATACCGAGGACTTTGTCGAAGAGAGCCGATGGAGTAAGTGATGGATGCTGACACTCGTCCGCACTGCAAAGACCTATTTTTGTAGGTAACCATTTTTTCTCCGATATGCCTTGCACTTGGGTGAAATCGACGTTGCTCGATGCCAACAGTGGCAGCAGATTACGGGCGATAGAAAGCGCCTCGTTTGCGACTTGTCTCGAAGAGATATATTCCACCCGCTCTGCTATAATCTCAGGGTTGAGATGAGCTCGCAATAATCCCAGGGACTTGAGACATCGCAAGACCTCCACACCAGGGCCACTTCTCGATGGGAGGCAAGCTGAACATCCAGCATACAGTTGACCAAACTCTGAATCTGGATCCACAATCTCCCCTGGAACACGACGTTCACTGTCTTCCGCAAGAACGAAAGGTTGACAACCGAGTTTGTTCATAATGTCCTGGATGATTTTGGTTCGCTTGGCAGTTATATGCTGTATAATAGCAAGCTGAGGTTGTGTCGTGAAGTTTTCGACGGCCATCTCGACGAGGTTGTCCTCAGACATGGGATTCGGCTGTGATGGCTTGAGAGATTTGACCAAAGCGGGCGCGATATTGTCAAGACCGACGAACGACACACCGTCAATCATCGGAACAAACTTCGGCCTACCAACTGATCTAATCGCATGCCCTGCTGGGATGGCAGTCCAGTTCGTAACGACGCTCGTCGAATCCCCACTCATAGTTGCTGACAAAATGGGAAAGACTGGTAGATTCCGTAGACATTGTATATTTTCGGGGTTAATCTTCATATCCAGCCTGGACGCCAGGTGTTTCAGGATGCTTTCGTAGTCGGGTTGTGATAGTTGAGGATATTCCAAAGGGATGGAACGAAGCAATGCAGGGATATCCGGTATCGACTTCGCAAGGCCATAATGCTTCATCACATCATGTGCAGCTTCGGAGAATTCTCTGGGGAAAAATGGGACACTGAGGGCGAGATAACCCATTGTGTAGGCATGGTGCTCGTCCCGCAATTTAAAAAGAGGCGACTCAGCCGTCCTCAGACCTTTCGTTGACGGGAGAAGGAAGAGGTTGCATATTTTAGGGAAGAGCTCGTCCTTGTATTCGCACGATTTCATCCACCCCCAGAATTTGGATAACCAATGAACGACACTTAGATTGATCCTACATTCAAGTTCAGATGCTTGCTCCTGATACCGTCTCGTTAGAAAAAAAACAATATATAAATACGAGGGACGTACCAGGAGCAATCTGTGAGCCTCATCCGGGTCTAGGATCGATATATTTTCCGATGAGTCACGGAGAAGTTCAAAAATGTACACCGGCGGTCGAGTAAGAGATAACCCGACTCTAGCAAGCGCTTGGAGTACGCATTCCTGTTCATCTGGCGACGCCACAACGAGTCCTTTGAGGCTTCTAAATCGAGTCGCTAACTCATAGACAGGCCAAACAGCCGCCAAAAGGGCATTAACAAGTTGTCCAGATAACGATCCATAGTAGGATTCGAGTTCGCCAGAGCTCCTTTCTGCGGCCAGATACTGAAAACTTCGGAGACAAGTTCCTTAGAGACCACAGAACACGACGTACACTGTCCTCTTTCCCGAGCCCGTTTGACCAAAGACGACGATGTTGGGAGCTTCTATGCAAACCGATTGTCAGTCACTCGCTTGTCTGGCTTGCGTTAAACCCTACCTTGAGACATAGGAAAATATAGGACAGATCTGGATGAAGTCAAGTTCCAGGAATCGAAATGGGAATCTGATCTGGCGATCCACGCACAATCCTCGTGTCCATTATAACTTGAAGCACTGGTCCTGCATGAGGATTCTGTAATACATGTTATATATCACATCGAAGTCATAAGTCGTCACTCACAGCTCGGAAAAAATAGGGTGATTGACGGCAAAGAAAACTAATTTGAATGTCGTTCGAATGCACAAGATGACTGCCGAGTTTGTTCATGATGTCTTGAATGATTCTGGTTCGGTTGGCGGTTATATAATAGCAAGCTGGAGATGCTCAGGTTGTGTCGCAAAAAGGTCGTCATCCGATGGGATTCGGCCCATGAGTGGTGTGGGCATTGTCAGGCAAGGCAACAAAAGTGACGGTCACAAACTTCAAGCAAACTCGTCTCGGAATTATAAATGCTAATGCAGCTCATATAAATCATTAATCAAATTTTGGGAGGGTCCAAATCATTTCTTTATCGAAATATTTGCCAAGGAAAAATTTAGCAAGGTAAATATCGTAAATTGTCATCAGTTATGGTATACGGCATTACAGTGCCATGCAAACACCATGGTCATTAGCAGTCGTAAAAAATAATCATCAGGAGTCAGAATAAATCATGGTGAGAAGCAATGTCGCGGCACTAAGAGTAAGACAGTATAAGTTATTATAACAAAAAAAGAAAAGTGAAATACATTACAGTGAACATCTAATCAAGATCAACCGCGAGGTCGCAAAGTTTCGAGCAATTTTTGGGATGCAACAACCTCCTAATAAGAATATATAAGACACTGTATCCTCGTAGTCCAATGACTTACATTCCCTGTTCAGCCCATTCTCGACGGGCTTGGACCCATTTCCTTTTATGGATGGGACTGCCATTCACTAACGAAATCAAATGCTGAATCGTTTCGTACGTATCATTGTAGTTCTCGGCACTGAATTTTGACTTTGAACAATAACCCGATCGATACTCATCAAGACAATTGTAGATCTAGAAGGTGTGTAAGCATAGAACCGAAGTACTAATTTATCGCTTACACATGTCATTGCCACTGCGACAGCGTGCTCGGGAATGGATGTGCTAAAGTCTTCAGGAAATAATTTTGCAAGAGGTTCCTTTCCTCCAGCGGGTCCATAATAGAATTCGACACACAAAGCACGAATGCAAGGATGAGCAAAATTTGTCTTTTTGCCCTGGATGCAACAAATCAGATGAGGAGTTTACAAGTAATACAAACTCACAGCTGCATCCTCAGGTCCAAAATGGAACTTGGAGGCCTTGCCGATGAGCTCTTTGACATTACCAGCAACATAGTCCTGATGGGCAGCCTGGCCCGGAATGTCAGCATCGAGGCCGAGGGCATCACTGTAGTACCGGAGAAACATTTTGCGACAGAAATCTTTCATTTTCCCCCGATACGTTGCTGCTTCTTTGAAGACCTTATGGATATGGATTATAAACGTAGTAAGAGATTGAAATTATGACTTACAACAATATTCATATCGCAATTTTGGGAGTACTCTATAGACAAATTTAAAATGATGAACAAATTATAGTAGAAAAACTTACGTCGATCAAATACCAAAGTTGTATCTTCCTCCTTCAAGTCCTCAATCACCTTCGAGAGGATCGTTGCTGCATCCTGCAGATGTGAATCACGAAGCGGAAAGAGATTATAAAGCATTGTGAATCGACGAAACACTCCCTTCGCTTTAGTGATTGCCGTAACCCAGACACCAGAACTTGAATAGTACTTCAACGCCTTCGGGTCACGGTTTCCATCCAAATTTGTTTGGGGACTTGGAGATTCGTTGTCGTCATCGTCATTGTTGTCGTCATCCTCCTCCTTGTCACTATCAGCACAGGTACCATTAAGCTGTTGTCTTGCAGCATCAAGGAGTCGCTGTTCATTAGGGGGTTTGTTGGCCCTGTTTCGTGCTCGGTGTTGTTGAAGCAGGTCAGTTACATCCCCCCATTCAGCTTGATTATGAAGAGCCTGCTGCGCCGCTTCGTCTGCTTCAGAGGGAGACTCCTCATCAATGTCTAATATCGCAGATAAGTAGATAAATTTGCTAAAAGATGCAAGCGAACCTTCCGGCCTTAGACGTGGGCTTCGGGATGGTCTTGGTGTCGCATAAATGTTATCAATGTCATTATTTGGCTGACTTTCTTCCGGATACTGGTCGCCAGCTTCATTGTCGAAGTCATCGACTCGATGGCCGTCATCTTGTGCATCTATTTCGTCTTGAGGCTGATCCCAATCCATTTCCGGCCTTAGTTCTGGCTCGTTGACGGTATTGTGAGGTTCAACTTGGCTAGAATGAGCCAATTGATCTTCACCAGAGGACGGACTCAGAGATCGGCGAATTGATTGATGGGTTTCAAGTTCGCCAATTTGGACGAATGGAACCGGGTGTTGTGCTTCCGGTGGTTGCTGGGGCTGATACCGGACTTCATTATCTGGGAAGGTCTGGGTCTGGCGTCTTGCTTGTGGATCGGATTGGTGAGCCTGATACCGGACTTCGTTATCTGGGAGGGTCTGAGTCTGGCGTCTTGCTTGTGGATCGGGTTGGTGAGCCTGATACCGGACTTCATTATCTGGGAGGGTCTGGGTCTGGCGTCTTGCTTGTGGATCGGATTGGTGAGCCTGATACCGGACTTCGTTATCTGGGAGGGTCTGGGTCTGGCGTCTTGCTTGTGGATCGGATTGTTGAGCCTGATACTGGGTTTCATTAGCCCGGAAGGACTGAGACTGGCATTGCACTTGAGGACGAGCATTTGCAGCTGAATGTGACATTGCAGACTCAGATGGCTGGGTTTGGGGTTGAACGCTTCGGCTAGGAGGAAATTGATCTGGATGAGCAGGTTGCAACGGCAGTTGAGAAGGAACATCCAGCGGTTGGACCGGCACAGCTTTCTTGCGTCTTTTCACTGGTGCCATCGGATTTTGTCCAGCATCGTCGGGAACAGTAAAAAATTGCTCGGGTTCGTCTTCAATACGCCGTTTGCGTCGCCCTGGTAAACTAGTTGTAGCGTCATCATCCGCCTCCATCCCATCAAGTATTTCAGCCATTTTATTCGCCTTGTTAGTGCGTGACGGTTGCACACGACTTGGTGCTTGGTTGGCTTTGGCGGGGCGTGATGGTTGTTGGGCAGGGGCAGCTGCTTGCGGATTTTGAGGTCGAATTGTGATTTTTAGCTGAGAAGGGGCAGCATTGGACCCGGGGATGTTTTCTACCGCCAAGATATTAGAATTGCACGCAAATTGAAAATTTAAAACTTACCTTTCGCACCTTTGGCTTGAGCTGTATTTCGGCTACTTTTTCCAGTTGGAGCAGACGTCTTTCGCGATACTGGATTTCTGGTCGGAGGCATATGTGAACGAAAATGGGGGGGAAGAAAGTCGAACGAGATTAAGTCCAAATATATAGTGAGATGTGGAACCGATTATGATCGGAATTCCTGACGAAAGGGATCTATGATGAGATAAGACTCGGAGCACTTGAATTTGTCTCAAGTCAAAATACATACATAATTTTTTACAAATAATTGATAAAGGCTCAGTCCAGAATTACACAGAGATAGTTGTCACCACACAAATAGTTATCGTCCTTCAAATCAGCTCCACCAATTTGAACAGAATGCGAGGCTAAAAAATACAGTTGAGATCCAGTAACAACCCGAACAACATTACGCACCTCCTTCAACGATAACCTTTTTTTCTTTTTTAACGACGACAGGAGGCGGTACGCTGAGGACTGACTTCTCGATTACATGAAAGATTTTGCCGATATGAATATCCACTTCCAAAATTTTATCGTCGATCCATTTGACTCTGTGGACTAGCTCCTGCAGACGGCTGAGCGATTCCGCTTTCATCCCTTCGTATTCCGTACGTAACCCGTGAACGTTTTCAAGAAGCTCTTGAGCTTCTTGAGGGCATTCAAATCGTGAAGGAAGCTCCTGCAGATCATTAGTGACATTTGGCTGTATATAATGTCGTCTGCTTACAATGGAATCCAAGGGAATTTCCTTCAAATAGCGTGGGAGGGAAGAGGCAGAAGAAGACTCTGAGTCCTCGATTGGTAATGACATTATCTGAAAAAGCATTTAGATATATATAAAAAGGAGAAATTGAAGGACTCACTATACAGTAGTAAAGGTTGGACGTTTGGAATGAAAACGGACTCGACCACGGTGTGACAAATCAATCCAAAAATGGCGAAGTCAATGATCTAGAACTTGAAGCAGAGGACGACTCGGGCACGTCAATCCGAAATTTGGGGGCGACGCCCGAAAGCGGGGGGTGACGCAAAATGAATCCCAATTGTGAAAAGAAAGGACGATGGTGAGCAGGTGCCAAGGGAGATAAGGGCGTATTTGTTTTTGCTTGTGCGCAAATGCGATATGCATCTATTTGTTGCTTATCAACACCCTTGACAACTCTCATTGCAGAGTTCTCTCTTCTACGTCAAACCGTACGCCATCCCTCTTCTATACCTGGTTTTTTTTTAAAAAAAAATACAACTTTGACTTTGCGTCGGTAAATTTTTTTGTGGAAAATATCATATGTTTCTAACAGCCCTTCAGGCCCCCAAAACGCAACAGCACTCGAACGACGTCAACATCATGATCAAATATTCCAGCACCACTTCCAGCAAAGTCTACTTGATCAAGGGGCCCTCCACAGTCCACCACAACTCCAATCTCACGCCTGCAGACACCTGCACTCAACCCAACTACACCAATCCCATTCGCGTCGTTCGGCACTCCTGGTCAAGCCATACCAGTTAAAGCTGTATCGATCCTGGACTGTACAGCTCTAATTCAGACCTCAATCAAATGCCGAGGAAGGAAAATCGCTGTGTGTGACTATAGGATTGCATTGCTATTGAATCTTTTTCTTACACGGCTATTTACAGATATGACCCCTCCATTTTATGTCAATCCGAGCCTCTCTACCACTCGTCCCTTCACTTAATGCGCGTACAGCGAGCATTGATCGGCCTTGGATTCTTATTTGGGACTGGAGTTGCTAGCAAGTTCAGCGGTGAAGATCAGTTTGCTTCGAGCTCCCGTGTAACTTCCAAGTCGGTACGCCGTTGATGCGACTCCTAACGGACTAGCCATGAATTTGCCGATTTTACATGATATTTCCTGTATAAGTTACAAAGATTATAAAAGATCTAAGTAATGAAGTACACACTATAAGGTATTGAGTATGCG
>Ga0307517_10014086_pt1 | contig 10781 bp, 11 predicted proteins | sample 23_EM_MG_FD_194515 | JGI IMG/M metagenome (GOLD analysis project Ga0307517, IMG submission 194515) | Populus trichocarpa ectomycorrhiza microbial communities from riparian zone in the Pacific Northwest, United States - 23_EM | ecosystem: Host-associated > Plants > Roots > Unclassified | place...
GACGTTTTTTTCCCCGAGTTGTACACATCCCCCCCTTTTCTCTCTCCGGTCCTCTTGGGGCCTCGCTCGCATACAACACTATTTTTTCTTGCTTAAGTAGGATACACAAGAGTTGAATTAAATGTCACCCCGAAGTTTAGTTATATCGTCAGTCCCCTCTGTTTCGTCTCGCTCCCGCGCAGGCGTGTGGTTTCGTTCCAACATCAAATGCGGGTCCGCCGGCGTTGCGATGTCCAACCTTCGTACCTTTATCTTTGTATCGGGAGACCGGAAGTCTTGGTTTGCTTGTTTTAACCTTAGTCTCGCGTCGGTTCTGAGTGGGGTGCTCTGGAACGCGACACAGCATAAAGGGCTGGGGGAATCGTCCGGGGGCCTGGCATTCGAATCGGTTTCGGCAAGGGCTCCGAGCCGAGCGCAATTGTAACTCGTCCGGGTTCGGTGCCACACCCTGTCTAGTGTCGTGTCATGACCGTCCTGGTCCGATGGCGTTTCGCTCACAATACCAAGTTGAGATTTAGAACGAGGAGGGAAGACGAACGTGAACACTATTGAGTTCGCTGACCCCGAAGCCACCATCAGAAACCTCCAGCCAACATTGGACGGGCGGAGTGGTGACTGAACCGGTTGGATAGTGCGGTTCAGGACGAAAAGTTTACGTGCCAGTCGAACAACCGCGACCCGAAGATATCGTCCCAACTGACGATCCAGCGATGAGGTATCTACCCTAAATTTGGCCCCGCATCCCAGCCACACGCGGCATGTTGCGAGCTCCTGTGCTGTGGGGACGTAAATCTCATTTCGGTCAGCAGATGACGCAGGGGTGCCGGTGAATGGCGAGACTGGTACGCACTCATGGTATCGGTGAGTTCGCTCACCACTAACCCGGCGGGTGACGACCTCCGTTGGTCGTATCGTCGCAGGGGGACCCAGGCCTCGAAACGCTTTGGATCTAAAATTTTCCCGAGCGTCGAGAGTCTTGCTGGACGGGTTCCCTGGAGTCCGACGAAAAGTCTCCATCATCATCAAGAACTGCATGATTTGATCTGGATTCGGGGAACGATGCTCTTGCAAACGCGAGAGCGTCCAGAGGGCATGGGTCACCCGGGTGTCGGCACGGGGACGGAGACGGGATCGTTGACGCCCAGACCGCCATCGGCGTCAACATCGATCGTTTCATTCGCTCACCCCTTGCATCATCATGTCCACGCCGGTCTCCCGTTTATCAGAGCTCCCAATATTTCTACCCGCCTGACCAGGATATCGTCAAGATGGAAACGGTGCGAGGAGCAGTGGCGAGCTCCGTGCAGTGTGGTTCTGACTTTGACCTTGTGTGGTGTAGATCGGTCGACAGTTCCGTGATACTTTATGCGATTCGCCCGCCCTTCAGCATTGACGCAAGCTCTTCTCTGCTGGTCTTATCGATAACCCCCATGTTTCCTGCGATTTAGGAGCATACGACGAGTACATGCACAAGTAGTCTGACGCAGGGAGGGCAGTGAAGAGTACTTACGAATTTCCCAGGGAATCATCCTGGAATTTCCGTGTCACTGCAACTTTCGGTAATATTATCACTTCTTACGGATGGAGAAATGGTATCCTCACTCTCTTCCGCACCCCATCGGCCATCGGTCGAAAGCCGATCGAGTCTTGGAGTATCCCTCCATTTCCTTTCGCAATCAGGGATTTCACCGTACACCCTCCCGACAATTTACTCGCTATTGCTGAAGGAGAGGACCAGTGAGCCCTTTCTGTAGGGGAGAACGCTCAGGAACTGATGATATGCAGATATGTTAATATACACCCCCCAACCTGTCGGATGGATCTCCATACCGTACACCTCCTTCTAACATTATCAAATGGCCTATTCCCCAAGATCCTGGCATGATATCCGTCGATGGCTTGGTCATCACCAGTTCCAGAGTCATGATGTATATCTCTCTCTGGGAAACGACCCTGCGCGCCGGTCGTGGTACATGCGAACTGTTTGTATGGAATTAGAAAACTGGGGATCTGGTGGGGGTACTGTGACTTGAGTAGTTGTGCCTCGCTCACTCTGCCTCTCCAGGTGCTTGGTTCTTCAATTGCGAACAAGGATGACGTCAGGGCCACCTTCCTCGACGAATTCCGAACGACGGTTTCGGTCCCCGACCGTACTGGAGATGTACAGTTCATCATGTATAACACCCTCCTTCCGCAAAACTATCCGGGGAGTTTCCGACGGTTCTGCATCCCATAGAAGTACCGCAGTTGGTTTCCTCTAACGAACACCGATTATGGCATGCCTCCAGGGACGGTAGACCGAGATGGACCCCTCATCACCGACCCGACCCAAGCCACCTTCCTCGTGAAGCTTCTCAGCAGGGAGGGGGCAGACCGCGTTATATTTATCTTTCGTACACAGGCCTTGATTGATCACGCGTGTTCGACGAGCGCGGACACCGACATACCCTGGGATGAGTGGGGGAGAGGTACCGTGGCTATGGAGATCCTATGCATGACAACCAATCAAACATCCTAGTTCAAGGAGTCCACATGATTGGGGTTATGCTGCACGCCTCTGGTGGTGACAAGTTCTGTCCGCGTCTCCGTACCTTTGGCCCCAGTCTGTGGGGTTATAGTGGGTTTTTGGAAGGCGGTGCGGCTGAGCCGGCGGTCCGGCATAAAAGTGGACGGGATACATTCCCCGAGGAGAGCGATAACGCACTCGAAGGGAGGTTTATTTCACCCGGCAACAGCAGTTTCTTCTATCTGGTGAGCAATCCCTGCCGTCGGAGAATGTGTGGTAGGCTGATACCGTATTAAGCACAGAAATTTCGTTTCGGGTACCGTGTTAGACGATTAGGAACTGGTTTGAGACGATCGTTCCCTCTTTACAGTTGGTACTTTATAACTCGAATCAACAAGAACTAGGAGGATACTGTACAGGGGACAGGTTATTCTCTTGTAATTGTTAGTACCCTGTTCCAAGGAACGTGTGGTGCGACATACCTCCGGTCGTCACCGTGGATTTACTGCAAGGCGTCGAAACGACAATCTCGATTCCGATTTAGTCATGAAATCCTTTCCTTTTGGTGTTTCTGAGAACTTGACTTTTTCTGGCGGTCGAGGGGTGGGACCTTTGCAGACGCCGAACGCTCAGCAGGTACCCATGGCGGACCCCCGACGGCTGTCGTAACCGTACTAACGTTACAGCGGCAGATTTGGTTCTTTTTCTCGGATGAAGTTATGTCGTCCCTTAGGCCTAGGTCTTAGCGGTTGCAAGGGCGTTTTTGGAGACGAAGTGGGTAGAGTGTTTCGGAACTTGTTCTGATAACGAGTACACAGTAGAACTCGGGATTTGAGGGTGGGGGTGGGTACACCGCCGCTAGTACACTCTGTGCAGTCCTGGCCAGGCCCACCGGGTCCGAGTGGGGCTACATATTGATGAGAGGTTTGCGGCACAAAGAGAGTTCTGCAACACTCTGATATTATGCGATTTGATTTCCAGTTCCCGGGGCCCGACGATCGAACCTTCGCTATCTTGCCGTTGACTACCACCCACGACACTGAATCTTACCTCCGCGAACTCTAGTATTATGCCTCCGTCGATACACCGCTTGGCTGCGCTTCCGGTAGAAATCTTAGAACAGATACTCCTGCACCTACCTGTTCAGGATATCCTTAGGATGGAAGCGGTACGGAGGGCGGTCGCCACTTCCACACGACTCCGCGTTGACTTCTCCGCTGCACGATCTAGGTCAGCCAACAATTCCTGGACCTGAATCGTGGTTCGCCAGCACTTCAGTACCGGCGCGAACTCTTGGCAGCTGGCCTTGTAGACAATCCTCTCAATTCCTGCGATCTGGAAGAACGTCGAAGATTGTGCAAGGAGTATGTGGATAAATGGTCCGATCCAACGACTATAGCGGAGTGTCTCCGCAAGGTTCCACTAGAACGACCACTCTCGGACTGGAATAGCGTGACGATCCTGGGTGGAAACCACCTTGCAATCCACTCACAGCCTTCACACATTGACTTCCTCCACATCCCGCCGACCACAAGCCGAAAGGGCACAGAGCGGTGGAGCATCCCGCAGTTCCCATTCGAGGTTTTACATTACACCGCATATCCACCCGAGAAAATGCTTGTCGTTGCTGAGGAGAGGAATGGGTGAGTTGATGCCGCCCCCTCCGCCGCCCACAAACCCAGGGACTGATAGTGGATAGTAGATTCATTCGCATTCACCTGTTGAACCTCTCGGACGGTTCCCCTTTTCGTGTACCCCCTTTTAACGTTATTGTGTGGGAACCCCCACTGAGGGGGGCATCCATCAAAAACTTGGCTGTGACCGGCTCGAGGCTCATGGCGATCATTTGTCATCCGGGAGAACCCTTTGGAGAGGCATGGAGGGTGGTCGTATGGGACTGGAAAACTGGAGGCTTGGTAAGAAGGCTGCGGTTGCGGTCACATCGTCTCATGTCACCTTCCCAGGTATTCGACAGTTCGAGCGTGAATGGATTGGACGTGTGGGGCTGTCAGGTCGCCTTCCTCGACGAATTTCGAGTCATGATAGTAGCAGGGGACATCGGCATTGCCGAGATTGTCGTGGTCAACACACTCGTCTCACAAGACCACCCAAGAAGCTTTCGGCGATTGGGGAGTCTCCCGCCAAAATACCTCGAACGGTCCGTTGACTTATATTTTGACCGCGATGGGGCGTCAAGGATAGCGAAAAGGGATGGTCCTCTTGCTGCCGATCCGACCCAGGCCATCCTCATCATTGATCTATCCCCAACCGCGCTGGATCCACGGGTTCTACTGATTCTACGAACGCAATGTCTGATCGAATACGCGTGTTCCAAACGCACAGACGTCGACATATCCTGGTATGAGTGGGGGAGAGGTGTTATGACCATGGAGATCCCGCGCGATTGCAGAATGCTCTCTGCTGCAGTTCATGGCGCCCGTGTGCTAGCAACCTACGTTACTCCATACCGTAGTCCAAACGAACGCCGCTACATTCACACATTTGACTTTAGTCGGGGAGGCCTTGCCATACCACTGTTGGATGGGACCGAGAGAAGAGCCGAATTTAAAGACGGACGGAGCTGCTTGTTTGAGGGGTATTGGAGGATGGAGTCGTCGGAGTTACGCTCGCTGGGTGATATCATAGTGTTCCCCGTCGTAAGCTTTCTTGTTTCGCTGAAAACAAGTGCCGCAGGCTGATTCGTTGACCAGAAACCAGCCGTTGGTCATCATGAACGCGGCTTGCGTGTTTTTTATGCGCTGTGAAGCCCTTCTCCCATCCTGGTCATTGTTTCCACGCTCCCTATCCGGCCACACAGCTGTCTCTGCTGAGCTTTCCTCGAGTTTTTGCTCAATATATGTACTCTTTGATGTCTCAGTGGCCGTAACACGGATGTCATTCTCGGTCTCTTTACAGGCACGGAGGTCCAAGAGCGATGGAAAACACAAAACAGGTGAAACAGTCAAAAGGTCCACATGTCCAGGACACCTTCATCCGTACCTGAGTCATCGGGTAACTGAGCAACGACACAAGACATATCGTTCAGTTTCATGATCCGAGAAAACAGGAGACCGCTTACATGGACGATTACGGCGCTGTCGTGGCCACCATTCGTGTCGATCAACCCCCCAAATACCCGCGGGAGTTGTGCCTTCACTCCGTTGGGTAACAGAGACTTTACTTCGCCGATGTCCGTATCAACTTTTCCACTTAGGTACTTCCTACGTCCCTGTGTGCTGAAATCGTACACCTCCATCCGAAAGTACAGACCGTCACATGACGAAGTGACGGAAAACAATCGGGATCCAGACACCCAGGTTTGGGTACGGTCCGGTCGGGAAATAAATGGGACGACCATACAATCCTTCCACCCATCCCACTCAATTTCGCACCCCTCGAGGCCCTCTGCGAGTCTCAGCAGTGCTTCCAGCCGGAAGACGAGGTAGCCAACTGAGGAGAATGGTATATTCACGGCGATAATCCGCTGAGTAGGATCTTGGTGGAAGGGTGCCAAGGACTCCGCGGGGGATGGTTTATGCACACCTCGCTCTAGCAGAACAGATGGGTGCCTGATACCATGGAAATATTGGGAAAATTGGAACAACGTTTGGACAGGGGCCCCTCCCACAGTTTTCTCCGTGTCTATCAGGGCAACAAATGACGGTCCACCAGTTTGTGACCCGGGGCCGGCCAAGAGCCGATGATCGTCGATGAACTCCACAGCGCGGTGATTGTCATTTTCAAGTTCCTGCATGGATGTTTGAGCTTTGTTTGTCAAAACGTGCACCAAAGGGTTGACATACAAACAAGACCTGAGCACTTTTCCAGTCCCAGATAACGATGCGCACCACCATTAGGACCGCGAGTCGGGAACTCGTAATCGATACAGAGGGAGTGTAATATACTTTACCGCTCCCTCGTGAATATGTAATCGATGGGCGCCGGGCCGCGGGGTGATGTCCGCCGCTCGACAAGGTTCTTAGATGGATGTCGATCTGTGTGTAGCTGTTCCACGGAATGAGCTCCCGGGGGTAACTCTCACGACCGGTGTGCTCACGTCCGTTTCCCCAGTTCGACGAAGGCAATAACGTCTTCGCAAGGATAAAAGCCATAACCTCCTAAATCGGAGCCTGGAAGAGGAAGCGGGATCTCCCACTCCTTGTACTGTATCCCTCGCAGGGGAGATCCCAGAGTAAAAAGCCGAACCGACTCCGTCGCAATCGCGTAAACACCACCTGCGGTCTTTGAAACTGTGTTTCCATTCGGGATCGTTACATTGTCCACCCTCCTCTCCTCAATCGGGCGCAGCGAGTCCAAATTTGAACAGTATCGGCGAAGGGCTTCTCGCTTCTCGGTGAGGCTGAGTCCTGCTGCCATGTTATCTTCGAACCCAGCAGCAAATAGGTCTATCTTATGTTGGATCAAAGGATATGCGAGGGTAACGTCACGAAAGACGTGATTGACCTGCAAAGATCGTCTGTATTCAGTCGATCCGTCGACATGAGTGGTGGGTGATGGTTTCCTGACCTGGCCGACCCTCAAAATGTCTGCAGCGAACGCGTGTCCGAGTATCTCTGCCAACAGTTCAGGGGGAAGTATTTGAGTCGGGTCCACGGTCATCGTGGGCTTGGTTGTGATTTCGGTGGTGAGTGTCCTAGGAAGTAGCGACACGTAGGATGTGTTGGGTGGGTGACTTGAGGTTGGCCTGAACCTGAGTAGAAGTGGGGGAGACGACCGGTCTGGGCAAGAGCTGGGTTTGCGATCGACGATGATCCCCCTCTTTGGCTCGTCCTACCATCAGATATCTGATCGTAATGACACAAACACCTTCTCAACAGTTTATCACAGGTTTAAGTTATCGGATCCAGACATCCAACCAACGCCGGCCAATTGACGTTTCCTCACCCCGGGAAGTTAGCGCCGGATCTTATGAAGTGTGGGACACAGGTCTCGTAATTCGCGGCCGCGGGGCACAAATTCTAAGGTGCCCTGAGTGGATAAAATTTGAGCGATTTGAGTGTATGCGCAGCCTCGCCAATAACACCGCGATTGAAGTGGGAAAACCCGCGCTCACTCACGCTCATTTTGCACCGAGGACCGGGTAGGATCTGTCCACGTGCGTGTCATGGGAATACCCGTGACGACAAATAGACGTTACTTGGCAACAATGGAGAGGTAAATGTAGACGGAAAGTCGCAGAGTCATCGCAAAGTGCCGCATGCTAGGAAGGGGGTGTGGCACCTTTCGCGAAAAAATTGCTGCCGGCGATTTTGGTTGGGTTTTCATCGTGGTACCTAGGTGCAAGGCGGTGGGGTGAGGCAGAATAATCAAACTAACGTAGACTAGGCTGACCGTCCCGCTCTTCAAGCTCCAGGCTTCAACCTATGCAAGGCAATTCCATTCCCATGCTCGTCGTGCCCGGAAGACGGTGTAGGATGGGGTATCATGAGCCGGGATGTGAAAAAGACGCATCCGACAGCAGAAGCGACGAATTCGAAGTCGGGGACGTTGCTAGGGTGTATCCAAGGCGATGGCGGTAAACAGCATATACCAAGTGTAGGGCATAGGAGAAGGCGACGAAGCTTTCGATACCCAAAGTGATATGGATATCTGTTCCTCAGCCGTGCCGGCCAGAGGTTTAGGCGGTGTGTTCGGATATCTCTGCAACAGCAATACCCCTAGGCTCCGTGACGGCGTCTGCAGTCGTTGTTCCTCCTCAGCCTACATCGGGGTTGGTTTCTGTCAGATGGAAGCACCACCAAAGCACCGCAAGACCACCCCCCGCCACTCCACTCTTATCGGTTTTCATGGGCGGCTTCCTCGATTGAATGATCTCGGACCCATGAGCGAGCCAGGAATGGAGATGTATGTCATGAAGTATGTCCGCCAACGTTGCTACATATTCCGCTGAGGCTGGGGAAGACGGAACACGGATGGAGGGAGCGTGGGAGTCGGCTTGGGATTGGCCGCGTCCCAATCGTTCACGGATTTCGGCCATGGTCGTTCGCATGACAGTCATCAGCAGTCATCCATCCACACAGTTGCTCCCAGCCGCAGTTTCCATAGCCCGCATGTCATTCTAATTCTACTCATAGGGGTGGGAGTCATCCGAGAGTGGCCGATAACGCAAAAATCTGCGGAACCGTCAAAACGTCCATATATGCAGTACACCTCCGCGTGCCCCGGAGCCCCTCGGGAACTGAGCAACGTCATGTATCATGTAACCAAGCCTCAAGCCAAAGAACGGGAGAGCACTCACACCGAAGAACATAATACTGTCATGACAACCATCCGCATCAACTATTTCGTCAAAGGTCCATGGGACCCTTGCCACCGCTCCGGTGGGCAGCAGACACTTTAGTCCTTCCGCGCCCGCGTTGGCTCTTAGGTATTTCGCATGTCCCTGTATGCTGAAATCGTACACCTCCATCTGAGCGTCCGGACCGTACTCCATTGTTGAAGTGACCGAAAATAATCGAGATCCAGATATCCAGACCCTGGGGGGAGTGAGGGTCCGCTGAGAGAAAGAGGGAGGGAAGACATGGTCATTCCACTCATCCCACGGGATATCGTGTCCCTCGTGGCCCTCGACGAGTTTCAACAGTTCTTCCAACCTGAAAACGAGGTAGTCAAACGGCGACACTTTCACTGCAGCAATCCGCTGAGTAGGATCTCGGTGGAAGGGTGCAAGATACTCCGCAGGAGATGGTTCATGTGAACCCTGTTCTAGTAGAATGTACAGCCATTCGTTACGGCCGACGTGGGAGGGTAGGTGGAACGATGTTTGCACAGGAGCCTTTCCCACACTCTTCTCTATGTCCACCAGAACAATACGTGGTGGGTTTTCCATCGTTGTCCCAATACTGACCAAGAGCCGATAATCATCAATGAATTCCACATAGTGATAATAGTCATGAAGCATCTATATGGGTGTTTGAGCTTGTCAAATTATACACTGAGGGGTTGACATACGAACAAGACTTGACCGCATTTCCAGTCACAAATGACCATCGTGGACGCCCCGCGTATAGCACGCACTAGAACCACAAGTCTTGAACTGGCAATCGATACAAAGGGAACGCTGGACGTGCTGATGCCGCTTCGCGAGTACCGGATTGTTGGGCGTCGGGCCGCGGGATGATATCCACCATCCGACAAAGTCCTCAGATGAACAGTGGTCTGTATATCACTATACGTCGGAATAAGTTCGTAGGGATGATTTTTATGACAGATATACACACGCGATATACACACGTCATAGTTTCCTGTATCGTGATAAAGGCAATCACGTCCGCGTCAGGGTAAAAGCCGTAACACTCCCAACCGATGTCTGGAAGCGGGATTTTCCACTCCTTGTGCGGTATTCCTCGTGAGGCAGACCCTGGAATAAACAGTCGGACCGACTCCGCTGCAATTGCGTAAACGCCACCCACGGCCCTTGAAATCGGGTTATCATCCGGGATTGGTAGATTGTCCACCCTCCTCTCTTCAATCGGGCGCAATGAGCCAAAACTTGAGCGGTACCGACAAAGGGTCTCTCGCTTATCGGCGAGACTATGTCGTGCTGCCACGTTATCCTCCAATCCAGCAGTGAATAGGTCTATCCTGTGTTGAATCAAAGGAGATGCGAGGATAACGTCACGAAAGATGCGATTGACCTGCAAGTATTCAGTTTATCCGTCCGCATGAGTAGCGGCGGGTGATTCCCTGACCTGGCTGACCCTCGAAATGTCCACGGCGGACACGTGTCCAAGTGTTTCCACCAAAATTTCAGTAGGGAGTATTTGAGTCAGGTCCGTCATCGTGGGTTCAGTTGTGATTCAGGTGGCGGGCGTATCCGGGAAGGTGATGACACGTCGGGTGCGTTGGACGACTTGATGTGAGCCTAAACACGGGTAGAAGTGGAGATCGGTCGTGGACAAGAGCCTCTAAGTCTGCGATCGACGATGATGCAGGGCTCAGCGACCACTTGTATCCAGAAGGAGTACCCTTGCGCTCCAAGTATCAACGAGTTGGTTATAGCAGTAGGTTCGGCTTATTTCTTGGATGAAATTACTTTCTTGCTCAGCGGTTGTAAGGGCGTTTTTTTGGAGAGGCGAAGGGGATATGAGAAGATTTCGATTCCTTCATCCAAAATCTCGGAACAGATACTTCTGCACTTGCCTGGCTAGGGTGTTATCAAGATGCAATTGAGATCGTGTCATGTTTTTTCTTTTCTTTCGAAGGCTCTGGGGCACCGGAGTTGATAAGCTTTCTGGAGCTCGGAATACCGTGA
>Ga0307517_10014087_pt1 | contig 10781 bp, 7 predicted proteins | sample 23_EM_MG_FD_194515 | JGI IMG/M metagenome (GOLD analysis project Ga0307517, IMG submission 194515) | Populus trichocarpa ectomycorrhiza microbial communities from riparian zone in the Pacific Northwest, United States - 23_EM | ecosystem: Host-associated > Plants > Roots > Unclassified | place...
TATGATCATCTAAAGAAAGCAATGCTAGTTAGATTCCATACAAGTAGAATTTGGAATCCTATACCAAATTTTTGCACACTCATGTTCCTTTCAGTAACGAGGATTCAGCGGTATGATTATTTTTTTAAAAATAATTTTGTTTGAAAATATATTAAAATAAAAAATTATTTTTTTAAAAAATTATTTTTAAAATCAATACATCAAGATAAAATATAAAAAATTAATTTAAAATAAAAAATAATTTTAAAATAAAAAAACAACACATTACAACATTTCCGTTTGGGAATGCGGTGCAAACCGCGTTCCCAAAAAATTCAATTTTTTTTTTGTTTTTGATAAAATTTAATTTTTTTGTATGTTTTGGATTGTTTTGATGTGCTGATCTCAAAAATAATTTTAAAAAAATTAAAAAAAAACACCATTTTAATGCATTTCGGCATGAATAATACTTTGAAAAACAACCACAAATACACTCCGCACATCAAACATTCACAATTGTTTATTTATTATCATAAGAAATATTTTGTGTTTTCTTCTCATTCTATTGAGCATTTAATATTATATCGAATGTACTATTTATTTATACTCCCAACGTTCAAATCAGATTTGTGAATATTCTACTATAGTTTGTTCCATCAACCCTTCAATGCAATTTACCTCTACTAATCCATTGCTTGGCATTTGTTCTGCCTAGAATATCTTGTGAATTAAAATGTAAAACACAATTTTACAATATATGATAAATAATTATGTGAATAATATGGTGATAATAAAATAATAATGATGAGATAATAATAATAATAATAGTAGTGATGGAGATAAAGGTGGAGATAATAGTGGTGAAGTGATAACACAATAATAATAATAGTTAAAATAGTTGGATAATATCGTGAGTCGTTTAATGTTTATAAAGTATTTTAATATATAGTATTGACTATAACAAATGAATTAAATGTAAAGATTGATCATAAAATATTTTACACAGTTTAATATTTTTGAAAAAAAATATCTTACAAACAAAAATAACAGTAAAAAGTAAATTTTTTATAAATAATTTTATGCAAAACAATGCTAGCGTGTTTGAGTGTGGTTGCGGTTGCTTTTCAAAGTGTTTTTTCACTCGAAAATGTATTAAAATAATATTTTTTTTAAAAAAAAATTATTTTTGACATAAGCACATCAAAATGATCTAAAAACATCAAAAAATATTAATTTAAAAACAAGAAAAAAATAAAAAATTTTAAATTTTTTTAAAAATACTTTTAAAATACAAAAACAAACAGGGCTGTAGATCATTAATCATACGAGAGATAACCTCGAATAAGGTTAAAAAGAAAGTTGGAAAAGATGACCATTCATAAACTATGATCAAGTATTTAACGAGAAATGTTCATATTGAAACTTTAGGTAAACAGTAGAATTAACTTTGGAAGATTTTAATTTAGAGGGACCAAAGTGAAATATGGCTTATTCCTTTTTCTTTTCCAATGCATGAAAGCGTCGTTGCATATTTCTGAGAGGATACAGAGGGGCGTCACGGGCAAAGGCAAAGACAAAAGAAACTTGTGAAATTGGAACGTTGGGAATAATGGACAGCCACGAAGAAAGAAAGAAGCCAAAAATTAAAAATTAAAAGCTGACCCTACACCTGCTATCATTTTCAAATATGCCCCACTTTTTTCCCATATTTCCTTTTCTCATTTCTGTCTTCCTCTATTCCTTTCCCCTATTTTCTGTTCCCCAAAAATCCTCTCCGTACATGACATTTTTTTCCTATCATATCTAGATTTATTGCGTTGAAATATATATGTTTTTAAAATATATATTAAAATATTTTTCTATTAACACATCAAAATCATAAAAAATAAAAAAATTAATTTAATATTTTTTCAAAACAAATATACTTTTAAAACAATACATAAAAATAAAAAATTATTGCATTCCCAAACAAAATTTTAATATTAAACCTCACTTATAGCTATTGAATCTGGCCTAGACTAGCTTGATGGATTGAATTTGAAAAGTTTAGAATTTTAAGCTTTATTTGGGTTAAGTTTTTTTGTTGAATTTAAATCAAATATTAATTTTATAAAATTTAATTAATTTAGTTGATTTTTTTTAATGATTTAAGCTAACAAAAATAAAATAATATTATTTTAATAAAAAAATATTAATCTAATAACCCATAAATTGACCTAATAACATAATAATTTAAGCTGTTTTCCATATCAATCCTCGTATAACTATGTGTGAAACTTGATGCTAAAAATGTGAAAATTAGGCTTATTGCTCCACGGATAAGAAATTATCACTTAATTTAATTTTGCAATTCTAGTCTTTTTTTTTTCCAGGTTACTTGGAATCTTCTAAATTAAATTCAATTTAAAGATTTTAATAAAATTTTATGCTTAGAACTATTTTGAGTATTAAAATTAAATTTTAAATAGAATTTAATTTATAAAAATAAATAAAAGGTCAACTCCTTTTGATTTCCTATATTAAAAATTAATACTAAAACTATTTTTTAAAATATTCATCAGCTCATCTTTAAAAAAAAATTTAAAAATAAAATAAAATAAATAAAATAAATATCTTTTAAAATATTAATTAAATTTATTTATTATTTATTATTTAAATTTAAATTTAATATTATAATTAAATTTAATTAAAGTAGAGAAAATTCATTCCCAGCATATTTTTCAAGTATCAACCTAAGTATATTAATTAATTAAGTATAGATTTAACAGTTTGACCAATAGTGTATAGGGAATCAAGAAATTAATTCCCACCCACCAGAAGGACAGCAAAGAACACAGAAACTCCAAAAAAGAAGAAAAAAACAAAAGAAACAGTTCATCATCAATCCAATATTTTTCCAACTTTTTATTAAACAAAACGTTCATATTCACAGTCCCCAAGTAAAGCCTGAACAGTAGCTTCTTTTTCTATACTATATTAATTCCGTTGTTAGACTGCACACTCTCTCCATCTCAAAAGTTAACAAAAGGGTACTTTCTCTTCTTTCTTCTCTTAACATTTCACCCTTGCTTAGCTTCTTTGCCAATGGAAGAAGCTTAATGGGGTTTTTCTCTGCTTCCACTTCTTCAAACCTGTTTCCTCATCATTCCAAATCAGGGTTTTTACTTCTGTGGGGTTTCTTTAGTTTCTTGAAGTAAAGTTTGGTTCTTGAAAAGTAAAGCACATCATGTGTTGTTAAAGAGTTGAGCTTTTGTTGTTTCTGTGTTCATCTTGTTGTGTTTTAGATTTTTTTTTTCGTTTAAGTTTTAAAATGGGAGGTGTGTACTTGGTGCATTTAGTGGTAATGGTGCTTAGTTTAGGGGTATTAGCAGGCACTTTGTGTCAAGTTGATGATGGTTCAGAAAATGGAACTACAGCTGTTTACATTGTTACTCTTAAACAAGCTCCTGCTTCTCATTACTATGGAGAGCTTAGAAAGAATACTAATGTTTTTAAGCATGGCGTTCCTAGGAATCCAAAGCAATCTCACAACCCAAGGTACTAAATTTCTTGCTCCATTTTGTGTTTCTTTTCATTTCAGTGTTTGGCTTGTCTTGGTTAGTTAAATTGGTTGCATTTTATGGTTTGTTTTTGTTAAATTGCTGTACTTTTATGTTGTTTTCTTGTCTAGTGAAGAAAATTTAGGTAATTTTGTTTGTCTTTTTGTTGTATGTGCTAATGTTGCCTTCTTAGCAATCCATACCAATCTCATTTAATGGGGTCCTCTTGTTCCTTTCTGAAGGTTTTCTATGGAAATTGTGCAAGTTTGTGTGTTTCATACCTCATTGGATAAGGATTTATTTACCAAGCTTGACTTAATTTTTCTCCCCTTTTAGTTTTACTTTTTTTTTCATGAACTTTTCTCTCATTACTAGATGAGGAATTGACCACTGCCTCCATTTATTGATGATGGGAATAGATAGGATCATATAGAGTGAATTAATGAGTTCTTAACTAGATTTTACGTTGTTTTTTTGTTTAATCATTTGTCCGTAGTTCACCTAACAGAATCAATGATTGTGCTTGAAATCTATGCTTCTCCCTTAACAGTTTCTCCCTTGAGTTTTAATCCTTTTGGCGAAGATGAAGAAGTTGAGTTAAACGTAATTAATTAATAATGTTTTTGAATGACTTTGTTGTGTTCTTAGGAATGATTCGAGATCCAATCAGAGTTCTAGTTCGTACATTGCTCGTGTTCATGATTCATTATTGAGGAGGGTGTTGAGAGGGGAGAAATATCTCAAGCTGTACAGCTATCACTACTTGATTAATGGGTTCGCTGTTCTTGTTACCCCAGAACAGGTGTGTACAAAATCATCATTCGTCATCATTATGTCACCATAATTGTGCTGGTTTGGTGGTGCTTCTAATCTATTACTAGTGGTTTTTTTTTTTTAAAGTCCCTGCAAGCTTCTTTTTTTTTTTTGTGATCGGAATTTCTGTTCTTAGTTGGGAAAAAATTGGAAATCTTAATTTGGATACATTGGTCAATTTCTTAGGCCAACAAGCTTTCGAGGAGGAAAGAAGTGGCAAATGTGGCTTTGGATTTCTCTGTTAGAACTGCAACCACGCATACTCCACAGTTTTTGGGTCTACCACAAGGGGCTTGGCCCAAAGCAGGTGGATATGAAACTGCTGGTGAAGGAATCGTGATCGGCTTCATTGACACAGGCATTGATCCAAGTCATCCCAGCTTTTCTGATGACTCATCTTTGAACTCGTATCCTGTTCCTAGCCACTTCTCAGGCATTTGTGAGGTTACTCGGGATTTTCCTTCTGGTTCCTGCAATAGGAAGCTCATCGGGGCTCGTCATTTTGCTGCATCAGCTATTACCAGGGGAATTTTCAATTCGAGCCAGGACTATGCTTCACCGTTTGATGGTGATGGCCATGGAACGTAAGTGTGTGCGCATTTCATGTTCATTGTACTGTTTGTGTGCATTTCTTGTGATTCCATGTTATGTAACACAGTAAAGTATTCATCCAGTTCTTTAAGAGGCGGCTAATGAATCTTATCTTCTTTTTCAGGCATACAGCCTCTGTTGCTGCAGGAAACCATGGGATTCCAGTTATAGTTGCCAGGCATCATTTTGGAAATGCCAGTGGGATGGCTCCTCGTGCACAGTAATTGCTAATCATTATTGTCATTTTTTTTCTATGAACACACTTCTATGTTAAATAACAAAAACTTCTTGGTAGAAGTAAAGGTATAAAATCAGTAGCATTCACTAGGTACCATGATTATGTGTAGGTCCTGTTTTTATCAAAGTGCAGTGCTTCCTACAGAGCTCCTTTTCGGTATATTGTGGCAAGAACAATAGGAAAAAAAAAACCTTTTTGATATTATTCCTTGCTAAAAAGCATATATTGAAAAAATCAGTTTCATTAAGTTTTTGCCTGCAATAACGCTACTTTTGTATTAATTGCATTTTCATCTTTTCCAGTGTTGCTGTTTACAAGGCATTATACAAGAGTTTTGGAGGTTTCGCTGCCGATGTTGTTGCTGCTATAGACCAGGTACATATATTTAACTTGGTCTGTTTTCTGCAAATAATTCTGTTACACAACTTTTCAAAAACCGAAAGAACTTTGAAATTTGAAACTACCTGGGGCATTTGATCGATTTATACACTTTTGTTTATCAATATGCCTCACTCTTTCATGGACCGTGACTGAATTTGGCCTTTGTCTAGACAATTTGAGCCAATCAAAGGTTGTTGCCTCTTCTCTTCAGTTCCACCCAATTTGTTGTTTGCCTCATTCTGGCCAGATTTTATAGGTTCAAATTGCCTGGGAAACTGTTTGTCTTTCCAAGTAGAGCAGTTTTTCTAAACAACAAGCAAGAGAAGGTTCCTTTTGAACTAGTTGGGATTGAGTCGACAACTCAACTCTGCAAAAATATAGAAGAGAGAGGAAAAATGAGACAATTTCTGGAGATTGCATTGCTAAACGTATCTTTTCATATGGTCATCGTATTAATGTTTATCACCCATTATGTATTTGCAGGCAGCTCAGGATGGGGTTGATGTTTTAAGTTTATCAATCACACCCAACAGGCGTCCTCCTGGTATTGCAACATTTTTTAATCCCATAGACATGGCATTGCTCTCAGCTGTGAAGGCTGGCATTTTTGCTGTGCAAGCAGCAGGCAATACTGGACCATCGCCTAAGAGCATGTCTTCCTTCAGTCCATGGATCTTCACTGTTGGTGCAGCTTCTCATGACAGAGCCTACAGTAACTCTATAATACTTGGCAACAATGTAACCATTCATGGAGTTGGGCTTGCTCGTAAGTTTATCATCACTGCTCCATTTCTTAATTTCTCTGCCCAGGCAATCTCAGATGAACTTGCAACAAACAAAATAAGAGCAGAAAGCACAACAACAATCAATGTTATCATTTGCTTTGTAATGAATGGTTTTCTACATTTCATTGAGATAGAGTCTAATAATATACATTGTTTTCCTTCAGCTGGAACACATAAAAATACCATGTTGACCCTCATTTCTGCACTTCATGCTTTGAACAACGAGACAACAGTTGCTACTGATATGTATGTGGGTGAATGTCAAGATTCTAGTAACTTCAATCAGGATTTGGTCAAAGGAAACCTCTTGATCTGCAGCTATTCAATTCGCTTTGTGCTTGGACTCTCAACAATCAAACAAGCTATAGCAACAGCCAAAAACCTCAGTGCAGCTGGTGTTGTGTTCTACATGGATCCGTTTGTTATTGGCTTTCAGCTTAATCCAATTCCAATGAGAGTGCCTGGGATCATAATTCCATCCCCAGATGATTCGAAGGTGAAGGTTATTTGTGTTAGCATTTGCTGACAAATGACATTTCTTTTCTTGTCCTTCAAAAAAAGTTGTCACTTATATGAAATCTTAGTCTTGAATGATCCTTATGGCAGGTTCTACTCCAATACTACAATTCTTCTTTGGAGAGAAATGAAACTACGAAGAAAATTACTAGATTTGGTTCTGTTGCAAGCATTTTAGGTGGACTAAAAGCAAACTACTCTAATTCTGCTCCCAAAGTTATGTTTTACTCTGCTAGAGGACCAGATCCAGAAGACAATTTTCTCGATGATGCTGACATTTTGAAACCCAATTTGATAGCTCCTGGAAATCTAATATGGGCTGCATGGAGTTCACTTGGCACAGACTCGGTTGAATTTCAAGGTAGGAATATAAATACAGTAGGAATAGTCCAATTGTGATTTAATGTTATAAGGTTTACACAAGTGGTAATGGTGTCTTACTCTGTCAACCGAACCCTCCAGGTGAGAACTTTGCATTGATGTCTGGAACGAGTATGGCTGCTCCTCATATTGCCGGGCTTGCTGCGCTGATCAAGCAAAAGTTTCCCAGTTTCAGCCCTGCGGCAATTGCCTCTGCACTATCCACAACAGCTTCTTTATATGACAATAATGGTGGGCCAATAATGGCTCAGCGTGCTTATTCCAACCCAGATATAAATCAGTCTCCAGCTACGCCTTTCGACATGGGAAGTGGTTTTGTAAATGCAACTGCAGCTCTGGATCCGGGTTTGATTTTTGATTCAGGTAAGTTATTCCACTTGTATCATACAAACTCTTTCACTAGTTATTTAGTAATTTTTACATGTGCTCCTTTACCTAGGATGTTGGAGTTACTCTATCTAGTACACACAAATCTGATAATGGTACCTATGTTACCTAGTCATTGTAGAAAATATTTATCCACCTAAATTGTCCTTGCTTCCATGAGAATAAACATGTTAGAATATCGACTTAATTTTAGGTTTTGGATGAGGTTGGGTATGAAATATTAATGATACAGCTGAGTATCAAAATTTTTCTTTTCCCTTATAATTTTTTCCCCCAAATATTCATTTTAATTAGTTCATTTTTTATGAGTAAAGGGCTCATTTGAATTAAAAAAAATTTCTTGGATGCTCAAACTCATGTAGCCCACAGCGTGAACTCTTTTATGTCCTTGAACTTTATCTGGTACCATATTTTGTAAGTGGAAGCCGCACATTAGCTAAGTCTAGTTCTGGTTTGCCACTTGTTAGAATGTGTTTGTGCAATGTCAAGCGGGTTGCTGCAGAACAAATTGCGCATGAATAGAGTTGGCCTCATTTAAGGTGTAGGATGAGGGGTCCCCACATGAGAGGGAGTGTTAAATACAGCACTGTTACAGCTGTTCAGAAAGAAGCCAGTAACCCACATGGATGGACGTTGTCCTGGATTAATGTCATTTCCCGGATTGGTAATCAATGTAATTGCTGCAAGTGACTAGGCTTTTGTTGCCTACTCTTTATGCTTGTCAATTGCATGATCAATTTAACTTTCCCTAATCCATGTCTCATATTATCCTCCCAGAAATGTAAAACAAAAAGAATGCCTTAAGCAGATCAACTTCTTACAATTGATATGATAGGTGTCATATTGTAAATTCTGCTTAAATTGTTACAAGAGACAATCTGGCTTTTAGTTGTGCATTTGGTACCTCTGGTCCATTAATTTACTTGTGAACTTCATGCATCTCATTCTAACTTCATACTTCGTGCTTCTGCAGGTTATGATGACTATATGTCATTTCTTTGTGGAATTAATGGATCTAGTCCTGTGGTATTGAACTACACAGGTCAAAATTGTTTGTCTTATAACTCAACCATCAATGGCACTGACCTGAATCTTCCCTCCATCACAATCGCTAAACTATATCAGTCTAAAACAGTCCAAAGATCAGTGACTAACATTGCTGGCGGTGAAACATATAAAGTTGGCTGGAGTGCGCCTTATGGAGTAACCATAAAGGTGGCACCAACCCGCTTCTGTATTGCCAGTGGGGAAAGGCAAACCTTGAGTGTGTTCTTTGACGCGAAAATGAATAGTTCTACTGCCAGCTATGGAAGGATAGGACTTTTTGGAGATCAGGGTCATGTTGTCAACATTCCATTGTCAGTCATTGTCAAAGTCACATATAATACCACAACTAACATCTGAGGACTGGAGTGCACCTTATGGAGTGGCCATAAGAGTGGCTCCGACCTGCTTCTCTATTGCCAGTGGGGAAAGGCAGGTGTGTTCTTTGACATGACAATGAATAGTTTTACTTCCAGCTATGGAACGATAGGACTTTTTGAAGATCAGGTTCGTGTTCTCAACACTCCATTGTCGGTCATTGTCAAAGTCTCACATAATACCACAACTAACGTCTGAGGATTGAGAAACTGGGGCCTTCTTTTATCCTTCTTCGTATCATGCTATCTGCTTTGTTAGCTTTTTGTATCATTCCCTTTTGCTTGTGAGATGTCATAACAAATTTTTTGATTCATTCTGTATCATGTAAATGTAAAAACATTTTCCATATGTAGATACACCGATTGATTAGTAATTCTCTTGGCCTTTTTGTATTTTGTCTTACCGATTTAAGATTTTGTGATCGAATGGTCTTATGGGAGATCTTGACAGGCTCATTAGCACTATTTTGAAGAGGCTGAGAAACACAATTTAGAGAAATAACTCTTACTTTACAGCATTTTTGCAAGTAATGGCCTTTTGTAAGGGCAATTAATTTCGGGAGATTTTTCCTCTCTACAATAATACATTATAAAAAATTCAAAATGTTCTTGAATATCATAGTGCACATCATGAAGGGCAGTAGATAGGGGTTATTATTTTTGGTTTGGTTTGGTTTTCACATGAAAAAATTAACCAAACCGATATTATTACTTTTAAAAATTTAAAACTGAAACTAGTTCAAACTGATTGGTTTTGGTTTGGTTTGGTTTTTGTTGTTCAAAAACTGGTAAAACCGAGAAGCAAATTCTGTTTTTGTTGTTTAGGAACTTGTTCCAATTTACATGATCAAAACATGATTGAATTTTAGTTAAAATACAAGTAAAACTAGAGTAGCAAATTATAACATAATAAAAAAGAAAAAACCTACAAAATATCAAGGAAAATAGAAACTGATTGGACCAAATGAGAGCTTAAGATTGAAAGGAAAACAGATTTGTCCATAATGATATAGTTTGACTGAATTAAGGTCCCGTTTGTTTGTTGGAAAGTAGTTTTCTTTTGAAAAGTGAATTTCAAGAAAGTAAATTATTTTTCGATATTTAGTAATGTAAGTTGGAAAACACTTTCCAGTGTTTGGTTATGTTATGGAAAATGAGATGGAAAATAACTTATTAATATTTTATTTTTTTCAAGTTTATTAAAATAATAAGGAACAAATCTTACAAATTATAATTTCATATAATTATCTCAAATAAAATAAATAATAATTAAAATAATAGAGATCAAATCTAACAGATAAAAAAATTGAAAGATGAAGAAATTAAAATGTAACACCCCACCTCACTAGCAAGATATTGTCCGCTTTGTGCCTCCCAGTCCACCCAAATTCAGGGCTTCCACCCAGGTCCCCCTCACGGTTTTGTTCGTGGCAGCCACGCATGGCCCCAAAACGTGTCTTACTAGTCAAGGTGAGCATGCACTTATAAGGCCCTGGCTCTGGACGCTCGCTTCCGATGTCGTCCGATGTGGGATCTTACATAAAATAATAATAATTACAATTTCATAAATTATTTCAAATAAAATAAGTAACAATCAAAACAATGATGATCAAATTTGATAGATAAAAAATTTCAATTAAAAAAATAATAAGAGAAAAGCAAATAACAATCATAAAAATAAAAACCAAAGTTAATATAAAAATCAAATTCTAAGGGATGAAATTAAAAAAAAAAATATTCAAAACAAAAT
>Ga0307517_10014088_pt1 | contig 10781 bp, 7 predicted proteins | sample 23_EM_MG_FD_194515 | JGI IMG/M metagenome (GOLD analysis project Ga0307517, IMG submission 194515) | Populus trichocarpa ectomycorrhiza microbial communities from riparian zone in the Pacific Northwest, United States - 23_EM | ecosystem: Host-associated > Plants > Roots > Unclassified | place...
CATCGGCAGCAGCACCCTGCCAATGCCAACCTCACGAAGCGCATGCACATGCACAAGGAATCTCGCTTTTATGCCAAGGCCAACACCGCAGCTGCTGCAACATTTTACACCAATCCCGACGCCAACGACTGCCCATTCAAATCCAGGGACTTTACGCAGCGACTCGACTTTTAACCAACCAACGCATACAGTACGTCTGTTGATTCGTATAGGCGCCTTGATACCCCATCATTTTAGACCATCGCCTCGTCTACCTCACTTCCAACTAATTCTGCCACTCACCCGCGCTCTGTGGATCCCTCCGCAGGCGCTTGTGTGATGTTAGGCAGGTACGCGCACTGTATTCGATTTTGCATTTGACCGGTCCATTCGGACATTGGCCGCGACAAGCCTCTCCTTTCGTTTTTTTATTCATTCGGGTGTCAGCGGGTGTACTCTCGTACGTGGCCACCGGGGTAGGATCCCTTAGTGCTGGGGATTTGCATCGAAATGGTTCACCGCATCCCTTTCTCAGCTGTATTTTTGTCACATTCCGGGCATTCTACACGTTGCACTCTCCTTTGTCGTTAAACGCATGTTTTTGTCCCTTGGAATCGCCCTCTGTTCCCATTGCTTATATATTCCAATTTGACTGGCATTGGATCCCCAAGTCCCAGTGTCCGCATCCCCTGACCCCGCCATTCTAACACTATGCCGGCGCCTCCTTAGAACCATCCTGGACACCAGACTCTAGAGTCTTTTCGCAAAATAGGACGGTTCTATTGCCTTGAAAAGGGGTCAGAATGGTGGTTTATATGGGGGTGTTACCCATCCAGCTCGCAGTTCTAGAATTTGAATATCTTTTCGCCATCTTTTTTACGTTCCAAGTGTTTTAAATTCCTGCACCTTTACGTCGTGCAAATCCATCGAGGCTTTCCTTTCTCACTATCTAACCCACGCAATCTCTCGCCGCGCCCGGTTTCGTTACTGTCGAAGACGATTGAGAAGGACAGAAGGTGTCCTCATGCCTCACTTGATTCAAGCGAAGTTATGTAAGAGCTCGGCGTTGGTGTCGGCCCGGATACTCCAAAAGTTCCTTTACCACCGCCATTCTCGAGGAAGTGGGGAATCCTCCTCATCTCCTCCTGCTGCCTAATTCCTCATTCTTATGACTGGTGTAGCATTCACACGATTTACTGGATATGGCCAGAGGACCGCATTCAATAATACAACGTTCGCCCACCCACCAACATCAAACTTCGTATCAGGTGGACCCCGTATCTCGCAGTTCAGTCTTCACTATTTTCATTATCTTACTTATTTTATTTATTGCAGGGATGTAATTGTGGACATCATCAAACTCGATGATGATCTATTGGATCGATTTCAAATGTTGGCAGGTGAGATCCGACGCTGTATGCCCATGGTTTCATACCCTTATCCCACCCTGTACACGAGAACCCGGTGAGATCTATTCTTCAAGCCTTACCTCCCATTTATTGTCAATTTTTCTATCCTGACGCCGCTGTCCCCAAGGGATTGTGGACTTCGAGATCAACTCCAGCTCTCTGGGCTCGCTGTGCGGCTTCTCACTTTCGACCAACCAACGTACTCCGTGTTATAACTCCCGCCGAAACGTGGTTCATTGGATACCCTTCTTGAAGATCCCGAAGCCAGCGAACCCTGAGTGTGTAGTTGTGTTACCTCATGGCCTTGTCGGTTCGCTTTTCATTCAAGCTGGGAGATTACCCACCTTGCTCCGACTTTATCCTTTTGGGCACTTTGCGGGAACGCAGGTCTGACGGACCAAAAACGCACTGGAGTTGTAACGCTGGGTTTATATCGTCTTTTGACTTCTCCATTCTCCATTCTCTTCATTCTTTATTTTAGCCACACCATTTCCCCTGTGGTTGAACTCCTAATCGTCTGGGTAGTCCATCGTCTGCCCATCCGCGCCCATATCTGCCTCGCCGGTAAAATATCTCCAACCTGGATGCATGTAGTCCATTCTGTGAGATGATATGGCAATGTTGGAGGGGTATTTATTATGAGTAGACCCGAATATCTGTACGAGCTCAGTTTTCTTGTCACTAGAGAGTGTTTACTACTCGACTTCAGATTACGAGATTGAGCAAAATCGGAAAGCTACACACGCACACGTTCGTACCGACACTTGTATGACGGCATTTAATGACTGGCCAGCTACTGCTTGAGTAAATACTCAACCGGTCCATCCTATGAGGATGGCGCCTGATTCTTACAGTGGTGGTCCGACGACGGGTGAAGTAGGTTCCAACGCACCAGACGGTTGGTTTATACTCGTAAGTCAACTTGTTAATTTCACAGTGAGGCCGATACTAAACCCATTTCTTAGCAGAACAAAGTACTTGCAAGTCGAAGTGCACATGCACAGTGACGGCGAAGAGTTGGGCATCTGGACATTGGGACCCGAGTATTTGTCGAGCATAGCCACATCTCGAACCCATGTACACAGCGGCCATTCTGCACCTTCTAAGAACTGGCATTCAAACAGGTATGCCAGCATTCCCGACATTTTCCTGGTTTTTAATCATGAAAAAAAATTTGAGGCAGATTCGCGAAGGTCGCCAAAGGCCAGTACAAAGTCATTGCTCGAACGTCGGCACAAAAATTAATGAAAAATGGAGAGAAATATTCACCATACATAGAAGCCTAGATACTATGACCATACTCTATTGCTGGTCTTAGTCAACACTCTCATAAACACAATAGAGTCGTCCGTCACCACCTGGAATCAATTTCAACACCTTCCTTTCCCCCATACCCGCCTTGAATTGCGTCATTTCCACAGACTTCTGCGGCACATCCGAATCGGCCAGCGCAGCAGCCACGTTAACGAGGGTAAACGAAACCCGTCCCTTCCTAAACTGAGCCGCCACCAAGGCGATCGTGAGGAACGCGAACAAAATGGCAGATACAATTATGTGGCCCAAAGACGATATGAAAACCATCTGTTCCTCAGTATAACTGCCTGGTACAGGTTCTGTGTCAACTGCGCCCGACAAGACTGTTTTCATTGCCGACTGAATAAGCTGTGTGTACACAGCGGTGATATTGGTGATGGGAGCGGGGGGAGTGGCAGGGGGCATGTGGAATGGGCGTGCAACGTTGGTGCCGAAAATAAGCCTTACCATCACGTCTGTCCCCACCTGGGCCCCTGGTTCAGTGGTTGGGCCTGAATGAGTCGGTAAGTCAAGTAAAATGTGAGATAGCAGATAATTTGCTTGATAAAAATCGATGTTTCCTTGACTTGGCTGGTGTTTCCCTAATGTAAGGTTACCATTCCCAGTTGCCAAAACTTGACGGGTCTGAATAGAGACGTGGGGAGAGCACAGAAGAAACGCAAGGACGTTTCCGGTGGGGAATTTGAGTGTCGGGATGGAGGATAGGTCCACAGATATTGTATGGTAATCCGCGCTATGGGACGGGGGGTAGTTAAGTTGATCCACGACAAAAAGTACGGAACCGTCCACAGGAGCAATGAATTCCGTAGCAGTTGCGTTGTTGCACAGGAAAACTGAAACCCGGGTGACATTTAAATTGCTTGATACTGAAATTGAGTAAATATATGAAAACATTAGAGGAAAGGAGAAACATACCAAAATGGAAGGTCTCCAGGCGAATACTCAAGTTTGATTGAGGTAGCGTCACATCCCAGGACGAGTTATTAGGTCCCGTTGCCATCATCGCGGTCTGCCAACTACAAGACGGATCAAGGACAATGACATCTGTAGTCCAGTGTGCTTTTATGGTGCTAGTGTACCCAGGTGGAATGGGTACAAGGTATTCAAATTGATCGCCTTCACTGCTCGCAACCTTGTAGTAGCCGTTTGTAAGATTAAGAAAGTTCTCAACCCAAGTCATAATTGAAGCCACTGGCATGTAGTTAGCGTTATATCCGCTTCCGAGGTGTCTGCCAGTTATCGTGGAAATGAGGATTTTGTGTGACCAAAATGTCTACAGCGTACCCGTGATCCTGTAGGAAAGAGTCTTTAGGCAAGGCACCTATCAAGAGGGTAGAGTTATCCACGTCAATCCAGATCGACCCTGCACTCACTGATAAAACCAGAACAAAAGATCAGAGTTAGAACCTCTTGCTAGAAGGGAGTGGAAAGAGCTCACAAGCCGCTGGAGCAATGGAGGAGGTTGCTGCTATTACCAGCGAGATGACAAGAGTCGACGTGAGGAGGGGCGAGCAATGGCGGTGGATAGTCGCCATAAAGATGTCAAATGCTCCAGTAGTTGTAGCCGAAACTGCATTGACGCTATCGAGAGGCACTCCGTTCGGATGGGTCTCCATAAGGCGAAAAAATTCTTCAGCCTACGATGAAAGGCCGCGAATTGAGGGCAGTGTGGACAGAAAATAAATAATCGGACCTACTCTGATCTCATCTATGACGTCCTTTATAGGCCACAGCGCGACATAGACAATCAAAATAGCCACGGTTGTGATGACAGACACGGTGCCGACTGGAAGAGAATGCCGGGCAGTCAGCAATGACGAAGTGGCCTAATGAAGGCATTGCTTACAGTGAGGAAATGAGAGACCCAGGAATCGGCTTCGACCAATTGGGACCTTGTGGTAGTAGACGATGTAGCAAAATGTGAGATAGGATATGGCGAATGTGAGAACAAGAGCAAGTTTCGCAGATATAAGATAGATTTCATGGCGAGGTGCAGGTAATTTGTAAAGCCGTTTCTTCTCGGGTTTTTCGAGCAAAACCAATTGTTCTGCATGGTCGGTAGGAATTTCATTAGCGGAAAGTGGGTTGAGCTCGTGTGGCGGGCGTCGTACAAGAGCCATGACAATAAATGTACTGTACTATTACTGAAGAGGCGTGCCGTCCTTCAGGCAGTGGTTTGCATGTACTTGTTGTTTCTCAGCCACTTTCATGGAAAATGAGGGAGCCCGCAATGAAGCAGCCTGCAGGTCGAATTCATCACAGGATAAGATAAGATAGCCAGAAAATCCTTCGACGATTTGTAAACACACGTAAACAGAATGCCCCTCGCCGCTCTCGATTTTCCATCGGTGAAAATTTTCTCTCCATCCAAAGTCTTTCGTACAACATTTTTTTCTCTCTCACGCACTTACTCCCTGCAGTGTTTGATACAGCCACTTAGATCCGGTTTGGTCCGCCCGTCTAGCTACCCAAGTGCTCAGCGCTCAGGTCCTCTGGCGGCTTGATTCTCCCAACGCGTCTCCCATCGAGTCGCGTCATTTTGTAGTGAAATTCACCTGATCCCAAGTATTTTATCCGTCGCCAGAGCTCTCAGCTCGCAATTCTAGCTAGCTTCGCCAATGTCAGTCGTCATCGATGCATTGGCGTCCTGTCTTTCCACCATTGTTTGGAGCGCCGTTTCGCTAATTTTAGACTCAGGATCAGGTACGAATAGGGCATAATCTATACGAAGCAAACTCACTCTTTTATAGCTTGGTTTAGCCTCATTGTGCCTTCGAATTCCCTATTCGTCATTTCCCTCAAGGTCGATTCAACTTGACGACAGCCTAACTTGGGCTTGCAATGACGAATGCATGGTAGTCTTGGAACTCCGGAGGAAACCAGGTAAACACACCTATGATGGAGGATCTGAATGTCGATAAGCTTACCATATTGCTTTCTTTTCAGAGCTCTGCGGGCCAATCTCTGTGTTGCTTACTCCATGTCAAGAGTTGACTACCCTCAAGTACTCTGCTCTGCAGACCCTCTCGCTTTTCCTCCTCTCCTTTTTCAACCAACGGTATTACATGAATTCCAGCTTTTTTTCGACATTCTCAACAATCAATGACGCCCTCAGGGCTAGTTAGCGAGACACGAGGGGTCTCTACCTCCCATCAACGGGACACCTGCCACTTTCTGCCACTACCGTCAACATGCTTCGATTCCTCTATTCGACCGCCCGGAAGTGGTCCCGCGCCTGCAACCGAAGTACTGACATCTCCAAATCTTCGTCATCGTACGCCCCACATCCGATACTGAAGCTCCTCCACCGCTAGAATTGAACTGGAGGTGTCTGTGCGATGCAAGCCAACACACCACCAGCCTCACTTCGACCCCGACTACCCATAACTGCAGCCGAAAGGCGAAGAACTCTCAAGGTTCAAATCTCAAACCATGTCGTCGACAGCATCTGAACCTCTCCCCCTCTGGAGTTCTCACGCGCCCGCCTCAAGCTCTCCTTCGTGTTATCCATGCCCTGAATTCATGTTGCACCTTATCAACCGCAGTTGAATCGACGCTATGCTTGCCTGACTTATCTGCACCGCGATGGGCGGTGGAGGTGGATACTGGGATGGTGGTCGAGATGGAGGTGGATACGGATATGGATGCTCGGGGAGATGGATGTTGATGGGAGCGAAGGTTTGAACGGCCATTGCCACCGCCGCCGTTGGCAGGCGTTAACGATGGGGATGCGAACGACTCACATTCAGACTCGGCTGTGGCGTGGATATTGACACCGACAGTGGCGTTGAGGGGACTTTTCTATCCCCACCCATGTAACCTTCAGTCTCCGCACATGAGACGCTGCAGTCGATGCTCAGCAATGGCGATGGCGATGGCGATGGACAATGTTTTGATTGTGCTCTGGAAGTGAGAGTGGGAAGAGTCGGTATGACATACGGGCTAGGATTCGGATTTGTGCCTGGGTTTACGCCTACGCCTTTGCCCCTAGCAGCACCGGCACTAGCACCCTGCCAACGCCAACCTCACGAGAGGCACATGCAGACGGAGTCTCGCTCTTATTTACACGTATCCCGACGCCAACGACTTTCTGCTTCTACTTCAATTTTTGCCTCTTCGACAGCTCGGAGAACGACGCCGATTTGCTCTTCACATTCATGCCCGCGCCGAAACGTTAAACAGCGCAGTGGCGTTGAGAGAACTTTTCTCTCCCTACCCACTTAACCTCACGAGAAGCAGAGCCACATGCACAGGGAGTCTCACTCTTACGCCAAGGCCAACATCTCAGCTACCGCTGCATTTTACACCCATGCCAACCCCAACGTCTTTCAGCGTCTACTTCCTCCTTCGACTTCGACATTAACTCGGAGAACGACGGCGACTTGCTCTTGTTCACATTTATGCCCTCACCCACATCCACGTTGACGCCTCGTCTTCACCCACCCACAGCGATATCTGGATCCAGTCACCTTGTTTATTCTTACACCCCTCTGCGCGTTTTAGCGTTCCAATTACACCTACTGGCTGAAAATCCCACGTTTGGATCCCACCGCTAACTGGAGTGATATCAGCTTCGTTGTCCAAGGAAGGACCATAGGCTGCTCATTCAAATCCAGGGACTTCACGCAGCGACTCGGCTTGTAACCAACCAACGTGTACAGTACGTCCGTTTATTCGTATAGGCGTCTCGATACGCCATCATTTTAGGCACAATATATTGCCCATTGCTTCACCTGCTTCACTTCCAACGAATCCTGCTACTTAGCCGGGTTCTGTGGACCCTCCGCCGGTGCTTGTGCAATGTTAGGCAGGTAGCACACCGTATTCAAGTTTGTCTTTGATTAGTCTATTCGGACATTGGTCACGGCAAGCTTATCCTTTCTTTTTTTATTCATTCGGGTATGTACTGCTGTCGTACGTGGCCACCGAGGTGGCAACCCTTAGTGCTGGGAATTTGCGTCGAAACAGTTCGCCGCATCCCTTTCTCGGCCGTATTTTTGTCACGTTCTGGGCATTCTGCACGTTGCACCCTCCGTTGTCGCCAACCCCATCTTTTCGTTTCCTGAAATCGCCCTCTGTCCCTGAGTGGAACGATGCCCTGCCTGGGCTCAAGGCTGAGGACATCTGCAGACTATCGGAGGTCGATGGGAGATTCGGACGGGAGGTGAAGTCCGTTGTGGATTTGGACAATGAACATGGGTATTGTGGCAGACGGGACGGACAAGGTGGGGGAGGAAAGTATGCATGCGCTCTTATTTCTAGTCAGCCATTTGCAGGAGCTCAGTACCAACAACAGCTCTGAGGATCGAATGCTGCCGCTATTGTGAGAGGAGGAGGAGCTCCTGCTTGAGTAAATGCGCTGAATTCCTGCGTTTCTCGAGTGCGACGGAGATCGATGGAATAACCGTATGGTCCATGATCGTCACGCTGACACGCTATCCACCGGCCAACACCTTTGCCATCTCAGGGAAAGCAGCAGCATTTGAGGCTTCTATTCACCAGCACCTATTCAATACCTTCACGCAACAATGACATGACGTGCCCTCATTCATTGAGCAGGGTTGCTAATGGGGTGGTAGCTAACACTGCCTAGTACGCGCAGCGATTAGTAATTACTGCCTGTAGGCTGTAGTGATGAAATGTATCGTGTATTAACAAGTGATTAATCAGGATTTGAGGCGGGTTTTAATGAGTGATTTCCGGGTTCCTAATCGGGATTTGAGGCGGGTTTGCCAAGGGTCTTGAGAGGACGCCTACCCTCTCGTGCCGGGACCAGCAGCGGTGCTGGGGTGGCTGTAGGCTGAGTCTGAACGGATATACAGGCCGAGACGGCGCTGAGGTATAGAGGATGCCAGCGTGTATGTAGCGTGATGTATATATCAGAAACGGTTTGCGCTTAGATTGATTATTGTATCACACTGCTTGTAATATAATTACAGCAGCCTGCTAGTTAGTGGTAGAATACTGTTCGTTTCACTGTGGTATTGATTAGCCGGCACCTGTCTACAACGTGGTTTGTCTACGCAGATCAGAAGGAAGGGGAATCATATTCCAAAATGAACATAAGGTACCCATGCACGAAGAGCATACTCTGAATCACCGAGCCTCTCTCGCATACATTCAGAGGCGTGACGAAGCGCATAAGCTGCACTGGCACTCATCAATCCCTCCCATTTTCCAGATTCCGGGCCATGGCTCAAGAGATTACTGTAGAAATCTTTTGCGATACCCACGGCGTGTTCGTCGTCTATCGCCCACATTGTAGCAACCACACCTCGATATCCTGCAGCCAACATTCCCCCAGCTAGATGAACCGCCTCCTCTGACAGGTCTTCATCGCCGGTACTCGTCTGACAGGCGGACAAGAATGCCAAATCAGCATGGGTATTTTGGGTCTTGATAACATCAGAGAGTTGGAGGGGCCTATCTTGGGCCTTGATAATATCAGAGAGCTCGAGCCGCCCATCACTCATAACAAATCCACTTCGTAGGGGGTGTTGGGTATCCTGGACCCCGTGGCATGCAAGGTGAATCGAGTTGTGGATCCTCATAGCATCTCTCACCCTGACAACCGTCGCCGATTCGTTCTCAATGCGAATAGCGTGCATTCCATGGGTGCTCAGCTCTTTCCAAATCGCTTCCACTTCTCTCGCAGTTCCCGGAATCGGACGAAAAGGAGCTGGCGCATTGGGTTGGCCGACGAGCAAGAAACTGGTGCGTGGTGGGCTTTCTGTGGGGTGTTTTTTTACTGCTCGCTCAATAAGTGCACTGACTGTGGGAGTGTAGGACGAGATGGCGAAGTCGGAAAGGCATTCGCTGTGCTCTTTGTTGCTGCCGTAGTTTCCTGCAGCATGGATAGGCAGGAAAGCGAGCGGGCCAGTTGCACACCACCAAATGCGAGGAGGAGTGTTGGTAGGAGACTGTATTTTAAAGATTGAATGTTGAACGGCCCGGGTCAGTACCCATCACCAGGGGTAGGTAATTCAACACTTACAGAAATGGCGAGTTGGTTAAGAATAGGCTTCACGACGTTCAACCACAATTCAAGCAGAATTTTACGAAGGTTTTCGTGCTTGTGGGATGCTGGTCTTCCTTTCCTGAGCTCCGATTGCTCATCCTCCAGAGAACGATTTTTATGTGTTCGATGCAGGAGGCCCTTCAAATCATTTGCTCCAGCATATGAAAGGTTATCGAGAGGAGTATGAATAACAGTTTCAGCACCGGGGAGCAGCGCAATGGCATCACACCGGGTTAAGTGGGCGTTGATGATGATAATGGGCCCTGTTTTGGGTACACGAGTGAGGAGGGATGATATGCTCGGTGGTTGAAGAAAGTCGTGAAATCCATCAATACTGCGGATTTCATGGAGGAGTTCTTCCCATCTGCGTGCGAGTTTGAGGTGCTTCTGGACTTCATCTTGGAGGGACATTCTGTTCCGGAAATTGGCTTCAGTATCAGGGATTCGTGATTGTGTACGAGAGCCCGATATATCCAATGCCCTTGACACAGATGCGAAGCGATCGGCTAGCACTTGGTCATGATCACGTAGATCATCCAGAGGAGTCCGGAGTTTGTTAATCTGGGACCACACCAGACAGCGGCCTTGTTCAAGCCACTCGACAGCGATTCCGGGTCGTCCAAATGAGAGGGCGGCGGCAGCAGCTATAGTTGATAAATCGGAGATATACACGATAAGTTTTTCGTGGCGACTCTCGACAGTTTGGTCTATCCCTATAACCAGGGACGCGAGGCGAATGGCAGTCGAGAACGCAGCCATTGTGTCTGACTCTGATGTGTTCAACTTCAAAGCCCATGTAGCCCATGACTTGGCGGCATCAAGACGTGTGTAAGGTGACCCTGAGATCTCATTGGCAGATTGACGATAGTTGGAAATAGCTGCTTCGAGATCTGAACGCTCTTCTGTCTGCTTAAAGCGGCTCAAGAATGAATCCCCAAGACCGCCCAATAACCTTGGCATGAATCCGTGGCCCTCCGGAGTGCATTGTATCGCCCTTTTCTGTGCTGATATTGCCTCCGATATGGTGTTCTTGTCCTTTGTGGATTCGAAGCAGATCATAA